>ERZ773055.736-NODE-736-length-17446-cov-4.595883_pt1 | contig 17446 bp, 19 predicted proteins | sample MGYA00580515_ERZ773055 | MGnify/ENA primary metagenome ERZ773055 (study PRJEB29015, sample SAMEA2737993) | human oral metagenome | biome: human oral; feature: human-associated habitat; material: dental | place: China | collected 2064 ...
CCACCAGCCGAAAATCCAGCATCGCTAAATCCCGCAACCCGCCATGAAACATTTTCGACGACCGCGAACTCGTGCCCGAGGCAAAATCCCGCGCCTCCACAACCGCAACTTTCAACCCCCTACTCGCGGCATCCAACGCCGCACCCGCCCCCACGGAACCCCCACCAATAACACACACATCAAAATGCTGCGCCCCAAACTCCGCCCACGCCTGGGAAAAATACGCAGGATTCCAACTCACCATGGCCCATGCTCCTTACCTGGTTACTAGTTTCCCAGTTTAAAGGCTCCCACCCAATCAGGCTAGCAATTCTTGTGTGAGTCTCACCCACAACCTACAATTTCCATTGTTCACAACCTCAACCAGGCAGGAATACGGCATGCCTCTAACATCCAAGAAAAACACCGCCATCCTCTTCGCCATCCTGGCGGCAGCGTTCTACGCGCTCTCCGCCCCCGCCTCAAAATACATCCTGGCCACCACCACCCCCACCATGATGGCGGCCTTCCTCTACCTCGGTGCCGGCAGCGGCATGCTCCTCATCACCCTGGGCCGCTGCATCACCCACACCCCCAACCCTGCCGACCGCCTCACCCGCGCCGACCTGCCCTACACCATCGCCATGATCGTGCTGGACATCGCCGCCCCCATCCTGCTCATGCTCGGCATCGCCCGCACCACCGCCGCCAACGCCTCCCTACTCAATAACTTCGAAATCGTCGCCACCTCCCTCATCGCCCTCGCGGTGTTCAAAGAAATCATTTCCCCCCGCCTCTGGGTGGCCATCGGCCTCGTCACCGCGGCCAGCATCATCCTCAGCCTCGACATAACCGGCGGTTTCCACCTCGACTACGGTTCACTCCTCGTCCTCGGCGCCTGCGTGTGCTGGGGCATAGAAAACAACTGCACCAACCGGCTCGCCACAAAATCCAGCGAACAAATCGTCATGGTCAAAGGAATTTTCTCCGGCCTCGGCAGCCTCACCGTGGCCCTCATCATCGCCAACCCCATCCCCCCAATCGCCACCATCCTGGCCACCATGATCCTCGGCTTCGTCGCCTACGGGCTCAGCATCAACTTCTATATCCTGGCGCAAAAAGACCTCGGGGCCGCAAAAACCTCCGGCTACTACGCCATCGCCCCCTTCCTCGGCGTGCTGTTCTCCATGGTGCTCCTGCGGGAACTACCGGCATGGAACTTTTGGCTGGCACTGGCAATCATGGCCGCAGCCACCTACCTCATGATAAAGGACTCTATCGGGCTGCAACACACCCATGAACACGGGCACACCCACACCCATAGTCATAGCCACATCTCAGGAGGCCGGATCATTACCCATAATCACGAGCACACCCACCATCATGTTCACGCTCACACGCATGCTGCCGGCACCGACCCCAATAGCCACGATCACGACCATGAATTCCTCCACGCCGAACACTCGCATGACGATCACATGCACGAACGCCCCGAACTCTTAGGGCTATAACCAAAGGCAAACCGGCCGGCACCCAATTTCAACGGGGTGCCGGCCGGTTTATTTCTGTAATTATTCGCTGCCGACTTTCTTGTCGATGAAATCCCTAGCCATATCAATCTGGCTTGCTTTATCCTGACCAAACTTGGTCTTGGCGGCGGCAGCGGCTTTATCCAAAACCGCATCGGTGATAAGTTCAGATTTCAATGCATCCTTGGCTTTGTCAAAGGTACCCATATATACATCCTTTCGTCGCGGGTTGTCCAAAAACATGATAGCTAAAGACTCGACACCCGGCACCATGGGCGTCGAAAAGCTAGAAACGCATAATAAGCATGAAAAAGATAGAAAACCTAGAATTATTGTGAATATTCCTCCGGTCTCTCGCCGCCACAGCCCCAAATTCGCCAGCGACTCGCACCGACTCACCAGCGCCAGGGCGTTTACCAGCGGTTCCGACACATACCACGATGTGCGACCCAGTTACCCGCCTGACATCCTGCGTCTGCTACGGTCGGCGCGCCGGGTGCTTGATGTGGGGGCGGGGACCGGAAAATTCACGCAGTTATTATGCGAAAGCCCACGGTTCGACCAGGTTTATGCCCTCGACCCCAGTATGGACATGCTGCGCACGCTGGTGCGGTTTGTGCCGGTTCCGGCGTGGCAGGCGACCGCCGAGCATACCGGTTGCGCCGCGCAGCTTTTCGACGCCGTAACGTGCGCCCAAGCCTGGCATTGGGTGGATACGAAACAGGCTAGTGCGGAATTGGACCGCATCACCACCCGTGACGCCCAGGTGTTGTTGGTGTGGAACACTCTTGACGTGACCGTGCCGTGGGTGCATAGGCTCAGCCGCATCATGCATTCAGGTGACATGCTCACCCAGGGGTTTATTCCCTCGGTATATAAGCCGTGGATAATAACCGATCAGGTTCATGACAGATGGGAGCAGGAATTATTACCAGCTCAGGTTCACGAATTGACTCACACCCGGTCGTATTGGCTGCGGAGTAATGAGCGCATTCGCGCCCGGGTGACGGCTAATTTGTCCTGGTACTTGGGCGAGCATCTGGGGTATGGGCCCAATGACATAGTGACGTTACCGTATCGGTTGGATGGGTTTGTGCTGTCGAAAATAGCACAGAAATTACCTTAAAATTACCCCCGTGCGCGGCTCACAAAGATCTCAATTTGATAACTGAAATCCCCCCAAAATGTGTGAGGGTGTTATTTGTCATTTTTGCTGCTTCTACCAGTTATATTCACCCGTGTGTTCAGTATCACCTGTGCGTTATGTAACGTTTTGGTCGACGACCATGGGGGATAAAACTTGAGTAAAGGATTAGCCAGACTCTCAGAAAGTATTTATGATGGGGACTGTTCCTCATGAGGAGAGGGAAAAACTTAAAACTTTCAAGGAGAGATTATGCGTAACCGCGCAATCGCAATCGCACTTGCTGTAGCAACCGCTACCGCTACCGCCATTTCTGCCCCCCAGGCTTTCGCCGAGGACGCAGCTACTTCTGCTCCCGCTTCTGCCCCTGCTTCTGCAACGAACCCGGCAGATAAGAGCGGCGACCAGTCCAAGAAGGAAGATGGCAAAGAGCCCAGCGCCGACCTCAAGAAGAAGGTTGAACAGTCCAGTGATAAGATCAAGGAAGATGTGAACAGCGCTTCCTCCAAGATCGGTTTGGGCGGCAATACCAGCGAAGTGAAGCCGAGCCCCAGCGCACCCAAGGTTGACGACAAGACCAAGGATCCCAGCAGCGACATCAAGAACAAGTTCGACCAGTCCAGCGATAAGATCAAGGAAGATGTGAACGGCCTGTCTTCCAAGCTTGGCCTGACCAAGACCACCTCCGTCACCCCGAGCGCCAGCGCCCCCAAGGACCAGGATTCCAGCAAGGATAAGCTGAACGACCTGTCCAATAAGCTCGGCGGCAAAGATAAGGTTAAGAACGTTGCTATCTTCGCAGGTGTCTTTGCCGTGATCGCCGCTATCGGTGGTGCTATCGCCGCCTTCCTGCCGCAGATCCCCGGCCTGAAACTCCCCGCCATCCCTGGCATCCCCGGCCGCTAAATCGCAATAACTAGCTGTTTCCCCAACAAACAGCTGGCGTGTGAATGCTACGAAAACCCCCTTTTACCATCAATGTTGGTGGTGGTAAAAGGGGGTTTTGCTCTTGCCCAGTTATTTTTGTCGGCGTTCTCGCACCCGCACCGCTATGCGCACCGGGGTGCCCTCGAACCCAAAGGCTTCCCGGAATTTCCGCTCTAAATATCGGCGGTAGCCGGCGTCTAAAAATCCGGTGGTGAACAGCACAATCACCGGTGGTTGGGTGGATGCCTGCGTGGCAAATAGCACCCGTGGGATCCGGCCGCCCTTCATGGGTGGGGGGTTCTGCGCCATGGTTGCCCGCAGCCACGTGTTTAACTGGCCGGTTGTGATCCGCTTATCCCAGTTCTCCAGGGCTTCTTCCATGTAGGGTTCTAGTTTTTGCAGCGCCCGACCGGTTTTCGCGGAAATATTGACCCGCCGCACCCACGGGATGTGCGCTAGCTGCTGCTCAATATCACGCTCTAGCTCCCACCGGCGGTCCTCGGTCATGAGGTCCCATTTATTAAAAACCAACACCAGGGCTTTACCAGCATCTAAGATCATGCTCAGCACTCGCTGATCCTGCTCAGATACGGGTTCGGAACTATCAATCATAAACAGGCACACTTCGGCCGCGTCAATCACCCCCCGGGTGCGTAGTGACGCATAATATTCGTGCCCCTGGGCGTTTTTCACTTTCTTCCGCAGGCCGGCCGTGTCAATGAATTTCCACAAGTGCCCATCCAGCTGCACCAGGGAATCCACCGGGTCGACGGTTGTGCCGGCCACATCATCAACGACGGAGCGTTCCTCACCGGCAATCTTATTGAGCAGCGAGGATTTGCCCACATTGGGTTTCCCCACCAGCGCTACCCGGCGGGGCCCCTCCGTGATCGAGGGTTGCCGGGGCTGGTCCGGAAAGCTGCGGAGAATCTCGTCGAGCACGTCGGCGCCGCCCCGACCGTGTTGGGCGGACACCGGCCATGGGTCGCCCAAGCCTAGGGCATAAAATTCGGCCATGTCCGCGTACTGCATGTCCGAGTCGAATTTATTGGCCACCAGGATGACCGGCACGGATGCGCCGTGGAGTTTCCGGGCCATGACCGCATCGGTTTCCGTGATCCCCACCTTGGTGTCCACCACCATGACGATCACGTCCGCGGTTTCCATGGCGGTTTCGGCCTGCCGGGCGATCGCCCCGTGAATGCCTTTCACGTTTGGGTCCCACCCGCCGGTGTCTTGCACCCAGAATCGTTGCCCACCCCAGTCCGCGATATACGAAATCCGGTCGCGGGTCACCCCGGGAAAATCCTCCACGACGGCTTCCCGCCGCCCTAAAAACCGGTTGACCAGGGTGGATTTGCCCACATTGGGGCGGCCCACGATGGCCACGGTGCACAGGTTTTCTTCCAGATGCAGGGTTTCGCGTTCGAACCCGAATTCTTTTTCTAACTGTTCCCAATCCGATTCGGAAAAATCCTCGCCGAAATGCGGGTCGAGGAATTCCGACTCGTCAGGAATGCCCATGGCGTTTTCTTCGGTACTCATTTATGAGGTGCCCCCTTCGGCTGATTCTTCCACGAGGGAAATAAGCGTATCGATGGCTTCCGGCAGTGACAGGTCGGAGGTGTCAAGGATGATGGCGTCATCTGCCGGGTGGAGCGGGTCCACTGCCCGCATGGAATCCGCAGTGTCCCGCTGGATGACGTCGGCAAGCACAACTTCGTAGATTGTGTGCCCGCCGGAAGCGATGATTTGTTCGTACCGGCGTTGCGCCCGCACCTTGTGGCAGGCGGTGAGGAATACTTTCAGCGGCGCATCCGGCAGCACGTTTGTGCCCATGTCCCGCCCGTCGAAAATGCACCTGGGGGTGGTGTTCGCCCACTCCCGCTGCTGGGCGATGAGTGTCGCCCGAACCTCGGGGATTGCCGACACTGCTGACACCATGCGCGTGACTTCCTGCGACCGGATTTCCTCGGACACGTCCTCCCCGTCCAGCAGCACCGTCTGGTCGTCGAGCGTAATGTTCAGATTATTCGTCGCCGCAATGACCGCCGCCCGCTCCGCCGGGTTTACGCCGGCCCGCAGCACCGCAAGTGTGGCGGCACGGTACATGGCGCCTGTGTCAAAATACTGTGCCCCGAAATGCTTTGCGACGGCGCGACACAGCGTCGACTTCCCCACCCCGGAGGGGCCGTCCACGGCCACAACCAGCCGATTGTCGGGGGTGTTTACCAAATTTTGTGCAGTCATTTACATCTCCACCGCTTTATATAAGCTTCGCAGCTCATTGTCGTTTAATGCCCGAATCGTCCCGGGCTTTTGTTCACCTAGCTGCACCGTGTGCAGCTTCGTGCGGACCAGATACTGCACGGGATACCCCGCGGCTTTCAGCATCCGCCGCACTATATGTTTCCGCCCCTCATGGAGTTGCACCCGGACCAGCGACCGGCCCTGGTGCACGTCAACAATCTGCACATAATCCGCGGCGGCTGGGCCGTCATCCAGCTCCACCCCATTTTTCAATGTGGTGACAAGCGACCGATCCGCTTCCCCCAGCACCTCCGCAATATATGTTTTCGACACCTCATACTTCGGGTGGCTCAGCCGATTCGCTAACTCCCCGTCGTTGGTGAGCAGAATCAGCCCTTCCGTATCCGCATCCAACCGGCCCACATGAAACAGGCCCTGGCCGGCACTGATCCGCTCCGACACCAGGTCACCAATACAGGGCCGCCCCAAATCATCACTCATGGTTGAATGAATTCCCCGCGGCTTATTCAACACAAAATACTGGTGGTTGTTGTTCACATTCACACGCACCCCATCAACCCGAATCACATCAACCTTCGGGTTCACGCGCACCCCCTGCTGCATCACCACGGCACCATTGACCTCAACCCGGCCCGAGTCAATCATGATCTCGGCATTTCGTCGGGAAGCCACCCCAGCCTGCGCCAACACCTTTTGCAGCCGCACCCCATCGGTGTAGCTTTTCGGGTCGGAAGAAACATTCCGCGGCGACACATGCTGCCGCCGCGCAGGTTTCGCGTTAGAAAGAAGCTGCTTTTTTGAATCCGGTGTGCCATCACGGCGAGCGGGTTTTTTCACAATACGTCCTATCCCATATGCGGTTATTCAACATGGTTACTTTAATCTATCCGACTACTACAGGTCGAATTCGTCAATGCTATCAATATCCGGCAAAAGCGGCGCTAAATCCGGCAGCCGATCCAACGAATCAATCCCCAACAACTCCAAAAACAACTCCGTCGTCTCATACCGCCGCGCATGACCACCCGCAACCTCCCGAATCAGCCCCCGCAACACCAACGTACGAATCACCCCATCCACATTCACCCCCCGCACCGCCGACACCTGCGCCCGCGTCGCCGGCTGCCGATACGCAATAATCGCCAACGTCTCCATCGCCGCCCGCGACAGTTTCGATTGCGCACCACTCAATAAGAAGTGTTCCACCACCTCAGCATTCTCCCGCCGAGTATACAGCCGCCACCCCTCCTCAGTCTCCCGCAACTCAAACCCACTCCCCCGCTCATCCAACTCCCGACGCAACTCCAACAACTCCCCCACCACAACATCCTCCGACACCGCCAACCCCACCGCCAACGCCGACACCGACACCGGAGCATCAACAACAAGCAACACAGACTCCAACTGGGAACGCACCAACGACACCGACGGCAATGAAAAATCAGTCATTGCCCCAGTGTATTCGGTTTAATCCATCTTCCGGGCCTTCGCCCCCAAAATCTGCCGATCAATCAAAAACAACACTTCATCCAAAATCGCCGGATCAATATCCCGCTCCCGCCGAGCCCGCAACAACTCCAACTGGGCAGCCCGCAACGCCTCAATCTGCGCCTGCTGCAACTTCACCTCAATATGCTTCGCCTTCTCCCGACGCTCCTCCGGAGTAATACCCTCCTCATTCACCTCCTCCAAATTCGTCTCCTCATCAAACCGCGACATAAGCGCCTCCAACCGCTCCTGCGGAATCTCACCAGCATACGACTGCATCTTATTCCGCGCAGCCCGCCGAGCCCGATTCACTAACTTCTCCCGCGACACGTCACCAAACGCATCCGGATCACTATCCAACGTGAGCTTCTTCATCAACGCCGGCAACGTCAACCCCGGAATCACCATGGTAAACAGCAACACCACCAACGCAACCACCGGAGCCTCCTGATACAAACCAAAATCACCAGTATCAGGAATAGACAAAATCAACGCCAACGTCACCAACCCCCGCATACCAGCCCACGTAAGCAGCAACGTCTCCTGCAACCGCAACGGACCCCCCACCCGATACCTCGTGTACTTATTCGTCGCATACATCCCCAAAAACCACAGGCCACGCACCACAATAGCCACTGCAGACAACAGCACACCCAACATCACGGCCTCCCCCCAATCCGAACCAACCGTGAAAATCGCATCCCGCGCCATAATCCCAATCAGACCAAACGCCACACCCGTAAACAACAACTCCACGATCTCCCAAAACACCGTGCCAGACAACCGGTCCTCCGCACCAATCGCCACCCGGGAGTTATACTCAATCGCAGCAATCACCACCGCAATCACCCCAGACGCGTGAATCTCCTCCGCTACCAAATACGTAATAAACGGAATCACCCACGTAAACGCATTCCGGGCAGTCGCCGACGTCATCCAACTAGACAAAAACGCTGCCCCCCGACCAATAAACCACCCAATCAACACAGCCGCACCACTGGAGTACCCAAACTCCCAAATGGCCTCCCACCACTTCACCGTCTCTCCCTGAGTCAAAACCCCCAACGCAAGATTAAACACCAAAATCGAAGCCGCATCATTAAACATCCCCTCCGTCTGCAATGTATTCATCAACCGCCGCGGCACCCCAGCCGGCTCCGCCACCGCATCAACAGCCACCGGGTCCGGCGGCGAAATCGCCGCCCCAATCATCATCGCCCCAGCCACCGACAATGTAGGCACCAACCAACTAACCGTCAACCCCACAGCCACCGCCGTCGCAATCACCAACAACACCGACAACATAATGATCGACCGCCACTGCCGTCTAACCTGCGCCCACGACGCCCGCCGCGCCAACGCCCACAACAACGGCGGAATAAAAATCGGCAACATCAAATGCGAAAACTGCGACAACGAACCCGCCGACGGAACCCCCGGAATAAAAATCACACCAGCAGTCACAATCGTCAACAACACCGGCCACGGCAACCCAACCCGATCACCAATCGCCACCATCACAACCGTGGCAAACAATAACCCAAACAGCCAAATCATCACCGACACAAATCACATCCTTTCCACCCGACCCCCACAAAAGTGGGGAAAACAGGCCAAAACACCAAAATAATTCGTGATTTATGTTACCAATCTTCCGACGACAATACGGCCTACTCCCACCGCCCCGCCAACACCACCATCGGATCCACATCCACCCCAGTCCACGCCACCTTCAACTCCCCCAACGACTCCACCTGCTCAAACACCACCACCTGAGCCTTATACAACTCCAACAACGCCAAAAACCGCCCCACCACCTCCAACGACACCCCACAATCCCGCGTCAACGCCTCAAACCCCAACCACCGATCCGGCCCCACCAACCGAAACATATCCAAGACCCGCGCCGCCTGCTCCGGCACCGACACCCCCACCTTATGCACATGCCCCACCTCCACCACCTCCGGCGGCCGCGGCCGAAACACACTCGCAGCAAACTCCGCAAAACTCTCCGCCGAATGCCCCAACACCACCGGCGGTAACAACCCCACAAACCGCTCCTCCAACCCCACCACCCGCGGATACCGCAACCGCGCCGACGCCTGCCACACCGCAAACAAATCCGCCACCTGCCGATACGCCCGATACTGCAACAACCTTGCAAACAACAAATCCCGCGACTCCAACAACGCCAAATCCGCCACATCATCCACCTCCCCCCGAGGCACCAACCGCGCCGCCTTCAAATCCAACAACGTCGCCGCCACCACCAAAAACTCCGTAATCTCATCCAGCCGCGCCGACACCCCCAACTGCTTCACATACCCCACAAACTCATCCGTCACCTGCGCCAACGCCACATCAGTCACATCTAACTTCTGCGCCGAAATCAACTGGAGCAATAAATCAAACGGCCCCTCAAAATTATGCAAAACAATACGAAACCCCGTAATCTCCGGCTGCTGCACATCATTATCCACAACCACACATCCTAACCCCCCAACCGCCCAATCACCTCCCGCGCCAACTGCCGATACTGCACCGCCCCCTGCGACCCCGACGCCCACGTAATAATCGGCTCATGATGATACGACGTCTCCGGAAACCGCACCGTCCGCGTAATCACCGTATCAAACACCTTCTCCCCATACGCCGCCACCACACTAGCAATCACCTCCCGCGAATGCACCGTCCGACGATCAAACATCGTCACCAAAATCCCCACCAACTCCAAATCAAAATTCACCCGATCCCGCACCGTCTTCAACGTATCAATCAAAATATTCAACCCCCGCGACGCAAAATACTCACACTCCATCGGCACAATCACCCCATGCGCACACGCCAACGCATTCACCGTCAACAACCCCAACGACGGCAAACAATCCAAAATAATAAAATCATACTTCCCCACCACCGGCCGCAACACCCGAGCCAACGCCTGCTCCCGACCCACCTCATTCACCAACCGAATCTCCGCCGCCGACAAATCAATCCCCGCCGGCACCAAATCCAACCCCGGAACCTTCGTCTTCACCGTCGCCGACTCCACCCCTGACTGCGCATCAAATAATAGATCATAAATGGTGAAATCCTGCTCATCCGGCCGCACCCCCAACCCCGCAGACAACGCCGCCTGCGGATCCAAATCCACCAACAACACCCGCCGGCCCGCCTCCGCTAAACACGCCCCCAAATTAATCGCCGACGTCGTTTTCCCCACGCCACCCTTCTGATTACACATGGCAATAATCCGCGCCGGGCCGTGGTGGGTGAGTGGTTGGGGTTCGGGGAATTCGCGGATGGGCCGGCCGGTCAGGCCAAGTTCGGGAACCATGTCAATCCATCTTCCTTGATCGCACTAGTGTTCGCGTTTTATAGTACCGGTATTTTTTAGGCCCTCGGGTGCGACATGACCCATGCTTGCCGTAAATTCTCGGCGGACACGTGAGTGTAGATCTGGGTGGTGGTGACCGATGAATGCCCCAACAGTTCTTGCACCACTCGTTCCCCCGCGCCGCCTTCAAGTAGGTGGGTGGCGAAACTATGCCGGAGTGTGTGGGGGGAAATGTCTTTGGTGATGTGTGCCCGAGCGGCGGCGGTTTTCAGGACAGCCCAGGCGCTTTGCCGCGATAACGTCCGGCCGCGGGTGTTGAGCAGGAGCGCGTGCGAGGCCCCGGTGGCGAACACGGGTCGGGCCCGCACCAGGTATTGGTCGACGGCCGCCATGGCTTGGCTGCCCACTGGGACGAGGCGTTGTTTGTTGCCTTTCCCGGTGATGCGCAGCATGCCGTCGTTGTCGTGAAAACTATCGACAGTGAGGGCGGTGATCTCGCTAATGCGCGCACCGGTTCCGTACAGGAGTTCGATAAGTGCTCGGTCGCGGAGGTCTATGGGGCTGGCGGTATCGTCGGTAGGAATGGCGTCAATGAGCTGGGTGACTTCGGCGATGGTGAGTACGTCGGGCAGGTGCCTTCCGGTCGCGGGTGGGGACACATCGGCCGCCACATCCACGGCAACTAAACCCTCCAATAACGCGAATTTATGCAGGCCCCGGGCAACGATGAGGGCCCGGGCCGTGGAACTCACAGCCAAAGGTTTGATGTTCCGATCGGGGTCGCCGCGGCGCAGCTCGGTGACATACGCCTCAACCTGACTGGTCGTGACCTGGTTGAGATCGGTCACCCCCACGGCATGCAGCCAGGTCACGTAGCGGTACAGGTCGCGGCGATAATTGCTTAAGGTATTGCTGCTATACCCCTTTTCCACCTTGAGGTGCGTCAACCACGCGGCGACCACATCGTCAAGCATGGGGTTGTTTCTTCATGTCTCCGACCATGCCTGCCGCTTTACGACGCCGCGTCAGCGCCGTGGGCCGCAATTCAAACGGAGTTTGGGTCGACCGAGGCCTGCGCACTTTCCGCTCCACAGCGTCCGCCGTCATGATGCCGGCAATGGCAATCCCATTGGTGATCTCCCCTTTGAGTACCATATCCACGGCATAGTTCAACGCCACCCACCGGTTTTCCAAGTCCGCTTCTTCCCCCTCGCCGGCGGGCCGATCCTGCTTATATAAGCCCGTGGCCAAATACACCCGGACGGCTTCGTCGCTAAACCCCGGGCTGGAAACCAGGTCCACCAACACCGACCATTTCGTCGCCCCCAGGCCGGCTTCTTCCAATAGTTCGCGTTTCGCCGCATCAAGCGGATCCTCATCAGCAACATCCAACAAACCCGCAGGTAATTCCCATAGGCGTCGATCCACCGACCTACGATACTGTCGCACCAGCGCAATCTTTCTACCGTCATACGCCACCACAGCAACCGCACCGAAATGCTCCACAAGATCCCGGGTTGCGGTGCCCCCCTCGGGCATGGTGAGGGTATCCCGACGAACCCCAAAAATGGCCCCGTCAACCAACAGCTCAGAATCAACAACCTGATATTCAAACGCCATAACTGTACAGATTACACAGACTATTCGGCATCCCCCACCGAATTCGGGTCGTTCGGGGGCACCAGGAGGGCTACCTGCCGCACAACCGCGAACTGCCCAGTCGCCCGATCAATAGAATCCACCGTAACAACCCGCCCTTGTAACGCCGCAAGCTGCGCAGATCCCGTGTCGCCGGCAACCACTAGCCCCCCACCTCGTGAGCCCAATGCCGGGGCGAACCGAGTAAGGAATTCCGTTGGAACATCCGGCCCCACTATGAGAACCACCGCATCCGCAGGCTTGACACCCCCATCACCATAGGTGAGAAACCCAGCATTCCGCAGTGTCCCCAACCCCGAGGCGCGCTCCTCATCGGTGGCCGATGAGTGAAACACCAGCGACCCCAATACCTCACCCGCGTGAGTCCCCACATCCAACTTATCCTCAGATAAGGTCGCCCCCGCCGGCAAAACATTGCTCGCAATATTCTTCATGGCTGGGGTGAAAAATGCCTCTCGCAGCCGCATGCTACCGGCATCCCGCGCCCCAGCGTCGGCAAGCAACCCCCGCACCTTCGTCACATCCGCATCCCGTGCCCCACCGGCATACACCACCATCACCGACCGCTCCGCTAACGTCCCAGCCAAAGTCTCCCGACCCACATCCAAAACCACCGAATCCGCCGACCGCAACTGCGCCCGCGTCGCCTCTAGCTCACCCCGCGCCTGCGCTACCGCCGTCGACAAGCCAGCAACCCGCGAATCAGCACTCCCCGCCAAGCTAGGCGCCAGGCCTAAACACCCCACAACAATGCCGACCGCAAACGCCACCGCCGCACCAAACACCCCACCGCCACGCATCACGACGCCACCCGACCAATAATATTATTCCACGTGTCCACCACATTCACCATAAACGACCCCTCCCCAGCCAAACCAGCAACCATAATCACCGTAGCCAACGCAACCAACACGCCCATCACCCCCCACAAAAACGCAATATTCTTACCAGACCGTATATTATACAAAGTGGCTATCGCGGACGCATCCACCAACCGCGGCCCCAACTTCATCCGCGACAACAACGCCGACGGGCTCGCATACCCCGACTGCGCAAACAACGAATCCAACGTCACCGACGCCCCCACATTCACCACTAACTCCGCCTGATGAAAATCAGCCAAAAACAACGCCAAATCCGTCGCATTCTCCACCGCCGACGGAAACGTCAACGCCCCCACCCCCAAATCCTGAATCCGCTCCAACCCCACCACATGCCCATCAGGGCCCGCAGGAACCACCACCCGCGCCCCCGAACGCAACGCCGCAGCCCCAATACCACCAGGATCCCCCACTATAAAATCCACCCCATACCCCAACTCCACCAGCGTATCCGCGGCCTCATCCACCGCGATAATCACCGGCGAAAACTCCCGAATAAAATTCCGCAACTCCTTCAACTCCGACCGGAAATACCGGCCCGGACTCACCACCAACACCTTCCGATCCCGTAGCGCATCCCCCACCTCGGGAATCCCCAACCCATCAATCAGTAATGGCGACTCGGAATGAATAAACTGAATCGTATTCCCAAAAAACGCCTCCATATAATCAACCAACCGCTGCTGCGCCACCAAAAACCGCTCCTCAGCATCCGCCGGCGTCACCACCACCCCCGAACCAAGCAACTTATCCCCACAAAATAACTCACCCGACTCGGTCAACCTCCCCTTCTTCCCATCCTTCAACCCCACCAACACACCATCCCCCACATCCTCAACCAACATAATCCCCGCATCCAACATCATCTGCGGCCCAAAATTAGGAATAGCACCAGTACTAAACTCCCCCGTGTTCACCACCGCAACCACCTGCGAATCAATCAACCACTGCGCCACCGCCCGCGACACATCCGGCGCATCAATCACCGCAATATCCCCCGCACCCAACTTCTTATAACCCTTCTTACCCCTCACCGAAAGATCACGCATTACCGCCTGCACACCAGGCAAATCCACAGTCCGAGAAAACAAACTCATACCCCCATTCTCCCCAACCACCCCCCACAAACCGGGGAACGCCACGCACACAACCTACCGGAAATCCGCCACCTCAGCCTGCGCCTTATCCAACAACTCCTGCGCATGCGCCCGACCCGTCTCCGTATCCTCCAACCCCGCCAACATCCGCGACAACTCAGCAACCCGAGCACCACCAGTCAGCTCAACCACCCCCGACGACACCGACAAATCCCCCACATCCTTCGACACATGCCAATGCGCATCCGCATACGCCGCCACCTGCGGCAAATGCGTCACCACAATCACCTGATTATGCACCGCCAACCGAGCCAACCGCCGCCCAATCTCCACCGCAGCCCGACCCCCAACACCAGCATCAACCTCATCAAACACCAACGTCACCCCCCGACTATTCGACGACAAAATCACCTCCAACGCCAACATCACCCGCGACAACTCACCCCCCGACGCCGACGACGCCACCGGCCGCGCCTCCCCCGACGCACCAACCGACAACAAAAACTCCACCACATCCACCCCCAACTTCCCCGGAACCGCCACCTGCGACACCGACGCCGAAAACACCGCCTTCGCCATCGCCAGTCCCCGCAACTCCGCGGTCACCGACTCCCCCAACCGCCGAGCCGCCCGCCCCCGAGCCGCAGACAACTCTCCTGCAATCCGCCACACCTCAGCCTCAGCCGACTTCACCTCAGCCTGCAACCGCTCCACAGCCTCCGGCGACGTATCAATCCCCGCCAACTTCACCTCAGCCTTCCGCAGCCACTCCAACACCCCATCAACATCCGGCGCATACTTCCGCGTCAACCCCTTCAACTCCTGCTGCCGCAACAGTAGCCCCTCCAACTCCGCCGGATCCCCCGACAAATTCGACAAAAAACTCCCCAACTCCGCCGAAACCTCCCCCAACTCCGCAGTCACAGCCCCCAACCGCACAGCCAACTCTTGCAATTTCTCATCCCCACTCTTCTGCAACGCCGACACCGCCTGCCCCACCAAATCAGACGCCCCCGCCATCTCGGAACCAAAATCACCATCAATAACACCCAACGCCACCGACGCCTGATGCCGCAGCTCATCCACATCCTGCAACCGGCGAATCAGCGACACCAACTCCACATCCTCACCCGGCTGCGGATCCACCCCCCGAATCTCCGAAATCGCAAACTGAAGCCGATCAGCCTCCTGCGCCAACTCCCGCCGAGACTCCGTCCGCGACCGCAAATCCCGCACCAACCGACGCCACCGACCAAAAGCCTCCCGATAACCAACCAACAACTCAGCAATCTTCGGATCACACCGATCCACCGCCGCCAACTGCTCCTCCAGCGCCAACAACCGCAACTGATCGTTCTGACCATGAATCGTCAACAACTCCGCACTAAACTCCTGCAACGCCGCAGCTGGCACCAACCGGCCCCCCAAATGCGCCTTCGAACGACCCCCCACAGACACCGTCCGCGACACAATCACCTCACCCCCCTCATCCAACCGGCCCCCAGCCGACACCACCACATCCCGAGCAGCCCCCGCCACCTCGGAATCCACCCCATCCAACACAAACCGCCCCTCCACCGCAGCCTGCGCAGCACCGGAACGCACACGACTAGCATCAGCCCGACCCCCCACAAGCAACCGCAACCCAGTCACCACCATGGTCTTACCAGCACCAGTCTCACCAGTTAACACCGTCAAACCCGGACTCAACTCCATAGCAGCCCGGGAAATAACACCTAAATTCTCAATAGCAATATCGGCGAGCATTCCGACATCCTAGCACTCATGCCGCCGCTGCCCCGGACCCCGCCAACCCTCAACCGGCAACCGCAACTTCGACACCAACCGATCCGTAAACGGCCGCTCATCCAACCGCACCCACTTAATGCTCCGCTCCCCCCGAACCACCTCAACCCGACTCCCAGGCGGCATCTCAAACTTCCGAAACCCATCCATCACCACATGCGCCGGAAACGACGCCGACCGGGACTCCACCGCCACCTCCGACCGCGGACTCACCACCAACGGCTTCGTAAACAACGCATGCGCATTATTCGGCACCACCAAAATCGCATCCAACTCCGGCCACAACACCGGCCCCCCAGCCGAAAACGCATACGCCGTCGAACCCGTCGGCGTCGAAATAATCACCCCATCACACCCAAACGAACTCACCGGCCGACCATCAACCTCCAAAATCGCATCTAACACCCCAGACCGATTCTGATTCTCCACACTCACCTCATTCAGCGCCCACCCAGAACCCAACGACTCACCGTTACGACCAATCCCCTGCACCGCAATCGTCATCCGCTCCTCAATACTGAACTCGCCAGACACCACCCGCTTCACAGCCTCATCCAACGAATCACGCTCCCACTCCGCCAAAAACCCAATATGGCCCAAATTAATACCCAACATCGGCAAATCCGCCATATACGCCAAATCCGCCGCCCGCAAAAACGTCCCATCACCCCCCATCACTAACACAAAATCCACACCAACAATCGCATCGCTACAATGCGGCACCAACTCATACCGACTCAACACCGGATGCGCCGCAATCGCACCATCATTCTTCGGCACCACCACCCGCACCGAAATACCAGCATCACGCAATAACTCCGCCGCCAGCGCAGCAGTCTCAATATTCGACTTCCGCCCAGCATGCGACACCAATAACACTTTCCGGGGCTGCGACATTACTCCGGTCCTTCCCTCACTGCCCGATCAACCATAGCGGCAACCTCCCCCCGAGGTAACTTTGCCACCCCACCATCTTTCACGAGCCACAAAAAATATTCCACATTACCCTTCGGGCCCGGAAGCGGCGACGCCACCACCCCCCGCAAACTCAACCCCAACTCCTGGGCAGAAACCGCAACATCGGTAGTCACCTCGGCCCGCAACTGCGGACTACGCACCACCCCACCGGACCCCAACCGATCCTTCCCCACCTCAAACTGCGGTTTCACCATGGGCACCACATCCCCACCATCAACCACACACGACACAATCGCCGGCAACACCAACGTCAACGAAATAAACGACAAATCCCCAACCATCACATCACATAACCCCGCGGGCGGCCCGGCTATAGTTGCCGCTGCACACACGGGGCGTGGCGCAGTTTG
>ERZ773055.748-NODE-748-length-17268-cov-6.418579_pt1 | contig 17268 bp, 23 predicted proteins | sample MGYA00580515_ERZ773055 | MGnify/ENA primary metagenome ERZ773055 (study PRJEB29015, sample SAMEA2737993) | human oral metagenome | biome: human oral; feature: human-associated habitat; material: dental | place: China | collected 2064 ...
CCTACAAATCCGCATTGGCTGCAAACTGTCTGGGGGGTTGGTTATCGCTTTAACGGTTCGTTGGATTCCGTGTGAAAATCTCAGGCTATGCCTTATAGTATTGGTCTTTGATTAGGGATTTTTTCGATTGAAGTAATCAATCCATTTAGGTTCAAGGGGCGTATAGGTCATTCCTACAGCATACGCAGCCCGTTGGTACGGTTGAAATATTAATGCAATGATACCATTCCCCTTCAAGAAATAGTTGTTTGGAATTTGGTGGACAGAGTACTTGTAATCAAATTTCGTTTTCGAGGTAAGCTGTTTATTTTGCGCGTTGTAGAGTGGAAAGTCGAAAATTGTTATAAAATCAGCATCCGATAAGTGAACAAAATACCGCAAGGGAAGATTTTCGCCATTGTGTTTGTTGTACACAAGACCAATGTAAAATGTATGACCATGTGCACCACCCGTCCAACGGTAGTCATTAAGTATTAAAGAAATGTACGTGTCATCTTCATAGGACACTGTATATGTAAACTTTCCATTGATAAATTTTCCATTGCGGTAATCTCTGCGAAATCCTTCAATGTATTGATATAGATCTGTATTTATTTTCTTTTGTGCAATAGCATCTTCCGTGTAAACAAGGGGATAGTGCATTTCATAATTAATATCTTTGTCATCACCGGTACCTACACTGCCGATGGCATATGGGCAGGATGTAAGAAATAAGATAAAAAGAAGTACGGTTATTTTAAAAAAATGCATTTTACATTTCTCCTCACTTTGACGATAGGCTGCATCATCTTCCTTTATAAGAGATATTCGCTTGTAAAAATAAGTTTTCCTGCAATATTTATGAAGAACCTAGAATTCACCGCGGATCACCGTAATGATTCCATCATTTCCGTTGTAGGACACCTGCGAGCAGCAGGACGTCGAGCGCAGTTCGACAACTCACTGCATCACACCAATGGACTTGAAGTACGCGGCAATCTCAGCAGCGGATGCATTTGAGTCGAAGACTTTTTCTTCCTTCCACGCCGCTGCTCCTGTCGTGAGGGCGGCGAAGGCTTCACCGCTACGCCCGATGTTGCTGCCGCCGGAGGTGCAGATGGGCACGAGGGTCTTTCCGCTGAAGTCATAGCTCTTAACGAAGGTGTCGATGATGAGCAGCTTCTGTCCCCACCGAATCGGATAGGCGATGATGACCGTATTGTACTGTGCCATGTTTTCAATCTTGCCTGCAATCGCGGGGCGCGCGACGGGATCATTTTGCTCGACGGTTGCGCGTGTTGTCTTATCGTTCTAGTCAAGGTCATGCGCCGTGTATGGTTCTGCGGGGACAATTTCCCTGAGATTCTACACCTATCGCCTTTGCCATCGTCTCTGCGAGTGTTTTCGTATGTCCCTGTGCAGAGAAATAGACGACAAGTGTCTTGTTTCTTGTTGGTGCAGGTGTCTGTGTCGAGAGTGTATCTGTTTTCGTGTCCTCTCCTATACTGCTGTCGCAGGCGGTTAGCAGGAGCACAGCGAGGAGGAGTGCCAAAATGGTAAAAATCTTTTTCATCTAAATCCGGGCAGGATATTCCGACCGCTAAGGTCGGGGAGAAATGCCCGCTCCACCTCACTTTCTTGAGATAAATATTTAATGCACGGAATTATGGAACTTGCACAAATACTTCGTGAAGGACGGAAAAATAACGGGACAGAGGAACAGCGGGCGCAGCGCGGCAGAATTCAGAACGGGCGCGTCCATATCGGGGAGCAATCCTATCCCTTCCGTGCGGCAGTGGATTGTAACACCAGTGACGGCAGTCTGGTATGGGTACAGATTTCAAAGGGCGGCACGGCCGTCATCGTGGGAGCGTGAGACGATGTATAGGGCAAGAGCAAGAGAGGTGCGCGGAATAAGTACTTGCTGACGGAGCGTGGCTTACCTGCATTGGAAACCGCTCTGTTTATCCGGGCGAGTGGATCTGGACGGACGGCCGCTGCGTCTATGGACATGAATCCGAGGGTGGCAGCAGCTATGTTCCGATCGATGTTCTTTCCGGCATACCGATTCTGCGGTGTGCATGGAAGGACAACAAAGCGTTGACCCGCTATTTATTATGCGAAAGGAAAACTTCGCGATTTTGGCTTTGGCAAAGACGGAGGGTGGATGGTCAGTCGAGGCGGTCATTTTGCATTTTTTGATGCCGAGATGGATTAGCAGGGAAAACTCTATACCCTCGAATCTGTGAATATTCTCGTGTACCCACTCCTCGGTGCAGATTAGCGACAGGGGATACTCTACATAAAGCGCAATGGAGAAGTCATCGACGCATACGATCTTATGCAGCTATTTGGCGCACCCATCATCTCCAACTCAACTGACCACTATAGCTTCCAAACAATAGAAGGGCGGGTGGATCAAACGGGACACTTCAAAGTGATGATATGGCACTCCACCTCGGGAGTCGGGGAAAATGGCAGCCGTGTCAGCATAAGCCGTCATGTACTCTTTGACGGCAGCGACTTGGAGCCTTGGATGTAGGAAAGCAAAAGTACGTGGCAGGATTCTCTCACCGGGGAATATCATACGTCGGCAAAGAGATGGATTGCCCCTGACGGAAGCATTCGCTTTCCCATCTACGACGGGATGTATATGCTGCTGCCGGGTGACAAAGAGTTTGCCTCATCCACAGGTAGGAGCCGTACCCCTATTATAGTGCACGGGACGAGCGGATCATGACGCTTGATACACATGCGGGCGGACGTGTGAATATCTGCCCGCTGGATTGCAGGAAGTATCTGATCAGCATAGTGCCAAACACCATCTTAGGGGATGAGACATCAAATCTCTACCTATGGGAGGCGGGGAAGCTGATGCATCTGATGAACGGATGCCTGAACCGCCGGTTGCGCAGGATGCATCAGCTCAGAAAATGGAAACGGGCAGGAGGTGTTTAGCATGGATCACATTCTTGCCATACGTCTCTATGCGGCGGGCATCGGTGTTGTCATCGGAGAGCTTCTCGGCAGCTTTGACGATCTGCTCTACGCGCTCATTGTATTTGTCGTGACGGACTATACAACGGGCGTGCTTAAAGCCGTCGCAGAAAAGAAACTGTCGAGTGCCATTGGCTTCAAGGAAATCTGCAAGAAGGTCTGCATCTTCACCCTTGTTGGTGTAGCGAATGTGCTGGATACCCACATCATCGGAAGCGGCTGTGTCCTGCGCTCTGCTGTGATCTTCTTCTACATCTCGAATGAAGGGATCTCGATCATCGAGAACGCAGCGCGAATGGGGCTTCCTGTTCCTCAAAAATTGCAGGATATGCTGCATAGTCTGCAAAATAAATAATTCGTTTAACCTCAATGCCCGGCGGCTTACCGTCGGGTTATTTTTATGCCTGCAAAGGTGACCATGAGAGCCGTTTTTGTCCGCTGTTCCATGAAGGGAGATGTTGAAATGAGCAAGGAAGAAGGACTTCGGGAAATGACGTATCAGATGGTGATGCGTGCTTCATGGAAAATGCTACAGAGCGGACTTTTGTCAGAGGACGAGTATCTTGCCTTTGAAGCGAAAATGCGCGAGAAATATCGCCCCGTCATTGGGCTTTTATGTTCAGATATGGGATGAAATGCCCCATGCACATACTCAAGTAGAATGGCTTTATCTTGTAGTAAGACAAATTCATTACTCATGAATCAATCAGGGAAATGATTCCCCAATCAAAATCACTGGAGAACGAGAGATGGCGTTCGCTTTCTAGATGAAGTCGCATTTCTTTGATATAAGCAGGTAAATCGTACGGAAGATCAATCCCACAAGATCCCGTAAAATCAAAGTCTGCCGTATCGAAGGTCTGCTCGTGTACCGTAATGCCTGTTATTTTTTCGCCTATCAAATGGGAAAATGGTTCTTGAAGATGACAATGAGCTAAATCTTCGATACTGCAGCGAAATTTTTTTGGAATGCTGTCCTTTGATATGCGGACAGAACTTGATTCATTGAACGTGATTTCAAAATTCCCGTGTGTGGTTATCAGAACGATTGGATTATCAAACTCAAATGTCCATGAGTTTTTCTGTATGGAAGGGGGACCAAACATACAAGTATACTCTACAACAGCGATTTCTTGTATCACGGCATCAAACATTCCAATCAGCTTAACATATTCCTTCAAATGGTTCGGCTGTTGGATTACAGGAGCTTGCCACTTATAGGGAGAAAATTTGTCTTTTGGTAAAGAAACCTTATCCTCTAGCCTTTGAATATTATTGTCCATAATGAACTTTTTTATTTGATCCATACAAGCACCTCTTGATTTTGAAATTTTCTAGGTTGCATCGTTACTAACTAGTATGCAATCCCCAGAAACAAATACGCTTGAAATAGAGACGATCGATTTTTCCGTTTCCTGATTTTGGAGAGGAGAATAACATATGAACTTATTCAGCAAACTCTTTCGTTCGCGGGACAAGCCTCAAAATCATTTTGGCGGCTTGTCCTTTTTGTTCGGGCCGGTCAACGAGCGCACTGCCATGCAGACGACGGCGGTCTATGCCTGTGTGCGCATCCTCGCTGAATCCATCGCTTGTCTGCCGCTTGCCGTCTACTGTTGCTCGGAAGCCGGCAAAGAAATTGCATATGAGCGTCCGCTGTATTTCCTGCTCCACGACGCGCCGAACTCTGAGATGACCTCCTTTATATTTCGCGAAACTATGATGAGTCACCTTCTTTTGTGGGGCAATGCCTGCGCACAAATTTTGTGCGACGGCAGAGGGCGTGTCCTCGGCCTTTATCCGCTGCTCCTGGACAAGATGGAGGTCAGTCGCGACAGCCGCAAGGCGAACTCTACTACACATACACGAGAAGTACGGAGGAGAATCCAAACTTCAAGGATAAGGGACAGATTCGTCTGCGGGGTGAAAAATGTCCTCCACATCCCAAGTCTCGGCTTCGACAGTCTTGTCGGCTACTCGCCCATCGCTAGGGCAAAGATCGCCATCGGCATCGCGCTTGCAACGGAGGAATACGGTGGGGCATTCTTCAAGAACGGTGCGCGTCCGGGCGAGGTTCTGGAACATCCCGGTGTGCTCAAAGACCCGTCGAAGCTGCGGGAAAGTTGGCACGCCGTCTACGGCGGCACGATGAACACGGGCAGGATCGCCGTTTTCTAGGAAGGTGTAAAGTATCAGCAGATTGCCATAACACCCGAGGAGGCGCAGTTTCTTGAAACGAGGAAGTTCCAGATCGACGAGATTGCGCGTCTCTACCGTGTGCCGCCGTATATGATCGGTGACTTGGAGAAATCGAGCTTCAACAACATTGAGCAGCAGTCCATAGAGTTTGTCAAGTACACTCTGAATCCGTGGGTCGTGCGCTGGGAGCAGTCGCTGCAGAAAGCCTTGCTTACAGATGCGGAACGGAGCAATTATTTCATCCGCTTCAAGGTGGACGGGCTTTTGCGCGGGGTCTATAAGAACCGCATGGAGGGCTACAGAACGGATGGCTTTCTGCCAATGACATCCGAAGTCTTGAGGACATGAATCCCATTGAAGCGGAGGAGGGCGGCGATTTGTACCTCATCAACGGGAATATGACAACACTGAGGGATGCAGGTTTATTCGCCAAGAAGAAAGGAGAGGGCGATGAAACGTAAATTTTGGAACTGGGTACTTGGATTTGCGGATTCCGTTCCTATGCAGACATTCAGCGTCCTGTGACGGATACGGCAGACGGGCTGATCTTCTCCCGCGCCGCTGTCACGAACTCCCTACTCTCGAAATTCGGGCAGGGAATACAAAATACCAATGTCGATGCAGAGCCGCTCAAACGACGGCTCTTTTCTATTTTACATTAAGGAACCAATGGAGGGAAAAAGATCATGGATAAGATCATGGCAATGCGCGAGAAGCGTGCAGAAATGTGGGAACAGGCAAAGCAGTTTTTGGATTCTCATGAAAAGGACGGCCGTCTTATGGCAGAGAATGCCAGGGCATACGAGCAGATGGAAAGCGAAGTGCTTGCACACGGCAAGGACATCGAGCGCATGGAGCGTCAGGAAATCCTCGACGCGCAGCTTGCAAAGCTTGTGACGGCGGCGAGCACAAGATCAACATCTCTGCCACAAAACCTGCAGCATCGTGGATTGAGGAGAGTGCACCTCTGACCTTTGGCGAGGCGACCTTCGACCAGATTGTCCTTGATGCGCACAAGCTACACGTTGCGGTGAAGGTGACGGAGAAGCTTCTCTATGACAATGCCTTCAATCTTGAAAACTACCTCATCGAGCAGTTCGGCAAGGCACTTGGCAACGCAGAGGAGGATGCCTTCCTCAACGGCGACGGGACGCACAAGCCGAAAGGTCTTCTTGCCTCGGCAAAGACCTCTGTCACCACGACGGTAGCCGACCTCAAGGCAGACGAACTCGTGACGCTCGTCTACAGTCTCAAGCGACCTTACCGTAAGAATGCGGCGTTTATCGTTAACGACCAGACGTTTGCCAGCATCCGTAAACTCAAGGATGCCAACGGCGCGTATTTCTGGCAGCCGTCATACCAGATGGGCGAACCCGACTATCTGCTCGGCTATCCCGTGTACTCCTCAGCATATATGCTCGCTATCGCAGCGGGTAAGACCGTCGTCGCGTTTGGCGATTACTCATACTACAACATCGGGGATCGCGGTACCCGCGCCCTGCAGGAATTCAAGGAACTGTTCGCGGGCAACGGCATGGTCGGCTACGTCATGAAGGAGCGTGTGGACGGCAAGCTCGTCCTCGAAGAGGCTGTGCAGATACTGAAGATGAAGGGCTGATATACAGTAAAAAGAGGGGCAACACATGGTGTTGCTCCTCTTTTTACTGTTTGATGTATAACGTGTAAAAAAATTTGTCGGACTAGATCCCCAATGTTCGGTAGAAACTTTCTTCGATGACACGGCGTTGTTGTTTGAGTACGGAGCTATAGCCCAACGTATTGTTATAGAAGCGCATATTATAGGCGGCTACAAAGGCGACTTCTGCACTTAGGGGGATTAACGGATCTCCGTCTGCGTGACAATAATCACGATTTATATTCCAGTCCATCCAACCGTTTCTCGTAAGATAAGATACAGACTTCCTATCCCAGTTGTAGCGGAAATACTGGGTAGAGGTTCCTCTTATTGTATAGGGCCCCCCTACATATGTCTGGTGCTGTCTCCAAAAATCCTCGGAGAATTGGACACGAATAATGTTGATGGCAATTTGATAATTAGGTGGATCATAGGTTTGTACAGCTACAGATGATTTGTCTGCGTAACTTCCTACCCCCATGCCACCGTTGACAAGCACCAGATTTCCGGTATCCATCGTTTCGTGATAAGGATTAGTATTGACAATCATGCATGGAAGCATGATAAGCATTGTTAAGTAACAAGGCTTGCAACGTTTTTCGCATGAGAGTACTCCTTTCATGTAAAACAATCCCTATACGCTTATGCAAAATATTTCTATATTGGTTAGAAAATATCCTGTAAACATTATAAAAATAGAAAGGGAGGTGGTTCTATGCTTGTGCCGCTTACAGCAGTCAAGTAGTATCTGCGGATTGACTGCGATGAGGAAGATAATCTCCCCACGCACTTTACGGAAACGGCAGAGCAGATTTGTACTGCATTACTGCGCGTGAAGAAGCTATCCAAGGTCGAAAATCAGGCGATTGTTCATGTTGCAATCCTCTACGCCGTGTCCTGTGTCTCTATGAACATCGGGAGAAAGCAGATCACAGAGGGCTTGCGCTGATACTGTGCTCACTGCTCTTTGGTGTGCGGAAGGAGGGCTTTTAGATGGACGTATCCATGAGTGAACTGCGCCATCGAATCACCTTTCTTCGTCCTGTAACGGATACGGACGATGAGGGGAATATCCTCGCGCAAACAACGCAGGAAGTCGGAAAAGCATGGGCGCTCGTTCTGCCCTTTGCCGCGAAAATCTCCGACGGGTATGCGGAGAAGGTACAGGAGGTGGATTATCTATCAGCTGACGTGTCATCATTGCGGCAGAGTGTTCGAGATTTACGGCAACAGCCGAAGGAAATACTGCTCTCATGCGTGCTACATCGCCGAGCGGTTTGGTAGATGCAAGAGTGCTCGCATTGAGCCATTCTTGCCCGTCAGAGGTGATCGCTCATGATGAAAGAAGCGTTTATAACGAAAAAATGTACCAAGCCACTATGGCCATGGTGCGCCGTATGCATTCCGATGGGCTGATCTCCCCGGAGGAGTATGAACGTGTGGAGCGAATCTTCCTCGAAAAATATAAACCGCTGATCGGCACGGTATATGCGGGAATGGCGTTGACTCCTTGCCCAAGTTGGGGGATATATGGTGAGGGGGATACAAATGAAGATTACACGCATAGAGCCGACTGTGGCGACACTTGTGCCCAAAAAGAAAGTGGCGGCGTATGCCCGTGTTTCAATGGAGTCTGACCGATTGAACCATTCCTTGTCGGCACAGGTCAGCTACTACAGCAACCTCATTCAGAACAATCCCGCATGGATTTATGTCGGGGTGTATGCCGACAACGGTATTTTCGGCGGCGATATCCGGCGCAGAACGGAGTTCAAGCGTCTTGTCGAGGATTGTGATGCCGGGAAAATCGACATCATTTTGTGCAAGAGTATTTCAAGATTTGCCAGAAATACGGTAGACTTTTTGGAAACGGTGCGGCATCTGAAATCCCTTGGCATCGACGTGTGGTTTGAGAAGGAGAACATCAAGTCACTCTCAGCGGACGGGGAACTCATGCTTGGGATCTTGGCGGGCTTTGCTGAGGAGGAAAGCCGCAGCCAATCCGACAATGTCAAGTGGTCGATTGAGAAGAAATTCGAGCGGGGGAGAGCAATGGCACACTGCTGCCTACGGCTACCGATGGGACGGAAAATCCTTCGTCATTCATGAGGAAGAGGCAAAAGCCATACGGGTGATTTATGAAAATTTTCTAAAGGACGTACCCATGCGGCAGACTTCCCGATGGCTCAAGGCTCACGGCTATTCCTGCTCCATGTTCTTTATCCGCTATGTCCTGCAGAACATGGTCTACGTCGGAGACGTTCTGCTCCAACGCTACATCACAGAAAATCCTCGGACGCACAGAATTATCGAACAAGGGACAGCTGCCGCGTTTCAAAGGACAATCATCCTGCCATCATCGACCGGGAGACGTTCGAGAAGGTGCACGAAAAGATCAAGGCAAGCTACGAGTTCAATCCGGCGGCGCATCGCATCGTAAAGCCAAGCTGCTTATCGGTGAAAATCATCTGCGGCAAATACGGAGCACACTTCGTCAAGGGAGCGACCAGAACCAACAGACACAACGGCTTGCAGGAGCATTGGCATTGCTACGACAAAATCCGTAAGCGGACGTGCGATGCGAGGAACATCCGAGGGTATCGGCTGCGGGAGGCTTCCTGCGAGGTGCTGGGACTGACGGAATTTGACGAAACTGTATTTGCTCGGACAGTTGAGAAAATACGCACCACCGATGCGGACGTGTTGGAATTCCACTTCTACGATGGCACGGTTAAGACGGCGAGAGTCCACTATTACAATCAAGCGGAAAAGAAGCACACCGACCCGCATAAAAAGCCCTTCGACTATCGATGGAGCAAAAATGGTTATGTGATCGTTCCGAAAGAGGATGAGGCGGTTCGATTGATTTTCCAATACTATCTCGACGGCTGGCAAATCACCGGCATCTCACGAAAACTGGAATCTGGCGGCTATGGCAGCATTCACGGGAAAATATCGCGCAAGCTGATCGCTTACACGCTGGACAACGATTTCTACCTCGGTGTTCGTCGAATCAAGGCAATTCTCCGTGAACGGGCAGGAGGAGGTCATCGAGAATGACCATGAGCCTCTGGTGATGCAGGAGATATTCGATGCTGTTCAAGTGCGACGGCGAGCTGAATACAGACGATGGAAAGGACGTGAGCGCGATGCGAAGTGTGACGCTCATCCCGGCCAGCATCCATAAATTCTCAGAAGTGCCGCTGGCAACTGTAGCCGAGCGAAAAGTGGCGGCGTATGCACGAGTTTCCACGGAAAATGAAGACCAGAAACCCTCCTACGCTGCCCAGGTGGATTATTACACCAACTACATCAAGAGCCGCGTGGACTGGGAGTTTGCCGGGATGTATTCGGACGAGGGCGTGACGGGAACCTCCATGAAAAAACGCGAGGGGTTTACCCACATGGTGCAGGACGCTCCGGATGGCAAGATTCAGCTGATTGTTACAAAATCTGTGTCGCGTTTTGCGAGAAACACGGTGGACAAGCCTCACAACGATACGGAAACTCAAGGAACATGGAGTAGAGGTCTATTCAGGTGCGCGGCGAAATCCTCTTGACCATTCTCAGCAGCTTATCACAGGAGGAAGCCCGCTTCATTTCGGAGAACGTCACATGGGGACTCAGGAAAAAAATTTGCCGACGGCAAGTTCTCCGTCGGATACTCTCACTTTCTCGGCTACGATAAAGGTGAGGACGGCAATCTCGCTATCAACGAGGAGCAGGCAGAGATCGTGCGGCTCATCTTCCGATTTTTCCTTGAAGGAATGACGGCCGGCAGAATTGCCAAGGAGCTGACCGCGCGTCATATTCTGACGGTCACGGGCAAGCAGAAGTGAAATGCCAAGACCATCAAGGGCATCCTCGCCAACGAGAAATACATGGGCTGCGCGAGGATTCAAAAGACCTTCACGCCGGATTTCCTCACCAAGAAAGCCGTCAAGAACTGCGGACAAGTGCCGAGCTACTTCGTGGAACAGAGCCATCCCGCCATCATCGACCCTGCCGTGTTCGAGATGGTGCAGAGGGAGATGGAGCGACGCACACGGGAAGGCGGGAGATATAGCGGCGTGAGCATTTTCTCGGGGAAAATTCGATGCGGCGAGTGCGGCGGCTATTTTGGAGCCAAGGTCTGGCACTCCACAGACAAATACAGACGCATTATTTACCGCTGCAACAACAAATACGACGGGCAGAAATGCCAGACGCACCATGTGACGGAGGAGGAAATCAAGGAAGCCTTCGTCACGGCGTTCAATCGTCTGGTGACGGAGCGGGATGAGATTATCGCGAATGCACGGCTCGTGCGGCAGACACTTTGCGACACGACGACACTTGCGGAGGAAAGAGCCAAGTTGCAGCAGGAACTGGCGGTACTGGTGGAGATGACGGAGAAAGCTGTCCGAAAGAACGCTCGCATTGCACAGAATCAAGAGGAGTATCAGAAGCACTACGAGGGGCTTGTGGCGAGATATGATGCCGCCAAGGCTCGGTTTGACGAGGTGACGGAAGCCATCTCTGCCAAGGAAGCGCAGTCGGAGCGATTGGCAGTATTTATCAAGCGGCTCAAGACCCAAACCGAGCCTTGGCGGAGTTTGACAGCCAGCTTTGGGCAAGCATGGTGGATTATGTGATCGTGGGCGCGGATAAGGGGCTGGCGGTGGTGTTTCGGGATGGGGCGGAGGTGAGAGTGTAAAAATTTGGCGTAGCGGAAAGATTCGTGCTGTCTGTGAGATAAACGGGGAGCAGGTCAAGTTTGATGAAGATCTTGATCAATCACATTGTAGTCATGGAGGATGGAGCGGTGCTTGCTGTCTTCGAGAGCGAGATTAAGATTGCTGTTAGAAGATGAAGTTCTTGGGGCATAAAATAGAGATTCCGCTTGTCGTATCTGGCGTTTGAAATCTCTTCTTTAAGATAGTATTTATTTGGCAGGAAAATCTCTACTTCGTGATTACAACGAAATCATCATTAAATTCTCTTGCTACAATTTTGTGGTGAATCTGAAATTCTCCATGAACTACCATAGTCGTTCTATTGGGAATTCGCGCTAACGGAGCAAGATAATCCTTTTTTAAATAAATGCTACATATTTTTCCATTCTTTCATGATTTGAGAGGTTCTGTATCGATGGTTTTCACAGGTATTTCGCACCATTAACTGCGGCAAAAGGTGTGTTTATAGATTCTCAAGAATTCGAATCTCGTTCTGCATAAGATGTTTGCTGCGTGTAGGTTTGATACAGCTGATGAGGCGGTCATAGGCGATCTGCATGGCGACCTGTCCCTGACGGCGTGGATGTTGATAAATGGCGACGTCGATGATGCCGCTGTGCATGGCGCTGCGGATGGCGGGAATGACGTCGAAAGTGACGACGGTGATGTCCGCGGTGCGTCCTTTTTTGACAAGCGCCTGACAAATGCCGTGCGCTCCGCCCGATGATGCAATGAAGACGGCGTTGATTTCGGGGTGCTCTTCAAGCATTCCAAGAGTGCTCTCATACGCCTTTATATCATCGTCAAAACTCGTCGCCATCGCAGAGAGTGTGCAGCCTTCCTCCGCTGTGAGGCGCTCACGGAAGCCTTCGATGCGGTGCATGTGGCCGAGCATACGTACGCCGCTGTAGATCACTCCCGCATGAATCGAACCCGTGCGGAGCTTGCGCAGGAGCGCCGCTGCCGTACGCCCTCCTGCAGCATAGTCGCTGCCGACATAGACATGGGGGATGTCGGACTCAAAATCGTTGTTGAGAGCGATCACAAAGATGTCGCTTTGAATGCAGTCCTCGAGTGCCTGTATGACCTCCGGCTCGCTGATCGGGTTGATGATGACTGCCTCTGCGCCCTTCTCCCGCAAAGCAGCGATGGCGGCGCACTGGTCGGCGGAGCTGTATCCCGTGAGAAGGTGCCACTCCGCTCGCAGCCCAAAGCGTTCATAATAGGAAGCAGCCTTGCGCAGCGCGCGAATGACGGGCGCAAAGAACTGGATCTCACTGGCTGAGATAATGATGCCGACGATGGGGCTTTGTCTTTGGGAGACGAGAGCACGCGCCGCCGGATTCGGCCGATAGCCGAATTCCTCCATCGTTTTGAGGATGAGGGCACGCTTCTCCTCCTTGACTTTGCCACGTCCGTTGATGACGCGGTCGACCGTGCCGCGCGACACGCCGCAAATCTCTGCAATCTGTTTGATAGTAATCATAATGCACTCCTTTTGTATGGGTTCATTATATCGATTTTTTCGAAGTTTTACAATTCCTTTATTGTATCAATTATGCTGTTTTTTGCTCGAGCACAATATTATTTTAAAAGAAAAAACATTTATTTTACTATTGACTAGTCGACTTTTTTATGATACTTTATATTTAAAAGCGTGCTCGAGCAAATAGAGAAGTAAGAGCGACTATGAATAGGAGGGGCATTCATGGAAAACAATGCTGTCACTGAAAAGAAAATTCCAAGTTCGTTTATCTACTTTTTTGGATCCTTCGGCGGGATTCTGTTCGGCTATGACATCGGGGTTATGACAGGAGCTCTGCCGTTTCTCCAAAACGACTGGAATCTCCACGGGGATGCGAGCATTATCGGCTGGATCACCTCGTCGGTCATGCTTGGCGCAATCTTTGGCGGAGCGCTTGCGGGCCAGCTCTCGGATCGCCTTGGTCGGCGCAAGATGATCCTGCTGTCCGCACTGATCTTTGTAGTCGGATCGATTCTTTCGGGAATTGCACCGCATAACGGTTCCTATTATCTCATCGGCGTCCGCGTCCTGCTCGGCCTGGCAGTCGGTGCAGCATCGGCGCTCGTCCCCGCCTATATGTCGGAAATGGCGCCTGCAAAGCTGCGCGGCCGCCTGTCCGGCATCAACCAGACTATGATCGTCTCGGGTATGCTCCTCTCGTACATTGTAGACTATATGCTCAAGGATCTGCCGGAAACCTTTGCATGGCGTCTCATGCTCGGATTGGCAGCCGTTCCTGCAATCATCCTCTTCCTCGGGGTTCTGCGCCTGCCGGAGTCGCCGCGTTTCCTCGTACTCGGCGGCAAAATTGATGACGCGCGGCGGGTGCTCGGCTTCATACGGCCGGATGATGAGGTCGAGACAGAGCTTCATCAGATTTGCGAGACGGCAAAGGAAGAATCTGCAGCACGTGCAGAAAACTCGTGGGGCGTATTCCTTCAGTCGAAATACCGCTATCTCGTAACAGCGGGCGTCGGCGTCGCCGCGTTCCAGCAATTCCAGGGTGCAAATGCGATTTTCTACTACATTCCGCTGATTGTGGAAAAAGCGACCGGCCAGACTGCCAGTTCACAGCTCATGTGGCCGATCATTCAGGGAATTCTCCTCGTTCTCGGCTCGCTGATCTTCCTCGTCATTGCCGATCGGTTTAATCGCCGCACGCTGCTGCGCACGGGCGGTCTCATCATGGGGCTGTCGTTCATCCTCCCGACGATTCTCGAGATGATTTTCCCGGATATGGATCCGATCATGATCGTCGTATTCCTGTCCATTTATGTTTTGTTCTATGCATTTACATGGGCGCCGCTCACATGGGTTCTCGTCGGCGAGATTTTTCCGCTTGCTATTCGCGGACGTGCGTCGGGACTGGCATCGTCCTTCAACTGGATCGGTTCGTTCCTTGTCGGGCTCATGTTTCCGATCATGACCGCCGCGTTTTCACAGGCTGCCGTCTTTGCCATCTTCGGCGTTATCTGCCTCATCGGCGTTCTTTTCGTCACGAAGTTCGTGCCGGAAACGCGGGGACGCACACTCGAGGAGATTGAGTCGCAGGGAGTTCGATAATTACATCTTGTGTTAGGAGGTTTTCGATATGGATTTCAAACAGAATATCGCTGCTGTCGAAAGCGGCGCTACCGTTCTCGGAATCGAGTTCGGCTCGACGCGGATCAAAGCGGTGCTCATCAACGCGGACTTTCAGACAATAGCCTCCGGCAGCTATACGTGGGAAAACGACTTGAAAAACGGGATCTGGACGTACGCGCTCCCTTCGGTTTGGACAGGAGTCCAAACATGCTACGCGCATCTTGCCGCCGATGTGCAGAGCCGCTATCATGTGCCGATCGAAAAGATCGGCGCGATTGGCATCAGCGCAATGATGCACGGATATCTCCCCTTTGATCGGGAGGGCAAGCAGCTCGCAGAATTCCGCACATGGCGGAACAATATGACAAGCGCGGCGGCAGCCATCCTCACGGATAAGCTGAAGTTCAACATTCCGCAGCGCTGGAGCATCGCACATCTCTATCAGGCTCTTCTGAACGGGGAGGAACATGTAAAGGCGCTCGATTTCTTCACAACACTCGCAGGCTATGTGCACTGGCAGCTTTCGGGAGAGAAGGTGCTCGGCATAGGCGACGCCTCGGGGATGTTCCCCATCGATGAGAAAACAGGGTCGTATGACACGGATATGCTCGCCGCCTTCTCCGTGCTCCCCGAGGTCAAAGCGTGCCCGTGGCAGATTGAAAACATCCTGCCGCACGTCCTGCGGGCAGGCGAGAGCGCGGGCAGACTCACGCCGGAGGGAGCGCACCTTCTCGATCCGAGCGGCAGGCTCTCGGCAGGAGCGCAGATGGCGCCGCCGGAGGGCGATGCAGGAACAGGCATGGTGAGCACGAACGCCGTACGCAAACGGACAGGCAACATCTCGGTGGGCACGTCGGCGTTCTCGATGAACGTGCTTGAGAAACCGCTGCGCCAAGTGCATCGCGACATCGATATTGTGACGACGCCCGAGGGTGCGCCTGTTGCGATGGTGCACACGAACAACTGCTCGTCAGACATCAACGCATGGATCGGACTCTTTCGAGATTTCGCCCAGTACCTTGGACAACAGGTGGCACCGGATCAGCTCTATCATCTGCTCTTTGTCCACACGGCGAAGGCGGAGCCGGATGCGGGCGGGCTCCTCAACTATAACTGCCTCTCCGGTGAAAACATCACGGAGGTGGAGAACGGACGTCCTCTCTTCCTGCGGACGCCGCACAGTCGTATGAATCTGCCGAACTTCATGCTCTCTCAGCTGTATTCGGCGTTTGCACCTCTGAAGATCGGGATGGACATCCTCGTGCGCGAAGAGGGCATCCGCACAGAGGTCATGATCGCACACGGCGGACTTTTCAAGACGCCGATCATCGCGCAGCAGGTTCTGGCGAACGCGCTCAATTTGCCGATCACGGTGATGAATACGGCGAGCGAAGGAGGCGCTTGGGGCATGGCGGTTCTCGCCTCCTTCGCAGCGCGTGAGGAAAAACCGGCACTGGCGGATTTCCTCGATGAGCAGGTGTTTCGGAGTGCCGAAAGCACGACGCTGATGCCTGAACCCATGGGCGTCGAAGGCTGTGAGAAGTTCATCGAGCGTTACAAGGCGGCGCTCTCCGTCGAGCAGTCGGCAGGCGTTTTGGCGGACGAATAAGGGGGGATTTTCATGCTGGAAGAACTCAAGCAGGAGGTCTATGAGGCGAATATGATGCTGCCGAAGCTCGGGATCGTCACATTCACATGGGGGAATGTCTCGGGGCTGGATCGTGACAAGGGACTTTTCGTCATCAAGCCCTCGGGCGTGCTGTACGACCACATGACCCCCGACGACATGGTCGTCGTCGACCTCGACGGGAAGGTCGTCGAGGGCGGCCACGGCCCGTCCTCGGACACGGCCTCGCACCTGTACGTCTACCGGCACCGCGACGACGTGCGCTCGGTCATCCACACGCACTCGACCTTCGCCACCGCCTGGGCCGCCACCGGCCAGCCCATCCCCTGCTGCCTCACCGCCGTCGCCGACGAGTTCGGCGGCCCCGTCCCGTGCGGCGGCTACGCGAACATCGGCACCGAGGAGATCGGCGAGCAGATCATGGCCCACATCGGCGACTCGCCCGCCATCCTGCTCAAGCAGCACGGCGTCTTCACCATCGGGGCCACCATCGAGAAGGCCGTCAAGGCCGCCGTGATGGTCGAGGACGTGGCCCGTACCATCACCTACGCCAAGATCGTCGGCCGGATCGAGGACCTCCCCCCGGAGGCCATCGCCGCCAACCACGACCGCTACATGAACCGCTACGGCACCGCCGCCGCGTCGACGGGGGTGAAGCGATGAGCAAGTACGAGATCTCCACCATCGGCGAGGGCCAGATCCGTCTGACCTGCTTCAAGGGCGAGCGCCTCATGAGCGCCCACCAGCTGCGCATGACCGCGGCCTGCTCCGAGGCGAACGTCGCCGGCCTGCTCAGCCAGCTCGGCCGCCGGGCCGCATGGGCCTCCGTGATGCCCCGCGGCGAGCTCGCCGACCGCGTCATCAACGAGTTCCGCGGCGTGGGCGTCGACGTCTCCAACGTCGTCATCAAGCCCGACGGCCGTGTCGCGCTCTACTTCATGGAGCCCGGCGAGTACCCGATGCCGGCGAAGGTGGTCTACGACAGCGAGCACACGCCCTTCCGCTC
>ERZ773055.752-NODE-752-length-17241-cov-6.587106_pt1 | contig 17241 bp, 16 predicted proteins | sample MGYA00580515_ERZ773055 | MGnify/ENA primary metagenome ERZ773055 (study PRJEB29015, sample SAMEA2737993) | human oral metagenome | biome: human oral; feature: human-associated habitat; material: dental | place: China | collected 2064 ...
CTGAGGTACGAAGACATATTGGATTTTCCTTTATTTTCAAGGCTTTGCCGTGATGCTCAAGAAAACCATGAATCAAATGACTCTGCTCTCCTCACTTCGGCGCTCTGAATCCCCCTTTCCCGTTTCGAACGCCGAACAAAAAATTCGAAATTCGATTTGGCGCATGATAACATTTTTCTTAGGAGGCGAACGCTCTATCCTGCTGAGCTACAGAGACTTATATTCAAATGGGATAAATAATCCTTTGAATAACAAAACATTATTAAATTCACGAGCAATTTATATTAGCATATTCCAGATGTGAAATCAAGGTGCACCAATGGCAGGAAAAATTCAGTATAAGCCAACGGCATGAAAAATTGCGGTGTACCAAGAGTGCCACGGGTATGCCAGCGGCATGAACCGTTGCGGCAAGGTCACAGGAAAGTCCTTTACAGTCCCTTTTCTTCCCCCTGTTTTTCTCCTGTTTTTCTCCCTTTCTTCTCACTTTTCTTTCTTGCTTCTGCTCTTCTCTTATGCCTTTTTCTCTGTGTTTTCCATGGTACCTGCAGCCGCTGCCGGCCGGAGAAGCTGTTTCATATACAGCAGCATGGCTGCCACAGAGAACACACCGCCCACAATCCAGTAGAGCTTTACCATTGGCACTCTGGTGCCATAGATATCAAAGATCCCCCGTAGGCAGCTCCCCACCGCCAGAGTGGAGATTCCCGAGCCCCAGAGATTTCTGGAGATTCTGTCCGGATAGGGCACCGCCCACAGTAGCGTAAGCAGATAGGCAACCACCGCTCCCGCCAGCGGATAGACGAACATCAGCAACATAAACTCAGAGTCAACCTCATGGCTGAAATGACGATAAATTGTGCTGAGGGCTATGCAGAATGCAGCTGCCGCCAGGTAGATTCCTGCACAACACCGCAATGCTTTCTTATCGGATGTAGACAATGTCGCTCACCTTCCTCTCCGCAACCTCTTTTCCATAGGTGGTCGGCCTGTTTATAAGCTTCCCGTTAAATACCATGGCAGTAGACCCACCGCCGTCCAGATTGTAAGCAATCTCTGCGCCAAGCCCCTGCATGAATTCCGCCAGCTTATACAGAGGCATGCCATAGCTCTGCTCTGTACGGCCATCCACCACCACAAAAATGTAGTGCAGCGGCGAAATGATCCCCGCAGCTGTTCTGGGATTGCAGGTCCTCTCCAGATCGATCTGCGTATCCGGGTCGGCGGGGCCTGCGGAATCGACACCGCACCGGAGGACCGGGTCAGTCCGGGGGATCCTGAAGCCATCCTTTCTCTGGGGAATGTTGTGAAGGAGCTGGCCCGTCAAACGGGAGCTGTGGTTCTGGCCACCGGACCGGTGGATCTCCTCAGTGACGGCACCGGACTCTGGACCTCAGAAAACGGAAGTCCGCGGCTGGCAGAGATCACGGGGACAGGCTGTATCCTGAACTGCATCATCGCTGCCTGTCTGGCGGCAGAACGGGATCCGGTGTGCGCCGTGCTGTACGCCGTAGCGCTTCTGGAGATCGCCGGAGAGCTGGCTGCATCAATACCAGAGCAGAGGCTGGGCCTGGGAAGCTTCCACATTCGGCTTCTGGATCAGCTCTCTCTCCTCACGCCGGAGGATCTCCGGAGCAGGCTCCGGATCCGCGCACTTTCCTGAGATACATGATTCAGAGGCGTGCCGCCCCCAAGATGTACTTTCCTGAGATGGATGATTCGGAGGCGTACCGCCCCCTGAATATACTTTCCTGAGATGCATGATCCGCAGGCGTGCCGCCCCTTGAATGTACTTTCCTGAGATCTTTCCTGAGGCGTGGGCGCATTGTCAGGCGCCCTCCTTCCCCTTTTCAGACAAAATCCGGACATCATGCATCCGCCGGCAGCGCCTGTTTCCAGCACTGCCGGCATATTTTCCATGCGAATGCCCCCGATTCCGTAGACAGGGACGGATACTGCAGAAACGATCTCCCGCAGGTAACCGAGCCCCTTCCCGGACAGCCCCGGTTTACAGGTGGTTTCAAACACATTGCCGGCGAAGCAGTAGGATGCGCCGCAGTCCACCGCCAGCAGGGCATCCTCTCTGGAGTGCACAGAGGTGCAGATTTCCCGGAAGGCCTTCAGCAGCTCCGGCGCTTCCCTGTGCAGCCTCACCAGCTCCCCCAGGGGAAGGTGCAGCGCTTCTGCCCCCAGTTCTCGGGCTACCTCCGGAAATCCATGGAGGATCAGCCGGGTCTCCAGAAAGGCTGCGGCCAGGTCCATGACCTTCTCCGCCAGCCGCCTGTAGGCCTCCGGCTGCAGATCCTTTTCCCGCAGCACAAGCCCCCGGGGCCGCTTCGCAAGAACCGCCCCGATGCGCTCCAGAAATTCCTTTTCCGTGTCCTCTGCTCCGTCGAAGCAGTGGCGGTTGGACACCGCAATGATCCGTGACAGCTCCATCTCTGATTCCTCCCTGGTCTTTTTCAGAATATAATAACCGCCATCCATGCAAAACGCAAATGGACGGCGGTTGAGTTTAAATCAATATTACCAGAATTACCAGGATGTTTAAAATCTCCAGAATCAGCAGCTGGAACTTATCAGCTCTGCTTACCAGATCATCAGCTCCTCTACCTGTCTGGTGAGCTCCTCCCGGAAGGAGGGGTGGGCAATGTTAATGAGCGCCTTGGCCCGCTCTCCGATATTCAGTCCCCGGAGCCAGGCAACGCCGTATTCGGTTACCACATAGTCCGTATCATTCCGGCTGGTGGTCACGGCTGAATTCCGGCTGAGGTAGGGCACGATCTTGGAATGCAGCACCTCGTTGCCGTCTGCATCCTTGCTGGTATAGGTGGAGTGCATGGCCAGGATGGACTTTCCTCCCTTGGACATCTGCGCTCCCTGTACCGTCTCGGACTGTCCGCCGGTGCCGGACCAGGGCATTCCCTTCACGGTCTCGGAGGCTGCCTGTCCATACAGGTCCATCTCCAGCGTAGCATTGATGGAGACGAATTTATTGTTCAGCCCGATGGTGTAGGGATCGTTGGTATAGGTGCAGGACTTGAACAGCACGGAAGGATTGTTGTCAATGTAGTCATACAGCCGCTGACTTCCCATGGTGAAGGAGCACACGGAGAAGCCGTCATTGATTCCCTTCTGGGAATTGTCCACCGCGCCGCACTCCAGCAGATCGATCATGGTCTCCGTGAACATCTCCGTATGGATGCCCAGGTGCTTCTTGGTCCGCAGCTCGTTGGCCACAGCATTGGGAATGTTTCCGATTCCCAGCTGGATCGTGGAGCCGTCCTCAATAAGGTCTGCAATATACTTTCCGATGGTTGCATCCGTTTCCGTATAGGCTGCCAGACGGGCAATCGGGATAGGATGCTCTGCTTCCACAATGGCATCCACTTGGGAAACATGCACCTGGGTATCGCCGAAGGTTCTGGGGAAGTTCGGATTCACCTCCACCAGCACCAGCGCGCCGTACCGGATCAGGTCCATTTCATAGATCGCACTGATGGAAAGGGACATATAGCCATGCTGGTCCATGGGGGAAACCGTACAGATCACCACCGGTCTCCAGTGCTCATACTCACATCTCTGCAGGGTCTTGCGGAGAATGGAGGTGGAGCTCTGCGGAACCGGGCTCACGGTCCGCTCCTCCCGATAGGCCTTGCGCAATGCCCCCGACATGAACCAGGCATTGTGGTCCAGAATTCCCTTCAGCTCCTGGTCATGGAAGCAGGGATAGTCCCGCAGGGGCAGACAGGTGTTGAGATGGCAGCCCTTCACTCCGGTTTCCTTCAGGTGCTGCAGGTGGGACATGATCTCAATGGGCTCTCCTCCTGCCTGTGCCGAAAAGATATAGTCCCCGTCCTGGATCAGGTCCAGCGCCTGATCTGCGCTCATAAGCTTGCTCTGATAAAGTTCCTGATTTGTTTTCATGCTCTGTCCTTTCCATACCGCAGAAGAACCTGCTCCAGTATTGTGTGAAATTTCTCCGGCTGATCCATGAAGCTGGCATGTCCTGCATGCTCCAGCGCCTCCAGCCGGGCCTCAGAGGGGAAGCAGGCAATGCTTTCTTCTCCTGTGGAGAAGGGCACCACCAGATCCTCTTTTCCATGTACCCAGGTGACGGGGCACCGGATCTCGGAGATCCGTCCGTTCCCCTCCACCACTGCTTTTTCCTTTGTAATGTTGAACTGGCAGAGGGCCACACTGATGTCCGTGAAGCACCTCTCCTGCAGAATTGCATTCATATAGGCGTCAAATACAGCCGCCTCCGGCTGCCGCAGATTAAAGATGGTCTTTTCCCACACTCTGTGCAGAAAGGCTGTATCCCGGTTCCGGATGGCTGCATTGATCGGGATCATGATCACCGGATCCTTCACGACCTCCTCCCGCCTGCTGAGATATTTTCCCTCCACCAGGGTAAGGTCTGCATTCCTCTCCGGAAGCAGGAAGCCCCTGACTCCCACAGAGGCCAGCAGCACCAGATGCTGCACCTTGTCCGGGTGTCCCGCAGCCAGCTCCATGGCGGTGCCGCCTCCGGCACTCCAGCCAAGCACGACCGCCTGCCGGATTTTTTTCGCCTCCATGAACTGTGCCGTATCCTCTGCCCAGTCCATCATGGCGTTGTGAGGGTTCTGGTAACTGGAATCCCCGAAGCCCATCATATCAATGGCAAAGATATGAGCCAGGTGCGAAAACTCCTGCATCAGAAACTCAAAATACAGGGAAGAGCTCTGGTTTCCATGGATCAGCAGCAGAGTTCTGCCGCTCTTCTCTGACCCCGCCTCCCGGTAGGCCATGGTCTCGCCGTTGGGCAGGGGCTGTTTCTTAACCTCATAGATCATCTGCGCTCCTTTCCGGTCTCCGGCAGGAAGATCCCGCCCACCACGAATGAGAGACTCAGGAAAATGGCAATGTAGATGCTGCTGGTATAGCTTCCGCTCTGGTCAAACAGAACACCGAACAGGAAGAATACAATGGTCTCAATAATGTAGGACAGGGCCCAGAAGATTCCCATAATGGCCGTCAGCCGTCCCGGGGTCATATCCGGAAGCTCCTGGGGAATCATCACCAGAGAGGTCATGGGAAGGAACATGAAGATTCCCAGCAGCAGAGCGGCTGTCACAGCCACTGCCGGATTCTGGGTCTTCACCATCAGGAAGGCGCTGCCGGTCATGATCAGTCCGCAGAGAATGATCACCGGCTTTCTCCTGGAATAACGCCGGGACAGCAGGATGGCGATCAGTGTACCTATAATGCCGCCGATTCCGGACAGGGCACTCAGAGAGGAAGCACTGATCACAGCGCCCTCTGTTCTGGGGAAGAGCTGCAGCAGGGTCAGATAGAGGATCAGGACGCCGCAGTAGGTCAGGGGCAGAAGCCATGTGATCCTTTCCTTCAGTGCATCCCCCAGGGAATAGTTCTCGCTGCCGCTTCCCCTGCTGGCTCTGTTGATCTCAAAGTCCTCTCCGAACACCATCCACAGTACAAACAGAACACCGCTGATGGCTGCAAAAAATCCCATGCTCTTCTGCCAGGTCTGCATGATGGCAATCACCGGTCCCACGATCAGCAGGGCCAGCACGGCGCCGAAGTTGTAAGCCACGCTGTTCAGCGCATTCACTGTGGGCCGCTGCTCCTGGGAGAAATAGTGGATAACCACCGGTGCAAAATAGATAACAAACACCGCGCCGCCGAAGCCCATCAGGAACCGGCCAATGATAAACATCCAGTAGGAGCTGGCAAACACCGCCACCAGACTGCCGCCGAAGATCAGGGCAGAGCCCAGGGCAATGGACTTTTTAGGGAACAGTCTGTTCAGAATGGAGGCTGCCAGGAAGTTTCCCACGATTTTTGCCAGGGTCACTGCATTGGACACAAAGGAGGAAGTGGCTCCATTGTCCACGCCGAAGGACTGTGCAATCTGGGAGGTAAGACGGCTCCCGGCGATCCAGTTCACCGCAAAGAATGAATAGGTCAGAAACAGAATCCCCTCGATCATCCAGGCCCGAAACATGCTTCTGGATCCGCTTGCTTCAGAATTCATAAAATCACCTCTTTCTCATTTCTGCACATTGTGCAATAATCCGAACTCAATAAGCACCTTTGCTTATTGACTTATACAAAGTATATAACACTTATCCTTTTCATAGGATATATACTATTCATGTTCCATGAATTCAATTCATAAAAGCCAAATTCACAAGTGTCGAATCCGCTAATACTAAATCGCAAGAGGCAGATTCACAAATACTAAATTGCAAGAAGCAACTCCAAAGAAACCTATGCATCCCTGGAGACATAAAAAAATCCCCGCTGAGGAAAAACAGGCATTTCTCTTCGCCTTTCTCCGTAACGGGGCAGCAATGGCTGCTGAAGCCTATGATCCGGCCGCTTCTCTTCAGTCCAGAAACTCCAGGAATCTCTGCATGGGTCTGGTGACCAGCTCCTCCCTGGGGTAGATCACCGTCAGTGACCAGGGAAACTCCGGGTTTGTAAGGTGCAGATAATCCGCCCTTCTGGGAAGATGATTCTCCACCAGGGGCAGGGGAAAAATGGTGACCCCCTGATTGTCTCCTGCCATTTCCAAGATCATATCCCACTGGTTGCTGGTGAAGGTCACCTTCGGCACAAAGCCGGCCTTTTCACAGTATTTCTGAAAAACAGAATAAAACTGGTAGTCCTCTGTCACCTGCAGAAACCGTTCCTCCTTCAGGGAAGAGAAATCCACCTTCTTCTGCCCCGCCAACGGGGACTGGTCGGACACCACCAGCACGGCCTCTGACCGGAAGACCACCTCCCGGACAAAGCGCTCGTCCGAAAAGGGCTCGATCACAATTCCCAGATCCAGATCTCCGCTCAGCAGAAGATCCGGAATATACCGGGAGGTGGAGTCCACAATGGAAAGCTGAATGTCCGGATACCGCTGCCTGTAGTCATTGATCAGGCTGTAGAAATAGATGCTTCCCGCCGTGGGAGGCAGCCCCAACGTCAGTTTGTTGTCACTTTTTTCCAGACGGGAAAGCAACAGCTTTTCCTGGTCCTCGTAGTACCCCAGGACATCCATGGCAAAGCTGTACAGCAGCTCCCCCGACTGTGTCAGGGTAAAGCGGCGGTTTCCATGGATGTAAAGTGTGGTCTGCAGCTCTGTCTCCAGGGCCGCAACCGCCTTGCTGAGCGTGGACTGACTCACGAACAGATTTTCAGCAGCCTTGGTGAAGCTTTTGGTATCGGCTATTTCTATAAAATAGCGAAGATGGTTGGGAATCACACAATACACCCCCTTACCGGATTCTCCCTGGCTGCTGCTTTCATATGGAAAAATCTTTCTCTCCGCATGTCTCTGCAGAAGCCAGTTTCCTTATTGCTTTAATAGTAGGAGAAAGGACTGCGGATTACAAGGGCTTTCCCTTGGCATTTTCCCGAATTTCTGTTATGATGGAGCCGTAGTTAATGGCATATGCCATAAAGGGAGTTTTTATGCCCAGACCAGTACATCCCAGAATCATCGAAAAACTTCCGCAGCACACCTGCTTTCTTCCTGAAGCAGGCAGCACTGAGACTGTGCAGCTTCAGCTGGACGAATGGGAAGCCATCCGTCTCATGGATTTAGAGCACCTGGATCAGAGCTCCTGCGCCAGGAGAATGCACATCGCCAGAACCACTGCGCAGAATATCATCAATTCTGCCAGGGAAAAGCTGGCGGATGCGTTGATTCACGGGAAAAGAATTGAGATCTACGGCGGAGAGGTATCGCTGTACCAGCCTGCAGACAGCTTCCACAGCTGCTGCCAAGTGGAGTCTGTGGACAGACTGGGTGGAATCAGCAGCCTCTCTTCTATGGAGGATACTATGAATATTGCAGTCACCTATGACAACGGGAACATTTTTCAGCATTTCGGAAAGACAGAATTCTTCAAGCTCTACAGCATTGAGAACAGGCAGGTTGCCAGCAGCAGGGTGGTCAGCACCAACGGGCAGGGCCACGGTGCTCTGGCTGGTCTCCTGACCTCTCTGAAGGTTGACGTGCTCATCTGCGACGGCATCGGCGGCGGTGCCCAGGCGGCACTTGCAGAGGCCGGGATCCGGCTGTTCGGCGGTGTCAGCGGGAATGCAGATGAAGCCGTACAGGCCTTTCTGACGGATTCTCTGTCCTATCAGGAGGACATCCGCTGCGATCACCACGATGGACATGAGGAAGGCGGATGCCACCACACAGGCGGTCACTGCCACTGAGCTGATGGTCACCGTCACTGAACTGGTGGTCACCGCCACTGAGCAGATGGCCACTGACACTGAACAGGATACCCGTTCATGGGAAACCTGCGCCGTCGGGCGCATCACAGAAAAAAGGCCGGAGCCGGGGAGAACTTTGCGGTGCCCCCGACTCCGGTCCTTTTTATTTTTCTGCTGGACTGCTGTTTTCAGCTTCCTATGACATTCCTGTCTTCTCTGCTGTCTCCTTCCGCACATATTTTCCGGAAAGCACATTCCGGCGGCAGGCACTCACGGGATACCAGCTGCAGCTTCCGCAGATATCCTCCATCAGCTCCGGTGTCATCCGGCTGTCTATTTCCCGGATGAGATCCATATAGCGGTAGGTTCTGCCGGTCTCCAGTCCGAAGTATTCCAGTACCTTCCGATCGAAGGACAGGACCTTGGCATCGTCTCTGCACTGACGCTCACTGAGGCGGTTGGGGCAGGCCATACACAGCTGGTCTGTACCATCCGTGAGGGTGACCATCGTCCCCTCTTCCTCCCGGAGCTTCCGTACATTCTCTGTCATGTTCTTTACAAATTCTTCACTGTAACCCTTAACGCTGTAGCCCTGGATACACAGCAGGTGGTGCGGACGCAGTTTCATGCTTCTCCTTTTTTATGCCGCCGTGCTTCCTGCTGCCTTTGCAGCATTTCCCATGATGCCGGCACGGTAGAGGGCTCTCTTCAGAACCGGTGCTGTCAGCACTGTCAGGATGATCTTCAGAATGGTGGTGGGAATGAAGGGAACCACACAGGCCGCCAATGCTGCCCTCACGGTGCTTCCGGTCATGGCCACAAACCAGAAGGTTCCCACTGCATAGTTTACGATGGTGCCTGCAATCAGGAACAGCACCAGAAGGCTGTAGTAGGACACACGGGAAGCCTCCCCGGCCTTTCTGCCAGCCTGATCCCCCAGCCCGGCCAGAAGCGCCATCAGCGGGAAGGATACCAGAAATCCCCCTGTCATCCCGGCAATCGCTGCAAAGCCGCCTGAGAAATTGGCAAACACAGGTTCCCCTGCTGCCCCCAGAAGAATGTAAACCAGTGCAGCAAAGAATCCCAGCTGCGGTCCCAGAACGATGCCGGCCACCGGAATGATATAGGTCTGCAGTGTCATGGGTACTCCCCCGGGAAGCGGAACGCTCAGCTGTGAAAACGCACTGATCAATGCTGTGAAAACCGCCATAAGACACAATTCCTTTGTTGTAAACTTCTTCATATGTTACCTCCATCCCCTTTTTCATCCTGTAAACGAAAGTCAGTATAGAAAAAAAGAAGGACATTGTTAACCAAAACAATATTTTTGGTTAACAATGTCCTTCTCCTCGTTTTCACCGGGAATCCGTCTTCTGCTGCCTGGCCTTACACCAAGCTGCTTACACCAACCGCCTTACGGCAAGGATAGGGGCATAGTAGGCACTGGAAATGGTGATGCCCTTCCTTCTGTTCAGAGCATTCACGATCTGGCCGCCGCCAATGTAGATTCCCACATGTCCGGAGTAACAGATGATATCTCCCGGCGGGCATTGCTGATGCTTCCCACATTCACGCCTACGCTTCTCTGCTCTGCAGAGGAATGGGGCAGGCTGATGCCGAAGTTCTGATACACTGCCATGGTGAATCCGGAGCAGTCTGCTCCGTTGTAAAGGTGCTGCCTCCGTATACATAGGGCCGTCCCACAAACTGCAGTGCAAAATCCACCACCTGCTGTCCATAGCTTTTCTGGACCGCCGCTGCCTGGGCGGCTGCTTCCTCCTCCTGGGCTCTGGTTTCCTCTGCTTCCTCTGCCCATTCAATCTCATCACTGGGATTGGTGGCCTTCTCCGGGTCCCTTTCCTGATCTGTCTCCGACCCTTCCGCTGTCACAGCGGTGTTGGTGTTTTCCTCTGCCGCATCCACATTCCCTGAGGATTCCAGCACCAGCACCTCTTCGCCGTTCACTGTATCTGCAAAAGCTGTCTGGGGAACCCCCGCCAGAAGAGCCAGAAGCGTTACTGCTGTACAGGCACACACCCGCATCCGGGCGCCCTTTCTAGTCTTTCTCCCCTGCGCACTGCTGCCGCCGGAGACATTGTATTCAGTTTTCAGTTCCTCATATTCAGTTGTTTTTTCCCGTGTCGCCCAGGATGTCTTTCTTCCAGTAGTATATCCAGTCGCTAAATGCAAATGCACCTCCATCGATTGTAGATTTTCCTGAAATAAATCGATGCAGTCCATTATGGCGGGGAAATATGGCCGGAATAATAACACTCCCTAAAAAGACACTAAAAAATCTTACGATTTTCCAAAAAATATGATAACTTTTTATGTTTTATGTCAGAAATTCCTCCCTGTACAGAGAATCACCTCCCTGTACAGAGGGGCTGACGCCGCCCGTCAGAACTTTCCGCTGTGGCCGGAGTGGCCGCCGGCGTCAATGGTGGTACCGCCCCGGAAGCCGCCCCGGGAGGGGCCTCCTGTGGAAATGAACCGTCTGGACTCGGTTTCATTGATGAAACGGTCCATATTCACATGCAGCTGCAGTCCCTCCGCCGCTGTGTAGTTCCCCGTTTCGATCCGATTCCGGACAGATTTCATGCCGGACTTCATAATGTTGCAGCCCGTGAGGGCGCTAATCCCGGAAACCACCAGACTGATCAGGGCCTTCATAGGGTTCATTCCCCGGCTGCTGCCCACATCCACCGGCTTTCCGTCGGCTGCCGCCTTCAGATACGTTCCGGAGTCACTGATGTAATCCCGGAAGCCGCCGGCCCAGTCATTGTTCCGGAAATTGTCCAGGTAGTTCTCTGACATCTTTTCCTTCCCATAGTCCGTAAAGGCGGTGTGGGCCGTCTGTCCTGCCGCCACCACCGCATAGTCCCGGTCCGCCATGCTCAGCACCAATGCCTGCCCGTTGCCGCCGTAGCCTGCAGCCACTGTGTCCACATAGTCCGCAGCGAAGTCGTAGATACGGGAATAGCCAAAGGTGGTAAAGTTCTCTACCGTATAGACACAGATCCGCAGTTATATTTGTCGGAAATTTCCTCTGCCGCCTGGTTCAGGCTCTGCTGCTCCTCCGCTGTCAGGATGCCCGCCTGATCGTTCACCAGGGGCGTGATACCGACTGCGAGTACTGCCGGAGCAGAGAACAGGCAGAGCAGCAGGCACATGCCTACAATCAGCCAGTGCTTTTTCAATGTTGTCTTCATGGCAGCCTCCTTATATGAAATAAAGTGCAATGCCCAGAAGCACCGCAACAGGGATCATGATGCTAGCAAAGTTCTGCCAGTACTTGGCTCTGGACACTGGCAGGTCCCCCACCATCTTTCCCGTCTGTCCGTTCATGGCGAACAGGTACACCTGTCCGTTCCAGCGGGTGCTCAGCATCCATACCGGCAGCAGCGCATAGGAAATTTTCCCTCTTTGAATGTCCAGCTGCTCCCGGGCCACCGTTACATTGCCATACTGTCCCACACTCTGGAGCACTGCCTCCCGGGCGCTGGTCTGCATGCTTTCCTCTGCCCGTGTAATGCAGTCCTCCGCAGATACATCGTAGATATCCGCAAAGAAGCCCGGCAGATAGGCTGTGGAAAACTCCTTCAGCTCCTGGAAGTCAAAGGGGGCAATGGAGTCCATATAGTCATCCGGCATCTTGCTGGAGCCATCCACCGGCACATGTTCGAAGCGAAGTTTTCCGCTCCTCTCCAGTGAATAGTGGCGCGTTCTGGTGATCTCCTGGTTTCCCATCCTGCTCACCGTGTTCTGACTGGCATTCAGATCCATGTCCACATTGACCTCACTGTCAAACAGCCAGAAGGGCACATAGATGCCCTTGATCTCCTCCAGATGATTCTGATCCCGGAAGGTATCCGGCAGCAGCTTCTTTCCCTTGTAATGCATCTTCAGCTGCTGGATGGCCTGGTCCTTGTTCAGACGGAAGGGGATCACCATGTCCGGCTTCTTCTGCCCCTCCAGCTTGCCCGGAATCACTGTGGGATTGGCACAGTAAGGACAGCTGGTGGCCACTGTGGTGCCGTCTGTTACGATCTGCGCACCGCAGTTAGGACAGCTGTAGCTCTTCATTTCCATCCCCTCGGCGCCCCAGTCACCACCGGCCGCCCCGGTGTCCCAGCCGGAGGCTGCTTGCTCCGCCGCCTCCGCGGCATGCTGCTCCTCCTAGTATAAAAGATGTAGTGTTCATACCCCCAACAGCCAGTTGGGATATGATCCGCTCGTTGCTTAAGCTGTTAGAATGTAGGGGCATTGGTTCGGACGGATTCCTCCTTGGACCCCGCGTCCGTCGGAAAGCCTGTCTGCCAGCCACTCATTCGCAGCTGTTCGGTTTACGTAGGTTGAACCGCGTCTTGTGCGTTCGCTTGATCCCCAGGAGATTGAATAAGCAATGAGGAATGATTGGCCCACTGCAAATCTATCTTTGGAGGTGTGTCCTATGTTGAACGCTGTTGGTATTGATGTCTCGAAAGGCAAAAGCACTGTTGCAGTCCTACGACCTGCAGGCGAAATCGTGCGTAAACCTTTCCCTGTTACTCACTCAGCCAAGTGTCTTCATGATCTGGTTTCTTATGTCAGAGGATTGGATGGTGAAACCAGGGTCGTCATGGAAACAACCGGCCATTACTATGAGCCTATCCTGAAAGCTTTTCTGGATGCCGGTATCTTTGTCTCTGCAGTAAATCCCAGCCTAATCAAGCGTCACGACAGTGACGAGAACCCACTCCGTAAAGTTAAATCAGATCCCGCAGATGCTAAGAAAATCGCCAGGTATACTCTTGACAGGTGGGAAAATCTGCGTCAGCATTCTGTTATGGATACTACTCGCACACAGCTGAAAACATTGAATACACAGTTCCACTTCTTTATGCAGCAAAAAGTCTCGTTGAAGAACAATCTTATTTCTCTTCTAGACCTGACTTATCCAAGCGCAAACGCCCTGTTTGACAGTCCTGTTCGCTCTGACGGAAGTGAAAAATGGATTGATTACGTCCATTCTTTCTGGCATGCAGACTGTGTTCGCAAGATTGGTCTGAAAGCTTTCACAGAACGCTACCAGAACTTCTGTAAGCATCATGGATATAACTTTCAACCTGATAAGCCCCAAAAGCTTTTTGAAGCCTCGAAAGACCTTGTACCTGTTGTTCCGAAAGATCCTGTCTACAAACAGTTGATTCTCAGCAGCATTGAGCAACTGAATACGGTTTCGAAACAGATCGAGATTTTTCGCTGTACCATGAATGAGCTTGCTTCTACGCTTCCGGAATATCAGACCATTATGTCCATGTATGGCGTAGGCCCCACCTACGGGCCCCAGCGTATGGCTGAGATAGGCGATATTTCGCGTTTTGATCATCGTTCTGCGATTACAGCCTTTGCAGGCGTTGATCCGGGCGTGAATCAATCCGGAACTATGAATTACGAAAGTAGTCGGGCTTCCAAACACGGAGCGCCGAGACTGCGCAAAACTCTTTTCCAGATCATGACTACTTTGCTCCAACTGGCGCCTGCAGATGATCCGGTTTACCGCTTCATGATGAAAAAGAAATCAGAGGGGAAACCGTATCAGGTCTATATGACGGCAGGAGCGAATAAATTTCTCAGAATCTACTACGGCAGGGCAAAGGAGTGTTTTGCTTCTCCATCTGCCACTGAATAGCAAATGTGTTTCTTCTTTTTCTCAGACCGGCATTACTGGCGGTCTTTTTGTAGCGCCTCCATTTCTGCCTGTTTTTTTGCTAGATTGCAAGATCAAGTAGGACAGTCTGAAATAATTCCTCCGGCGAACTGTAATGAAAAGATTTTCGGGGGAGTTGATTGATCCAGTCCTGAATCTCTCGTATTTGCTCATCCGCAACGACATCAAAAGAACGCCCCTTCGGCAAGAACCGGCGAATCAATGAGTTCTGCTTTTCGTTCAGTCCGCGTTCGTAGGCGGAGTACGGATGAGCATAGTATATGGGTATCGTTTAAAGCAACTGTGGCAGCGAAGCAAATTCACTGCCATTATCACTTGTGATGGAGCGAAAAACTTGGCTGAATCGTTCTCCGTACAGCTCTCGGAGCGTTTTTAAACCTTGCTCAACCGCCTGTGTGCTTCTACCGGGTATCTTTATAATGTGTCGAAATCTTGTGGTTCGCTCATCCAGTGTCAACAAAACGGATTGTGACTCCTTTCGACCGACCACGGTATCAATCTCCCAATGCCCAAACTCTTCCCGCTGATTAACTACTTGGGGGCGGGCTTCAATACTCAGACCATAAAGCCGCTTATGCTGCGGATGTCCCTTACGGTGTTGTTTACGTTTGACCTTTAGCGTGAGATCGATATTTCGAGCTTTTAACAATCCACGCTCAATATAGTTATAAAGAGTCTTGCTGCAAACCATCTCGGTGAAACAGCCCTTTTCTCTGGCAAGACCGCAAATCGTATCAGGTGCCAGATGCTTTGTCAGTATCTGCTTTACCGCAAAAGACACGAATTTCTTGGCTTTCGGCAGCTTTATGGGGCAATGACTATTTCGTCTTCGATGTTCGTAGACACGCTGTCCCGAATCTCCAAAGTAGCGCGTGTATGGCTCCAGATTCCGTCCTAACTGCTGTACAGTACCTCTGGCAAGTTCATTATATAAAGTTGATCTTGCAATCCCGACTTCGCGCGCGATACGACTTTTGGGGAGCTTTAATTGCAGCAGCACTTCAATCTGTGCGCGCTTTTCGCGTGTCAGGTGGCGATATTTTCTATTTGTGGTATACTCGTTCTGGGCCATGGCGAACCTCCTGGTGTGTTGGTGTGTGGTAGCTTCATCATACCACGAGTTCGTCATCGGCTCTTTTTTATTGTCCTAGTTCATCTTACAATCATCCTGCCTGTTTTTTTTCAAATCTATGCTTGACTTTTTATTAGTAGGCTTTCTGTTTCGATGGACGAAAGCTTCGCCCTCTTGTTTTCTTGTTGTCTGATACCTTACACGATGCCCTGTGCCTTGACAAGTGAATTAAAATTCACAATTTCACACAATGATTCCCGGGCATCTCTTCTGTGAACAATCCGTGTTTCCATGCTTATTCATCTGTCGAAGTGCTTTATGCCTCACGCTCTTTTTCCGTTTAAATATACATATTAACGAATCCACCTTTCATCTTCGCCTCGACATTTTTTGCATGTCTTTGATTGCTGCGTTTTGAATGTCAAAAAAAGACAGCGTTCTGTCATTGGCAGAACGCTGTCTTTCTTCACTGCTATTTACTTGGTCCCCGTGAGCGCTACGCCGTTCACATAGAGCGTGTGCCCGTTTGCCGTCACATTGGCCGCATCTCCGTTAAAGGAAGTCACATAGCTGTCCGCACTGAGCGTCTAGGTACTGGTGCTGTCCAGCGTCACCGAGACACTTCCGACTTCGGTCGAAACACTCTCGCCCTTCGCATTGCTGATTATTCCGTCCACGGAGCCCTCAAAGCTCGAGCCGTCGCTAAGCTCAAGATTTAAGGTGGAATCGTTGCCCACCTTGACCGCACCCGCAAGCGTCTGCTTGCTCGCCTTCAAGGTCGCAATGTTCTTTCCGCCGCTCCAGCCGTCCGCGCAGACCGAGAGCAGTATCTTCTCGGAGTCCTCGTTGACAATCTTCACATCGTTCAGTGTGATCACGGCATCGGTGTTGGTCACGTGGAACACATGGCCGCTCTGACTGGTCAGGCTGCCGCCGTTCATCGTAAAACTGCTCGTGCCGCTGTCCGCATCGCCGGACATGGACTGATAAATCATAATGCTGTCAAGGAAGGTCGCGTTGCCGTTTCGCTCCGTATTCTTCGCCGTGAGATTGCAGTTCTCAAGCTTAATGGAGTTCAGTCCCTCAATGCAGACACCCTCCGCGCGATAGGACTTAAGCTCTGCGTTGGACACCGTGATGTCCGCCGTGGAATAAATCGCCGGGGAGCCGATACCGCTTGACTCATAGCTGCCGCCCTCTACCACGACCGTGCCGCCGCCGCGGTCCGTTCGAATCGCCGCGGAGGACCGGCCTGTCGTCGTGACCTTCAGATTCGAGGCATTTGTGATGCCGCCGCCGGTTGTCATAATGCCACCGGAGCCGTCGCCCATGGTTGTGATTTTCGTGTCCTTGATGGTGACCATCGTGCCGTCGCCGCTCGCGCCGTTCTTTCCCCCGTTGCCGCCGTAGCAGAACATACCGTTCGCGCCGTTCGCGTTGGAAGTAATGCTTCCGCCGGTAATCGTGGTCTTGGAACCGCTTTTTACCAGAAGCGCTGCGTTGAGGCCGTAGAAGTTGCAGTTGTCACCGCCGTCGGAGTCGCCGGTCTTCGTGAGCAGGGGATTTGTAATGCTCACCGCATCGGAAGTCGAAATGAGCAGAGCGCTCTCATCGCTCGTTGCGCTTACATAGGTCTGGTCGCTCGTCGAGCTTGCGGATGTGATTTCCGCGGCACCCTTGTACTCGATGTCCGCGCTGCTTCCGCCGGGTGCACCGCCAGGACCGCCCTTCCCATCCGGCGCCTCACCGCTCGAAGCTTCCCCCGGCGTTTCTCCCTGTGCCATGCCGCTCTCTGTCTCCATGCTGCTCTCAGCAGCAGTGCCTTTGGCAGCCTTGTTTCCGCAGGCGGCAACGCTGAGTGCCACCGCTGTCGCAAGCAGCAGTATGCGACCGTTCTTCTTTCTCATAGCGCTCCCTTCTCAATGCCGACAACGCGGTCGGTCGATTGAATATCACAAGTTCCGTCGGGGCAAGCTCTGTTGCAAGCCTAACATAACCCACGCCGCGATACTTAGCAAGCAGCTTTTATAGTCCTGTCAATCCTTCCTTGTCAATCGCCCCCACCCGTAAAACGGGTGGTTCGGGATGCGGGCTATAAGCCCGCATTACTAGCCAGCGTCTAAAGGCGCTGGCTTTCTCCTTGTGCCTCCCAGGAAGCAAAGCTTCCTGGGAGCTCCGTTCAAGCCACCTTGCTTTTATCACCTGGCTGCCCCTAAAGGGGCAATTA
>ERZ773055.755-NODE-755-length-17175-cov-7.693984_pt1 | contig 17175 bp, 18 predicted proteins | sample MGYA00580515_ERZ773055 | MGnify/ENA primary metagenome ERZ773055 (study PRJEB29015, sample SAMEA2737993) | human oral metagenome | biome: human oral; feature: human-associated habitat; material: dental | place: China | collected 2064 ...
TCAAGAGCAATTTTAAATCCTTCCAAAATATGAGCCCTATTTCTAGCCTTTTTCAATTCAAATTCAGTTCTTCTCGTAATTACTTCAAACCTATGTTCCAGATATTTCTGAAGAACCTGCTTTAAATTTAATACTCTCGGTGCATTGTCCACAAGTGCAAGCATAATTACACCAAATGTATTTTGCAAATCGGTAAATTTATAAAGGCTGTTTAAGATTAATTCACTTTCCTCACCTTTTTTCAGCTCAATTACAATTCTAATACCATCCCTGTCAGTTTCATCCCGCAAATCAGATATTCCCGTAATTTTCTTCTGTTTTACTAAATCTGCAATTTTTTCAATAAGTCTAGACTTATTCACTTGATATGGCAATTCCGTTACAATAATTGATTTTTTTCCAGTTTTGGATGTTTCAATTTCCACACGTCCTGCAACTCGCAATTTTCCACGTCCAGTTCTATACGCATCGTAAATCCCCTGTTTTCCATTAATTATACCGCCAGTTGGAAAATCTGGACCTTTGACATAAGTAATCAATTCGTCAATAGAAATTTCAGGATTGTCAATCAATGCGATAATTCCATCAACTACCTCCCCTAAGTTGTGTGGCGGAATATTTGTAGCCATTCCAACCGCAATTCCATTTGCTCCATTTAATAATAAATTAGGCAGTTTAGCAGGTAATACAACTGGCTCATCCAAACTTTCATCAAAGTTCTTTCTGTAATCAATCGTATCTTTTCCAATATCCGCAAGCAGCTCCTCAGTAATTTTAGCCATTCTAGCTTCTGTATACCGCATTGCTGCCGCTTCATCTCCATCAATCGAACCAAAGTTTCCATGTCCATCAATAAGTTCATATCTCATATTAAAATCCTGAGCCATTCTAACCATCGCACCGTAAACCGAAGAATCCCCATGCGGATGGTATTTCCCCAGTACATCCCCGACAATTCTTGCCGACTTTTTAAATGGAGTCTTATGGCTCATTCCCATTTCACTCATGGAAAACAAGATTCTTCTATGCACAGGCTTTAATCCATCTCTTACATCTGGCAAAGCACGGCTTACAATTACACTCATCGAATAATCCAAATAAGCCGCCTTTATCTCATCCTCAATATAGACATTTGACTCATTCGATAAATCCGTAGCCTTAGGCATTCCTTCCACAACTATCTCTCTATCATCATTATCATCCATTCCCGTTATCTCATCTTCTCTTTCATCATCATTTTTAAAATCATCCGACATCCCTTTGCACCTCTTTTCTTCTCTTCCTTATAAATCATAATTATATAACCTAACTTTATATTTTTATTTATCAGATATCTAAGTTTCTTACATAATTTGCATTATCTTCAATAAATTTCCTTCTCGGCTCAACCTTATCCCCCATCAGAATATTAAACATTTTATCCGCATAAGATGCATCTTCCATCGACACTTTTAACAATGTTCTCACTTCTGGATCAAGGGTAGTTTCCCAAAGCTGTTCTGGATTCATTTCTCCCAGTCCTTTGTAACGTTGAATTGTATATTTTCTTCCATCTTTTTCCAAAACTTTTGTCACTTGCTTTAGCTGGTCATCTGAATAGGCATATCTAATCGCCTTTCCAGCCTGAATTTTGTATAAAGGCGGCTGTGCAATATAAATATAGCCTTCGTTAATTAATTCTCTTAAATGTCTGTAAAAGAATGTCAGCATTAATGTCCTAATGTGAGCCCCATCAACATCGGCATCTGTCATAATTACGATTTTATGGTATCTTAATTTTTTTATATCCATATCATCGCCAAATCCAGCTCCAAAGGCTGTAATCATCGCACGAATTTCTGCATTTTCCAGAGCCTTGTGCACTCCTGATTTTTCAACATTTAATATTTTCCCACGAAGCGGTAATATCGCCTGAAATCTTCTATCTCTTCCCTGTTTTGCAGAACCTCCCGCTGAATTTCCTTCGACTATGAAAATTTCTGATTCAGCTGGATCCTTTGAGGAGCAGTCTGCCAGTTTTCCAGGCAGTGATCCAACTTCCAGCGTATTTTTTCTAAGTACAAGTTCTCTTGCCTTTTTCGCAGCTTCTCTTGCTCTTTTAGACATTACCATTTTTTCAATGATTTTTTCAGCTGCCTTTGGATGATCCTCCAAATAAAATTTTAAATTTCCTCCAACAATATTTGATACAATTCCTGTTACTTCACTGTTTCCAAGTTTTGTCTTTGTTTGCCCTTCAAATTGCGGTTCAGGTATTTTTACGCTTATTACGCAAACTAGCCCTTCCCTTACATCTGTCCCTTGAAATGTTCCATTTTTATCCTTAATCAAGTTCATCTGCTTTGCAACATCATTAATAGTTCTTGTAAGCGCTGTTCTAAAACCGCTGACATGAGTTCCGCCTTCATGTGTATTTATATTATTTACAAATGAATAGACATTTTCCCTTTGAGAAGTCGTATAATTCATAGCGATTTCTACTTCCACAAATTTTGCGCTTCGGTGTTTTTTCACAGTATTCCCATTTTCATCCACAGTTTCCACTTCTTTAGCTTCCTCAATCTGCATTTTATCAGCCATATAAATCACATCATCAATAATTTTTTCATCATCAATAATTTCATTTAAAAAGTCCTTTATTCCACCTTCAAACAAAAATTCTTCGGTTTTTATATCATCAGCGTTTCTTTCGTCAACTAACTCAATTTTTAAGTCCTTATTCAAATATGCCAATTCCTTCAAACGTGATTCCAGCACAGAATAATCATAAACTGTTGTTTCAAAAATTTCATCATCAGCCTTAAATCTAATTACAGTTCCATGTTCATTCTCGTCAGCTGTGCCTATCTCCTCCACAGGCGTTGCTGGCACACCCCGTCTATATGTTTGTCGAAAAACTTTTCCATCACGCGTAACAGTCGCCTCAAGCCACTCTGACAAGGCATTTACAACAGATACTCCAACTCCATGAAGTCCACCTGACACTTTGTAGTTATCATTATCAAATTTTCCACCAGCATGCAATACTGTAAGTACAACTTCCAATGTTGATTTTCCTGTTTTATGCATTCCCACAGGAATTCCACGTCCATTATCAGTTACTTCGATTATATTTCCTTCCAATATTTTCACAGTAATCTTATCACAAACTCCAGCAAGCGCCTCATCCACACTGTTATCTACAATTTCCCACACAAGATGATGAAGCCCACGTGAAGAAGTCGACCCAATATACATTCCAGGACGCTTCCTAACTGCTTCCAGCCCTTCCAGAACCGTAATAGCTTCTGCTCCATAATTATTAGCCATTATTTATTCCCTCCATTTTATACCAAACTTTATACCTTCTTTTATTTCAAATTACACTAAACTTTACTTATGAAAAGCAAAAATAACATCTATCCGTTGCAATAACAAAGCAATTTTAAAATTCTTGCCGAATAGTAACATAATTCAAAATCCACAAAAATTTATTGTTCAAACAAGAAACTGTATTATTTCCCAACGCAAAAATTCCCAAACACGTGATCTAAAATATCCTCAGATGATATTTCCCCAGTAATTTCCGAAAGTGAATCTAATGCTTCCTTTAAATCCACAGAAATCAAATCCATAGGAAGCCCCATATCTATCGTTTCAAAAATATTTTTTATCGCATCCTTTGTCTTTTCAAGTGCCGTTTTATGACGAATATTTGTAATTATCAATTTTTCTGATGAGTTTTCCACATCTTCTTCCACAATATACGAATAAATTTTTTCCTGCATATCTTCAATTCCAACATTGTCCTTTGCTGATATTTCAACAATATTTTCCAGATTATGTCCTGCAAGATTAATTTTTTTATTTAAATCAATCTTATTCAATAATACTATAACTTTCTTTTTATTTTCTTTAATCTGATTTATAACTTCTATATCTTCGTTTTCAAGCTCCTTTGAAGCATCCAGCACAAGCAGCACCAAATCAGCCTTCCCAATAAACTGCTTAGACTTTTCCACACCAATATTTTCCACAATATCGTCAGTCTTTCTAATTCCAGCTGTATCCACAAGAACTAACGGAACTCCCTTTATATTAATTATTTCCTCAATAACATCCCGTGTTGTCCCTGCAACATGTGTTACAATCGCTCTTTCCTCGTGAAGCAGAGCATTCAGCAATGTAGATTTTCCCACATTAGGTTTTCCCACAATAACCGTTTTTATTCCCTCTTTTATTTTTTTCCCCGTATCATAAGAATCAATCAGACGATTTGCCTCTTCATAGACTTTTTCCAAATTATTTCTCAATTCAGCCGGCAATGGATCGTCAATCCCTTCCTCAGGATAATCCAGTACAACATTCACATGAGCCGTAATATCAAGAAGCGCCTTTTTAAACTGGTTCACTTTATCTCGTAAATCCCCTCTTAACTGATCCAGCGATAAAGACACGCTTTTTTCCGTCTTCCCTTGAATTATATCCATAACCGCCTCAGCCTGTGACAAATCTATTCGCCCGTTCATAAATGCCCTTTTTGTAAATTCACCGCTTTCAGCATGTCTTGCCCCATTTCTCAACACAAGCTCAAGCACCTTTTCTGAAACAAGTGTTCCACCATGGCAATTTATTTCCACAATATCTTCACAAGTGTAGCTTTTTGGAGCTTTTAACCTAACAGCCATCACTTCATCTACTGTTTTTTCCCCATCCTTGATAAATCCGTAATTTAATTTATAAAAACCCAAATCAGTATTTGGGTTCTTTTTAACAAATATTTTGTCCAGTATTTCAAATGATTTATCTCCAGATATTCTTATTATGGCAATTCCACCTTCACCTTTTGGAGTGGAAATTGCCGCAATTGTATCAAATAACATCTTAAACCTCTATTTCTAAAATCATTTTTCTAATTTTTTTCATCCAGTTTTTTAATAATCAAATATCTTTTTGGATCTTCCCCTACACTTTCAGTTTTCAATCCCTTCATAAATGAAATTTCCTCATGAATAATTCTACGTTCATGTGATACCATAGGATTTAGCTTTATTTCATTTCCAGTCAATAAAACTGCCTTTCCTTTTTTTCTTGCCAAATCTCTCAATGAATGTTCACGTTTTTCTTTGTAATTATTAGAATCTATAGAAATTTTTAAATGTTTAAATTTTTTAGTCGTGCTTATTAAATATTCTAAACTATTCAAGGCACTTCCCTTTTCCCCAATTAAAAATCTCATATCTTTTCCATCGAGAATAACTAAATATTTTCCACTATTTTCTTTTTTAATATTTATAATTCTTATATCTAGCCTTATACCTATGATAAATTCTTTAAAAAAACCTCTAATTTTATCTATATTTGTATCAGAATAATTTTCTTGATTAAATTTTTCATCATTTTCAAAACTTTCATTTTTATAACTTCTTTTATTATTATTTCGATTATTTTCCTTATGTAAATCATAATTTTTTTCATCTTTTTTTACAAATTTACTTTCATCTTGTACTTTTAATTTCTCAGTTTCTATTTTATTAGTTCTTAGCTCAGATTTTTTAATAATTTCAATTTCATATTCACCTTTTATATTTATAAATAATATTTTTTTTGGATATTTCAAAACTTTTACTTGATAAGTTTCATCTTCCTTTAGCGTCAAGGAACGGCTTATCATATTTTTAAGTTCTTCCTCATTTTGAGCTTTTAATATTATCTTTTCCATCATCACTTCTTCCTTTCAAAATGAAATATTGCTGAACTAATGATAAAGCCCCTGAAACTAAATAATATAACGTTACTCCTGATGGCATTTTATAGAATATAAATAACATCATAAGAGGCATCATATACAGCATTGTCTGCATTTGCTGGTTAGATTCCTGTCCACTTGTTGCACTTGTCATTATTTTTTGTTGAATATAAGTAACACCAACATTTAAAATTGGTAATAGATTAAATGCAAAATTTCCTATCATAAACAGTCTATCAGGCTGTTTTAATGTAAACCATAAAAATTTTGCATCTGCTGGAATGGCATTTCCGCTAAAAGCCCAGTATAGTGCCACAAATACAGGCATTTGAATTAGTAGCGGCAAACATCCTCCCAATGGATTTACTCCGCTTTCTCTATAAAGTTCTGCTGTTTTTTGCTGATATTCTTGTGGATTATCTTTATATTTTTCTTTTATTTTTTCGAGTTCAGGTTGTAATTCCCTCATTTTTTTCATTGATTTTTCTTGTTTCAATGTCAAAGGGAATATAATTATTCTCATTAAAACTGTAACAATTATTATTGCTATTCCATAATTTCCTACAACACCGTATATCGCATTTAAAATATGTACGACAAAATCGACTAGTGCTTGTATTTTAAACATGTATAATTTCCTCCATTTTTATAATAAGCTATCTTTTGTATTTTTTACATGAAACTTTTTTTAGTTAAAGTTATAAACTCTAATTAGAATAACTTAAAATTTCTCATTTTATTTTAACGGATCATATCCACCCTTATGAAAAGGATGACATTTTAATAATCTTTTTATGGTTAGGTAACTCCCTTTTATTGCTCCATACTTTGTAATTGCCTGTCGTGAATATTCTGAACAAGTTGGATAAAATCTGCATCTTCTTCCTAAATACGGTGAAATACCCTTTTGATAAATTTTTATAACAAATAATAATATTTTTTTTATCATTTTATCACCTTAATAATATCTCTTTCTATATCCTTATACTTTAAATTTTTTAAATTATCCTTTAAGATAGACTTGCCGACAAACACATAATCAGTATTTTCTTTAAATTTATCTTTATGTATTTTTACAAACTCCCTAAAAATTCTTCTTATTCTATTCCTTTGAACTGCATTTCCAGTTTTTTTGCTAGCTACAAAGCCAAATCGCTGTTTATTATTTTCTCTTATAAAAATAATAGCATACTTTGTATGCATTTTTTTTGATTTGTTATATATTAATGAAAAATCCTTTGATTTTTTTATTTTGTTGATAGACATACTTCTCTTCTTTAGATTTTAAGATAAACGAGAGCTTAATGAATGTTCAAAATCTTTATTATATAAAAAGCTCTCCTATTTGTTTTAGATTAATGCTTTTAAAAACCCAGTGTTGAATTTAACACCGGGTTATGCTGATAGTTTAGTTCTTCCTTTAGCTCTTCTTCTTTTTAAAACATTTCTTCCGCTTTTATTTTGCATTCTTTTTCTAAATCCATGATCTTTTTTTCTTTTTCTTTTATTTGGTTGATATGTTCTTTTAGTCATTTTTTATCCTTTCTTTCGTGTTTTTAAAAAAGTTATTGTCTTTTATAAGTATTATATACAATATTCAAAAAAAAGTCAAGTTTTAAGCCATTTATATTTAAATTTCAATTTATATTTAGTTTTTATCATGTATAAAATCCTATATAAAATTTAAAACTTATAAGATTTTGTTGTTTTGTTGAATAGGTTATTTTAAAAATATAAGAAATTGATTTTTATGTAGTACTTTTATTTTTAAATAATATTTAAATATTACTTAGGATATTTCTTTATAGTTTCTTCTTGAATTTCCCAAGGTTCTTGAATAAATAACTATTCATCTTCCATTTTACCTAAATACATTATTAACTAAATTTTAGAATAAAACAATGTTTTAAGTAAAAAATTATTTGATGACTTAATGAAAGCAAAAATTCTCCACCACCTGTTTCCATATCTAGCAATTTCATATCATTTTTTAAATACTTATTTATAACTGTTCTAAAATCCCAAGGTAAATTTTCCTCTTCTGAATAACGTCCATAAATATGAGAAAAATTCCAGCCGTGTATATGTACCATTTTTTTCTTTCAGCCACTCTTCTTTTAATTTCTTTTTATCCATAAATATCCTTTCAATAGCTTTCTTAAATAGTTTCCTTAAACATTATTATAAATACAAAAATTAGTAAAATACAGCAAATTAACAGAGAAATTATCCCATAAATATTTACTAAAATTACGCAAAGTAATGATCCGATAAGGAAAAATCCGTCTAAGCCTAAATATATCCAAAAACTTTGTAAATGTGATTTGTCTTTAGTTTTGATGTATTTAACTAAATTGTCCATTCCGCTTCGCAGATTTCCTGTACACATTGTAGTGGCTCCTGCGAGACCTCTAATTTTTCTGAAGCCTTGGTATTGAATTGCGGCGATAAAGGACATGATTATGTTTACGATGATATTCCAGTTTCCGCTTGGAATGAAAGAAATAAAAAACATTACTATAACCTGATAGATTATTACGATTTGTTGCCATCTGAAAATCTTATGTTTTTCAAATTTTGTTTTTATAAGTTCAGTAAATAATATGCCAAGTGCAAAAAACAAAATTGGCATAAAGTAATTGAAGGATTTTACCCATTCTCTTTTTCCTAAATTTATTGCAAGGTAGACAATATTTCCAGTTTGTGCATTGGCAAGTACTTTTCCGCGTGTAATAAATGTGTATGCATCCATAAATCCTCCAACCATGCACAGCATCATTCCTAATCGAAATGTTTCTGGAGGATATTCTTCTCCGTTAAATAAAATTTTTTTTATTCTTTTACTCATAAAAAAATCTGATCCTTTCTTTTCTTTTTCTTCTTATTATTTTTCTAAAATATCAAATTTATATCCAACACCCCAAATTGTCTTAATATTCCATTTTTTATGCTCATAGTTGTCTAATTTTGCACGAAGCCTTTTTATATGTGTATCAACAGTACGGCTTTCTCCAAAATAATCAAATCCCCAAATTAGATCTAACAAATTCTCTCTTGTAAAAACTTTATTCTGATTTGTTGCAAGAGTCCATAAAATTTCAATTTCCTTTTTAGTCAGTGAAATTATCTCATCATTTACCTTTACCGTAAAATTGTTTAAATCAATTTCAAGATTATCAAAAGTAAAGATTTTTTCACTTTCATCATTTTTAGGCATTATTCTACGTAAAATTGCATTTATTCTGGCAATTATTTCTCCTGGCGAGAATGGTTTTACAATATAGTCATCTGCCCCAATTTCAAGCCCCATTATTTTTTCATAATCTTCGCCACGTGCTGTAATCATTATAATTGGAACATTTGAAAATTTTCTCGTTTCACGGCACACATCAAATCCATCTTTTTTCGGCATCATCACATCCAGCAAAATTATATCAAATTTATTTTCTTCAATTTCTTTCAATGCTGCTTCTCCATCAAAAACAGCACTTACAGTAAAATTATTTTTTTTGCAGTATTCTGAAAGTATTGACACGATTTGCTTATTATCGTCTGCAATCAGTACTTTATACATATTTTCCTCACTTCTTTTCAAAATTAATATAATAAAATTTTATCATAATTTTCTTAAAATATAAACATTAATTTTTACATTTATCTAAATACTTAATTTTTAAATTGATAAAACAATTAAATAAAATATTTTAGTATTTAGACTAGACTTGAGACAGTCTTTTTGATAAACTTTAAAGAAGAAAGTTATACATCAAAAGCAAGTTTCTTTGATGGAGATGATATCCCAGTATATGATAAAGAAAATGATAAAACTAATTATATATTTAGTGGAAAAAGAATAAAAAAAGGACTATATAAAACAAGAAAAGGTAAACTCATAAATGCAGATTGTAATGGAGCATTAAATATTTTAAGAAAAAGTAAAGTTGTGGACTTAAGTGTCCTATACAATAGAGGTGAGCTGAACACACCTAAAAGAATAAGGGTAGTGTAAAGCTATCAAATTTTTTAGAAAATTTCTAAATGATTTTAAAGATTTTAGAACCCTGCGACTTCAGTCGTGGGAGGTTCAGATAATATAAAAAATTGTAAAAAATGAAAAATTTAGAAACAAAAAAGGAGGGAAAAATGCAAGAAATTATAAAAGTTTTACAAGTTTTGTATAAAACTATTATTTCTTATCTCATTTCCACAAAAGTAAAGCTTATGCAAAATGAAAATAAGTATCTGAAAAATGATATTCGTTTAAAGAAGTTTAAATTTACAATATTAAAAAAAATGGAAAATGAAATAAGGAAATTAAGAAAAGTTTGTGAAGAAAATAAGACTAAAAAAAATTTAAAAAAACTTTATTACAAGCGAAAAAAATATTTGGAAATAAAAAATAATCAAATTAAAATAACGGATTTTTCCCAATTCTTTTTTGAAATCACAGTTTATGCAATGTTGATATTGACTTCTTTAAATATCGCCTGGCAAATTAAAGTTTTGGATTATCACATTTATTTATTGATTTTTGTGAGCTGGATAACATTTGTCATAGTTTGGATAAGTTTGGTTTTTATAAGATGGGCAAGTTTGTTTTTTGTACAAATGACGAAAAAATTTTATATTGGAGCTTTTTATTTGCATATAAAATGGAATAAAATAATAGTTGGAATAATTTTGTTGAGTTTAGCGAATCTTACTTTTCAAAATTATACAAAAAAACTTTTAGAAAAAAATCAGAGTTTTTTAATTTTGGAAAGCGATGATATAGATGATATGGATTTATTAAAAAATTCAACTATTGAAATTTTGAATGAAAATTATCATTTTAAATGGTCGGTTGATAAAAACGGGAAAATTATTGATTCAAGAAATAAAATAGAAGGAAATTATAGAGTTGAAAATTTGTTAGTCAAGGAAAATAGCAGTCTTATGCTTTATTATGAAAAAAATAGAAATAATTTTGAAGAAGAAAATGGAAATTTGAAATCTCAAAAGGGCGAATATATTGATTTAAAAAATAATGTTGTGAAAATTTTTTCAAAAAATAAAATTTACAGCGGAAATATTATTTCAGGAAAAATTATAAAACTTTCAAATGGAATTTATTTGCCGTTAAACAGTAGTTATCGGTATTTTCAAAAAAATAAAGGGAAAGAAATTTTCATTGTGGATAAAAAATTGAAAATAAAAAAACAGATTAATTATGTGATGTTTTTGATTTCTGTAATTTTTATGTTACTTTTGACTTTAAAAGATAGATATTTTGAGCTGGAATTTATTACAAAAGAAAAAATTATGTATAAAATTTTGCAAAGAGAGAAAAAATATTCTTTTGAAATAAGAAAACTTGTGCTTTCAATATTAAAAATAATCCGCATGGCAACTGCAATTTATATTCCTGTGCAAGTTTATTTGCTAAGAAATATCGTATTTAGTCTTTTTTTAGAAAAAAGTTTGTATAAAATCAACAAAAACATAAATTTATTATTTTCATTATTATTTTCACAAACTTTTCTTTTGACAATTTTAATATTTTATGGCTTGAGAAAACTTTATAAAATTTTGAGGGTTATTGCAAAAATAATTTATGAGGAAGGAAGTAATGATTTAAGAGATTTGATTGAAGATGAGAAAAATAAAATAAATTAGTGAGTAAGTTATAAAAAGATCACGACAATTTTTGCATTGTATCAAAATTTAAAATGATGGAGTATTTTTAATTTGACTAATATTAATAAAGAAAAGGACTGGAAATATTTAATCAAAATATTAAAGAAATTAGTTTTAGAAAGGAAATAATAAAAAATGGAGAAAAATAGTCTTGAAGAATTGGAAAATTTGATGTGGAAAAAATATAAAAAACAAATAAGTTTTCAACAATTACAAAAGGAATTTTTAAAAAATGATGATGAAAGAATAGAGTATATAAAAACAGAGTTGGAAAAAGCATATAATGAAAAAAATGGAGACAGCGTAGATATTTTAATTTCAGCAATTTACATGTTCGAATTATACAGTGAAAAATTTGTTGATATTTTATGCAAATTAACAAAAGAAGAATGGCATGGAAAACACGAAGACATAGTGTTTTATCTCCAGCAACTAGAATTACCTTCTACGATAGATTGCATTTATGAACTAGCAATTTCAAATTTTGAAAAATATCGTTGGGATGATAATTTTGCATTAGTGAGAAAATGCTGTTTTGCTTTAGGAGATATAAATACTCCTAAGGCGAAAGAAAAATTGGAACTATTGTTGCAAAGTGATGAAGAAATGATAAGAAAACATGCGATGGAGCAGTTAACTAGATGTGATTTTACAAATAAAGATGTTGAATGAAAAGATTAATTATGAAATCCCACATCTTAAAATCTTTAGTCAATTGTGGTATAATAATTTATAAAATAAAATTGACGATATTAATTAAGAAAGGAAAAAAATATGATAACCGCCTTAAAAGGAATGAAAGATAGATATTCTGACGATGTGAAAAAATACGATGCGATTGTAGATGCTTCAAAAAAAGTTTTTGGAAAATATGGATTTGAGCGAATAATTACGCCAATTTTGGAGGAAACGGAGCTTTTTAGAAGAGGTGTTGGAGATGAAACTGATGTTGTTTCAAAAGAAATGTATGATTTTAAGGATAAGGGAGAAAGAGATGTTACAATGCGTCCAGAAGGGACTGCGGGAGTTGTAAGAGCGTATCTTGAAGCTGGATTTCATAAGTCTTCTCCAATAGTGAAATGGTTTTACAATGGTCCAATGTACAGATACGAAGCACCGCAAAAAGGGAGAATGAGAGAATTTCATCAAACTGGAGTGGAAATGTTTGGTGTGAGAAGTGCTTATTTAGATGCAGAAATTATTAAAATGGGTTGCGATTTTCTTGAAGAACTTGGAATTACTGGCTTAGTTGTGGAGATTAATAGCTTAGGAAATGTTGAGTCGAGAAAAAAATATATTGAAGATTTGAAAAAATTTATGTTTGAAAGACTTGATAAATTGAGTGAAGATTCGCAAAAAAGATATGAGAAAAATCCTTTGAGAGCTTTGGATTCTAAGGATAAAGGCGATCAGGAAGAGTTTAAAAATGCACCAAAACTTTATGATTATTTGGATGAAGAAAGTAAAAAATATTTTGAAGACACTAAAAAATATTTGGAATTGTTGGGTGTGAATTATGTCGTGAATGATAAATTGGTTAGAGGGCTTGACTATTATTCGGACACGGTTTTTGAAATTAAATCGAGTAAATTGGGGTCACAAGCGACAGTTCTAGCGGGTGGACGATATGACAGATTGCTTGAAATATTAGGAAATGCGAAAGTTCCTGGAATTGGATTTGCCGCTGGAATGGAAAGAATTGCGATGTTAATGGACGATTCTATAATTTCTGAAAATGAAGAAAAAATTTATGTAATTTATTTCGATGACACAAAAGAATATTTTGTGAAAACAGTAAACGAACTTAGAAAAAATGGTATTAAAGTAAACTTTGACTACAATGCAAAAAGCTTTGGAGCACAAATGAAAAAGGCAAACCGTGAAAATGCTGAATATGTGTTGATTTTAGGGGAAGAAGAACGAGATGAAAATGTGATTACGGTTAAGAAGTTTAGTACTGGGGAGCAAAAAAAATATGGCTTCGAGGAAGTTTTGGAGATTTTGAAATAAGAAATTTAAAGGAGTATTAAGATGAAAAAGATTTTTTTTACAGCGTTATTTTTGATTAGTGCATTAAGTTTATATTCTGAAAATTGTTATAAACCTGCGGGACATATTGAATGTTTATTAGATTTGAATTCTGAAAAGGGACAAGGGATAGTTAAAAAAGTTGAAGTTGAAAAGAGAAAAATATATATGGATTCGATGAAATATTTTGAAAAAGGTAGATTTGGAAATGAAAAAGTAGGTTTTATCGAATATCCTAAAACAGAAGGTTGGACATTATTTGCTGATGTTAGATTACCAGTATATGCAATGCAAATAAACAAAGGAAATGGTGATATTTATACGCTTATGTCATATGATTTAGCTAAAGAGTACAAAAATATGAATTCAGAAAAGGCAGTAGAAAAAATGTTAAAAAATGTGTATGATAAATATAAAAAAGCAGGAGTCTCTGAAAATAAAATGTCGCTAGAGCCAGTAATTTTGAATGGTCATAAAGGAATGCAGTTTGTATTGACAGAATTTCAAGGGAAATCAATGATTAAAAATGGTGTTATTGTGAAAGACAAACTTTATGAAATAACTGTTGAAGGATTACCAAAAGATGTGATAGAAATGCAAAAAGTTGTGGAAAAAAGTTGGAATGAAATGAAATAAGATAAATTGTAAAAAAATAGACTGTATTAAATTTTATAGAAAAAATATAAAATTATTAAATAAAGAAAGGAAAGAAAATGTATAGAAACTATAAATTAAATGAATTAAGAATGGAAAATATTGGCGAAGAAGTAACTTTGTCGGGATGGATTTCTAAAGTTAGGGATTTGGGGCACTTTGTGTTTATTGATTTGAGGGATAGATATGGGGTTACTCAAATTTTGTTGAATGAGGAAGTTTCTGGGAGTGAGCTTTTTGAGGAAGCTAAAAAGTATAAGAATGAATGGGTTTTGAAGGTTACAGGAATTGTGGCTGAGAGAAGTAGTAAAAATAAAAATATTCCAACTGGGGATATTGAAATTGAAGCGAAAAAAATTGAGGTTTTAAGCCGTGCAAAACAATTACCGTTTGAAATTAGTGAAACTGGGAATCTTAGCGAAAATATGAGATTGACTTATAGATATTTGGATATTAGAAGACCGAAAATGTTGAATAATATTATTAAAAGAAACGATATGCTGTTTTCAATTAGAAAATTTATGAATGAAAATGGATTTTTAGATGTTGATACTCCGATTTTAGCAAAAGCAACACCTGAAGGTGCGAGAGATTTTATCGTGCCAAGTAGAACTAACAAAGGTGATTTTTATGCATTGCCACAATCACCACAATTGTTTAAGCAAATACTTATGGTTTCTGGAATTGACAAATATTATCAATTGGCAAAATGTTTTAGAGATGAAGATTTGAGAGCGGACAGACAGCCTGAATTTACTCAATTAGATGTGGAAATGTCGTTTGTTGAGCAAGAAGATGTGATTTCAATGGCTGAAGAATTGACAAAAACAGTATTTAAAGATGTTACAGGAATTGAAATTACTGAAAAATTTCCTCAAATGAGCTACGATGATGCGATGAATTTTTATGGTTCAGATAAGCCAGATTTGAGATTTGATATGAAATTGATTGATTTATCTGAAGAAACTTCTGATTGTGGATTCGGTGTTTTTGAAAATGCGTTGAAAGATGGCGGAAATGTAAAAGCGATTGTTGCACCAAATGCGGAAAAATTCTCGAGAAAATACATTAAAGATTTAGAGGATTATGTGAAAACATACTTTAAAGCAAAAGGTTTAGCATATATTAAAATGAATGAAAATGGAGAGATAAATTCTCCAATTGCGAAATTCTTCTCGGAAGAAAAATTGACACAAATTATTGAAAAATTGGGAATTAAAAATAATGAAGTTGCGTTAATTTTGGCTGATAAATATAAAGTTGTGCATGATGGATTGGGAGCGTTGAGATTGAAATTGGGAGAAGAATTGGAATTAATTGACAAAAATGCGTTTAAATTCTTATGGGTAGTTGATTTTCCTATGTTTGAATGGAGTGAAGAAGAAAATAGATATAAAGCACAACACCATCCGTTTACTTCGATTAAGGAAGAAGATAGAAAGTATCTTGATACGAATGAACTTGCAAAAATTAAGACAGATTCATATGATATAGTATTAAATGGTTATGAAATCGGTGGAGGAAGTATCAGAATTCACGATGAAGATTTACAAGCGAAAGTTTTTGAAAAATTAGGATTCAGTCAAGAAGAATTGGAAGACAAATTTGGATTTTTCTTGGAAGTATTGAAATATGGAGTTCCGCCACATGGAGGACTTGCTTACGGAATTGACAGATGGCTTATGGCAATGTTGAAGGAAGATTCAATAAAAGAAGTAATTCCGTTCCCTAAAACTAATAAAGGACAAGACTTGATGACTGGAGCACCTGCGGGAATTGAAGAACAAGTGCTTGAAGATGATTTGAGATTGAAATTACTGGAAGTTGAAAAAGAAGATTAATAAAGTCTCCCACTTTTTTATAGGAGTGGGAGAAGTTTTATTCAAAAATTGGGAAGTGAGATATCTAAAATGATTTTAATATTTGGAACAAAAAGAAAATTTAAAAATTTAGGAACACTAGAAAACTGTCATTGTTCAAGATGCAACAATACATCTGACTGGAATTTTGTGGAATATCGTGACTGGTTTACTTTGTTTTGGATACCAGTTTTTCCAATAAGTGGTAGAAAAGAATATTTGGAATGTCCGATTTGCCATCAGGCTTATGAGGTGCCAAAGAATTAACTGTGTGAATTAAATTAATAGATTTAAAGAAATAAAAAAAGTATTTAAAAGTTTTTCTATTGACAAATTAAAAAAATGGGGTAACATAGGAATGTAAGAAATATTAATTAAGGAATAAAAGAAGGTGTAATTATGAATAAAGAACAATTATTGAAAAAATTAAAAGGTAAGTTGATTGTTTCGTGCCAGGCGTTGCCTGGAGAACCTCTTTATATAGAAAATGGGACTATAATGCATCTTATGGCTATTGCGGCAGAACGGGCTGGAGCAGCGGGAATAAGAACTAATGGAATAAGAGATATTGAAGAAATCAAAAAAAACTTAGATTTACCTGTTATAGGATTAATCAAAAAGCAATATGAAGGATTTCCTCAGCATATAACCGTAACGATGAAGGAAATAGATGATTTAGTGGAAGCTAAAGCTGATATAATTGCACTGGACTGTACAATGAGAGAACGTCCTGAAGCGAAAACAATAAATGAATTTATAAAAAAAATTAAGGAAAAATATCCTGATGTGCTATTAATGGCAGATATTTCAACATTTGAAGAAGGAGTGAATGCTGAGAAAGCGGGTGCAGATTTCGTAGGAACAACGCTTAGTGGATATACTCCCTACAGTAAAAAATCAGAAGGGCCTGACTTTGAATTAGTAGGAAATCTTTCTAAAACACTTCATATTCCAGTAATAGCAGAAGGAAAGATACACGAACCGAAGCAGGCAAAAAAAATGCTGGAATTGGGTGCATTTGCAGTAGTTGTCGGAGGTGCTATAACAAGACCTCTTGAGATTGCTCAAAGATTTGTTAGGGAAATGGAGTAAAAGTTATTCAATTTTTTTTATTTGTGAAAAAAAGATATTCTAAAGTTAGAGAGTTGGTATTAAATTTTTAAAATTATATAAAAAATTAATGATTAAAATAAATATTATTTATAGAAAGGAAATTGTTGAAATTGTTTT
>ERZ773055.761-NODE-761-length-17043-cov-4.815517_pt1 | contig 17043 bp, 17 predicted proteins | sample MGYA00580515_ERZ773055 | MGnify/ENA primary metagenome ERZ773055 (study PRJEB29015, sample SAMEA2737993) | human oral metagenome | biome: human oral; feature: human-associated habitat; material: dental | place: China | collected 2064 ...
TTAATATTAAATTTTGTAGTATTCTATTTATATCTTTTGTTGTTTGAAAAAATTGCTTATATTCAGGATTTTCATCAAAGTTAAAATAAGCAACATTCTCATAATATCTATCTCCAAACTCTTTTAATATCCAAGTTTTTCCAACCTGTCTTACCCCCTTTAAAATAAGAGGTTTCCTGTATTTTGAGTTTTTCCACTTAATTAAATCATTTAAGATAAACCTTTCCATCTACTCACCTACCTTCATTCTACTCTATTATATCACAAATATAAAAAAATGTGAGTATAATCACATAATTTTTAAGAAAAATGTGATTACACTCACAAAAAAGGAGGTCGAATATCTTTAATTTATTTTTTAAAAAGTATTTTTATAAATTTACTTTCAAAATCATAGTCTACATATACTCTTTTATTTACTTTTTCTGTTCTTATATTTTCAGAGTTTTCAATATAATATTCACTTTCTTCAAGTACAGCTTCTAAAGTAGTTCCCCAATAGTATACGATTTTTTCTATTCTATAGAAATCTCTTTTAAAAACTTTTCCTTCTTCATCAAAATATTCAGTATATTTAGGGAGAGTTTTTAAGTTATCTTCTAAATAACCTAATTCAACATTTGTTTCTATATCATCTTTTAAGACCTTTAATTGTAATTTAATATCAGCAAGTCCATCTATAAATCTATCTGGATAATTTATATATTTCTCATTTTTATTATCATAAATTTTTAAATCTTTCTTAATAATTAAACTATCTCCAAAATGATTTTTTCTATTTTTAAAATTAGACATTCTATGGAATTCTTCGATTCCATCATCAAAATAGATATCAAAATAGTCTATACTAGAAATCTTTTCATTTTCATCGTAATGAATTATTTTTTTCAATATACCTGCACTAAAATAGGCTTTTGCTTTTAGTTTATCATCTTTATATTGATTGGCTTCTAAAAGACCTGTATTTGATGAAGATATAGGAAAATTAAATAAATCCCTTTTACCTAAGTTTTTAAATACTTTTTTAACTATCTTAGTTCCATCTCTGAAAATTAATATTTCTTTCAGTTTTTGATAATCAATGCTCCTAATTTCTAACTCATCTTTTCTATTGTAGTGATATTGTGTAAATGATACTTTCTTATCATCAGCATATGTCCCTTCTTCATATATTCTTATAATTTTATTTTGCTTCTTACTAAAATGGTATATGCTATATTTTCCATCTCTCTTTCCATTCTTATAGTTTACTTCAAATCTAATATTTGTCTTAAAAAATTCATAGCTAACAGTTCCATCTTTTTTTCCATCTTTGTAGAAAGCACTTTCTTTATGAAGAAAGGTATTAAGATTTTCATAATTCAAATCTATATCAATATAATTTTTAACTTTTTCATATTCTCCTGTATAGATTTTTTTATTTTTTCTTAAAAAACTCTCTTCTTTTTCTCTATCATAGAAAAAATCAAATTCTTTGTTTCTTTCAAATACTTTTATAACTTTGTTAATTTCATTATCTCTATCAAGAACATTAGTAGTTTTTACCATTTCTATCACCTCTTAGAACAAAGACATATAAGTCACCTTGTTGAATATTTTCATCAATATCTTCAAAACAATTTCCAAAACCTATAAATTTATAGACTGTTCCTTCTTCTATATTTGCTGGAATTGTGACTTCTTTTGTATATGTAATAGGAATAATTTCTGATGTTTCACCTCCATCTATATAATTATATTTACTGATAAGTTCTAATCTTTCAAATTCAATTAGCTTAGTAGTTTCTTTTTTTATCTCATCATCTGTCAGATATATTTCATATTTTATATTTTTAGCAACTCTAACATTGTCATCTAGGTAAAAGTCATTATTTTCAAAATTTATCCAATTGAATTTTTTTAATTTTTCTTCTGAAGTCTCATCAATACTATCAGTATCATTATTAAGTGCTGAAAAAATAAGGTCAAATTCATTTTTTTGTCCTTTAAAAATACTTTCAAGATATTTCTCTTCTTCTATCTTTTCACTATCCTCTTTTATAGGTTTCTCTTCTCTAAGCCAAGGCGAAATATCCTTTTCATCATCTTTCTCATCTTTAAAAATACCTAACCAACTTGGTATTAAAATATCATCTTTTCCTTTCATAAATTTATCAAAATTTTCCTCAAATATTGATTCCTGAAAAGTTTCAACTTCTTTTTTATCTTCTATTTCTTCTTCAACTAACATAGATATATTTTCTAATAGTCCCATACTTTTCCCTCCCAAAGATTTATTAAATATATTATAACAATTCTTAGTGACAAAATATGTCATAAAAAAAGGTTTAAAGTTTTTTCTTTAAACCTTTTTTGACTTTTATAATTTAAACTATTCTAATCCCCTATTTTTTTATTTTAATGTATAATATCGGGTTTAAATAATTTATCCCAGAAACTTTCATGTGTTAAATCTTTTAATTCTTTTTTCAATTTTTCTACTTCTTCTTTTCTTCCTTCAGCCTCAGCTTTTTTTATAGCTTTTTCTAACTCAGATATTTTTTCTCTTTTTTCATTTTCTTTTTTAATTTTATCCATATCTGCTATAATATTACTCATAAATATTAGTCCCCCTTAAATTTTCTTTAATGTTTTATACTATCTTTTATGATTTTTTCAAATTTATCCCAGAAACTTTCATGTGTCAGATCTTTTAATTCCTTTTTTAACTCTTCTACATCTGAAGTTTTCCCCTCTGCTTCAGCCTTTTGAATAGCTTTTTCCAATTCTTTTATAACTCTTTCTTTTTCCATTTTTTTTAATTCTGATGGTTCTGGATCAAGAAATTTATTCATAAGCCTCCACCTCTTTAAATTCTGTTTCTAATTTCTATTTAAACAAATATCTAAATATTCACTTAAAGAACTGCATATTAATTCTTTTTTATCATATTGTAAAGAATAAATTTCCCCTTCTTCATTAGAAATAACTATTATTCCATCAACTGCAAGATTTTCAATAGCAAAATATTTTTCAGGAAAAGTTTCATTTAGTGTTTTTTCATCTTCTGTCATATTAACTACATTAAAATATCCATCAACATTTAGCCCAGACCATTCAGTCGCAAAAAAACTAATCATTCCAAATTCTTTTATATATTCCTTATATTCCTTTGAAAATTTTAAATTTAATCTTTTTTCAGCTCTTACAATTTGCTCCTCATTAGCTCCACCATTTGGATTTTTATCTAAATTTTTAATTTTTTTTATTTTTTCAACTATACTCATTTTTACCTCTCTTTCTTATTTTAATTATAACATTATTTATGCTTCAATTCTATTTTTCCAATGTTCACTTCTTTCTTCAGCAAATTTCTCTCTATCTATTTCACTTTCTTTCTTTTTATCATGTAGAACTGTATCATTTCCTTTACCTCTATGTTCACTAGTAGTTAATTCAGCAAGAGGACTATTAGGTTTTTGTCCTATGTGATGTAATTCAATAGGTCTCCCATTTTTATCAAGAGGTGGCAGTCCTTTTTCCATACGTTCACTATTTGTTCTTCCCATAGAATCTTTTTGCTCTAAATCTATATCCTTTCTAACCAAACATTTTTTACCATTGATTTCTTTCTCTTCTAAATCTGCTTTTTTATATATTTCATACTCTTCCATAGAAGATATTGCATCAATTATTTCATCAGACCAACCTGTTTCTTCTTTTATCATTTGTTTTTCCTCATCTGATAGTTCTTTTCTAGTTTCAGGACTTTCATTAGCTTCTTTACTGTAATTTTTCTTTACTTGAGATAAAATTTCAGAATTAGGATTTAAATTTTCATTAGGATTTATCTTTCCAAGAACATCTTCAATTTTAATTTCATTTTTCTTACCTGGTATATCTACTCCATCTCTCATAACTACAGGATCATTTTTTATTTCTGAATTTTTCAATTTTCTCACCTTCCTAACTTATTCGTTTTCTTTAATTCTTTTTCTCATTTTTTCTATTTCAATTTCATCATCTATTAGCAATAAATCTTTACAAATTTTTTCAAAATCATTATTATTTTCTAATTTTTCATTTTTAATTTTTCCTAAAATATTTGTAGCAATATAAGTAATAAATCTTATTGCTTTTTTTTCAGATTTTTCTTTATAAAACTCTTTAAATTTTTCTTGTAAAAAATCAATATCTTTCTCAGATAAAGATTTTTGCATTAACATATCTTTTAAGAAATTTAAAAATTCATTTGAAGGTAATTTTCTATATCTAAAAATGCCTCCTGTTAATTGAGAAAAAACTCTTTCTATAATGCATTCTTTCATTAATTTATCAATATCATTTGAAACAATAGAGATTGATTTTGAAAAAATTAAATTTTCAAATTTTTCATAAATTTTTCTAATATTAGAATTTATTTTAGAAATATCGTAAAAATACATTAAAGATAATAATATATTTTTAGAAAACATATCTATTTCAGAATAAAAATAACCATTTAACATAATCTTATCTATTTCTAAAAATTTATCTTCTTGGCTATCATTGTATAATTTATTATCTGAAAACTTTTTATCTTCAATTCTTTTTATTTTTACCATTAGTGGTTGATATAATCCTTCTTTACTACATAAAGCATAGCCTGTTTTTTGATTTCCTATATAGATAGCTTCTTCACTTTTCAAACCTATGGTATTTGCCATTATTTCTTGATCATCTTTAGAAGCCAATCTATGAACAATCTTATTGGATGAATTTTTTATTACATCTGGAGCTAATTTAGTAGGTATTTGTTCTGATACAATAATTCCTTCACCATAAGATCTCATTTCTGCTAACATATTTGTAAAATGTTCTACTGCTTTTCCTTTAGGATTTCCAAAATTCTCATTACCTTCAGAATTTGTATTTTTTAGCAATCTATGAGCTTCTTCTATAACTAAAATATGTTTCAATCCTGTAGTATTTTCTAATTCTTTTTTTACTTGTATATATTCATTCAAAAATATAATAACTAATCCCATAGAAAAAGACTTATCAGCATCATCACCTAGACCTTCCAATTCAAGAACTGTATTTTCTGAAAATAATTTATTAAAATCAGGAACACTTTCAGAATTAAAAATATAACCTTTTGAACCTACACATAAACTATCAATTCTAGCATTAATTGCACTTTTAATATTTCCTTTTAATTCCTTATCATATTCCATAGATTCAACATATTCATCAACTTCATTTTTTAAATCTTGCATAGTAGGAAATAAATATTTATGTGCCATCTCACTGTATTTCTCATTAATTTTATCCTCATTAAAAGCGTTTCTTCTATCTTTAATATCAATTAAGTATGGATGATGACCAAAAGACAGATTCCATCCTTTCTTTTTATAGACAGTTGATAAACATTTTTCAACTATATATGGCATAGGTCCATACAAAGCAAATGAAGCTGAGAATAAATCTTTCAATAAATCAATATGTTGTTGAGGATTTATTCCAGGAAGTATATAGAAAGGATTTAATCTTAAACTATTAAGTTTGACATTTCCTAATGTATAAACCTTTTTTTCTTTGTTAATATTTCTATATTCTTTTTTGGCAGGTTCTATAACTAAGAAAGGTTTATTTATTTTATCTAATATCATTTTTACAGTATTTGTTTTTCCCATCCCTGTCATTCCACATACAAAAGTATGTTTATTAATATCAGATTCACTTAAAGAAAATTCTGTATTTTCTAGTACCTTATCATATTCACATATATTTCCAATACTTTGATTGTCATTACTTTCACTAGAAGTCAAAGAGTAAAGTTTAGATTTCTTTATTTCAAAGTTAGGAATATTTTCACTAGGAATACTGCAAATGGCACATAATTCTTCTGATGTTACAAGGCTTCCATAAGTTTTGTCTTTTCCATATGTATTAAAATCTTTAGGGATAAATATTATTTCATCATTCTTTTTAAAATCTATTTTTTGTGGTACTAAGTTAGTAGAACGATTTGAAGATATTTCTGAATATAATCTTCCTCCAATTAATTTAGAAACAAATTCACTATCAGAAGAATATGTTGTTAAAGTTTCCCACATACCTATATTCATTCCAATTCTCATTCTTTCAAGTATGACTTCTGATATTTTTATCATTTCCATAGCCCAGCCATTTTGTATATCTAAGGAAACTGATTGCCCTTCTGTTTCACTAAAAGATTTAGTTATTGAAGAACTATTAGAAGTTGAATAATTTGTACTTCTACTTTGAGAAACTGATGCTCCTATAAAAGGTGTCCCAGGAATTCCAGGCATTCCTAAGAGTTGTACTCCAGCACTTATACTGCCAGTTGTACTGTATCCAACTGAATTAGTTTTTGTCTGCCCCTCTGTATTAGATTCACCATCAGTAAAGCTTTTTTGTAAAGATATTGTTCTTTTTGATATACTTGTAGAAGCATCTTTTATATTGATAATTTCATTAACTCTATTTAAAATTTCATTTTTTTGAAGAGGTCTACACAAAGTCATTATTATATATTTTTCTCCATTTAAACTTCTTATAAGAGAAGAAATATCTTTATTTTGAATTTTTCCATCTAATCTTATATCTGGAACACCTGTTAAATATCCTACATAGTTTTCTTTAACTTTAAATGAAGTAAAATCTTCATTAAATTTTTCTAATTTTATACCGCTGATATTCCCTTCTATTATTTTTGCCACTTCATTAGAAAAATTTTCTGCTTCAAATCCAATTACTAAATTGACTTTATTTTCTTTAGAAACAATTCCATAGTAAAATCCTTTATTTAAAGAATAAAACATTGTAAATATTTTTTGCATCTTATCAATAAAATATTCAAATAAATCATCAGTATTTTCTATAACACACTCATATATTCTATAAAATTCTAAATTTGATAAAAATTTTTGAGAATTTTCTATTTCTAAATTGTTTAAATTATTATCTTCTACAATAGTTGGATAAAAGTTTTGATTAAATTTTAATGTTATTTGATTAAATATATCGTTATTAAAATTTATTATATTTTGAATTTTTTCTTTTTCAGCAATTAAAGCTTTATCATTATTCATTTTTTAGCTCCTTTTCAAGTTTATCTACCTCTTCATCATAATATTTTTCAATAGATTTTACCCATTCTTGTAAAGAGATTTTAATATTTTTTAAATATTTATTAATTATTTCATTCATTTTCTCTTTTCTTATATTTTCATTTTTTTGTGCAGTATAATACCAAACTCCAGCAAGAATTAATCCTATACTAACTGGAACTAAACTTCTTATAATTACGCTAACTACCCCTCCTGTTGTAAAGATTATCCCTGACTGTGTAAGTGCTTTTTTAAGTTCTTCTCCATTTTTATAATCTATATTATTGGGAATTTCAAATATAAATTTATTATCAATTTTATCAAACATATCTAAATCATCAAATTTTAATTTATTATCTATATTTTTAAATATTTCTTTTTTTAAAGTTTCTTTTCTTAGAGATACGCATATATCAGATAATAGCATTTTACTTTCTGTTATTGTTATATTAGCTGAGATTTTTTTCAATTCTTCAATTCTAACATTCATTGGTTTATCAATTTTTGGTAAAGCCTCTTTAATATTATTAATTATTCTATCAATAGCCTTATCTATATTTTCTCTATCTAATTGATTTAACATTTTTTAGCTCATCTCCTTTATCTTTATAAATTTTCATTTACATTATCAATACTTTCATTAAATTTTTTTATACTTTCAGTATAGAAAATATCTATATTTTCGGTTATTTCTATAGCTTTTTCAGCTTTTTCTGTATCTTTAAGTTGTTTTGAAAAAGATTTTAATCTCTCTTTTGCATCATTTAAATTAGCTTTAACAATTTTGGTATATTCCTTTAAACCAATTTTTATATCGTCCATTACTTTTTTTTGAATTTTTGGAGTTATTTCTAATATTTTTAATTTAGTATTTTCATATATCAATTCTTTTTCCTTTTTAGGATCATTCACTGTTTTAGTAGGTGTTTTATATCCCCCTAAAGTAACAAGCCATAAAAAATCATCAAAGAAACTTGCATCATCAACTTCTTTTTTTGAATTTTCCTTAGCTTCTTTAAACATATTTTCTATTTCCTCTTCACTAATTTCAGGTAAAATAGATTCTAATTTTATATCAACATTTTCTTTATTTTTTAATAATATTTCATTTCCTTCTATAAAAAAACACTCTACTATCATTGTTTTTATATTTTCTATATCTTTAAAAAATTTATCTATTTCTTCTTTTATAATTTCATTAAAAGATTTAAAGGGATAAATTAAAGATTTCATAGGTTCAATAGAAGTTCTAGTTTCTATATTTTTAAGAAAATTATCTTTAAATTCATTTATTTGCTTTTTTATAACAGAGTCTTCTTCTGAACTAATATATTTTTTTCTAAGACTTTCTATAGAATTATTTAACGTATCTTCCAAGTCTTTAATATCTTCAATACTTTTGTCTATTGATTTCCTTAATTCTTTTGGATTTCCTATATTTTCTTTAGCTTTATTTAATATTGATTGTAATGTTGCTCTAATTTCTTCTGATTTTTTTATTAATTTTTCTAAGAAATCTTGTAGTTTATAAAAAGGAGCTACATACATAAATGGCTCAATTTTTTCTTTAAATTCATAAATTCCTGAATATTTTTTCATCTCTTCTATAAAATCATCTACATTATTTGGTCTATTATTTTTTTTATTTTTTCTTAAAAAGCTACTAAAACTTGCAAATTCATTTTTAAATTTTTTATCTTCTTCTTTCATCTCATCTTCTGCAAGAAAATCCTCTAATTCGTCAATATCATTAAAATTTTTATAATTTAAAAAATTTAATTCTGAAAGACTGTCAACAAAAAATATATTTTCTCTTTTTAATTCATTAAATTTTTCATAAACTTCTTTTTGTCTTTCTTCAACATTAACTCCTTGTGTGTTTTTAAAAGTAAGTACTAGAAATGTGGTATCCTTTTTTTTATCATCAATACTCTCAAAAAATTTTTTAAAAGAAACAGAATCCATAGCTCCACCTGGAATAGATTTTATAAATATAATTGCATCAGCTTTTTTTATTGATTTCTCTGTAACTTCTCCAAATCCACCTACTGCTCCAACTCCTGGGCTATCAAGTATAGTCACCTCTTTTAGATAATCTGCTGGATATTCAATAATTATTTTTTCTATAATTGTTTCCCAATTAGTTTTTCTGATATAATTTTTAATATTTTCATTATATTCAGTTTGCTCAAGATTACTAGGCTTTTCTTTTGTAACTATTTCTTCTTTTAAGAAATTTTCAATATTACTTTCATTATATTGACCTTTAAAGACTTTTAAAAACATATCATTAACTATATTAAAAGGAACTCCTTCATATATTGATATATTATTTTCATCTTTAGAATTTCCTAATATAGAAGCTTTCTTATTTAGAAATTCTTTTACTGCTTTTTCTCCAATTTTTTCTATTTTATACCCATCTACTTGTTCAGCTATTAATTTTATTTCTTCACCATTTTTTATTTCAACAATTGAACTTGTACATTGTGCTCCTCCAGAAGGAAGAAGATCAATTCCTAAAAAAGCGTTTATAAAAGTTGACTTTCCACTTTTAGCTTCTCCTGTAACAAATATTTTAAATACATTATTTCTTATTTCATCAGCTTTTCTTTGAATATCTTTATCTAATTGTGAAGAATCATTTAAATTTAAGTTGTAATCTAAGTCTATTTTATTTGTCATTTCATTAAATTTCCCTACTTTCTCAATGAACTCATCATAATTTTCCATAATATCCCCTATAATTTTTTTTCTATCTTTGATAATCATAATTATCCCTCCTCTTAAAATAAAATGAATATTTCTTTTTTATATTTTTATTATAACAACTTCTCCTGACAGATTTTGTCATTTTTAAAGATTGAAATTTTATTTTTATTTTCTTCAAAAATAAGTTGTAAATAATACATATAGCATTATACTCGTCTTTTTCTTTATTTGTCAATCATTTTAGTAAAAAAATATAGATTATACAATAAATTAATCAAAAAAGAAAGAAACTTTTAATCAATTTAATTTTCAAAGAATAAAAAGAGAGGGTTTTTAAGTTTTTTATTCTTAAAAATCCTCTCATATTTCTCTTTAATATCTTCCATCAGATTTAAAAATTTTAGTCAAGAAACTTTCATTTGTTAAACCTCTTAATTCTTTTTTTAATTTTTCTACATCTGAGGTGTTCCACTCAGCTTCAGCTTTTTTAATAGCTTCTTTTAGCTCTAATATTCTTTGTTTTTTTTCATTTTCTTTTCTAACTTCTTCCATGCTTGTTAAAAGGTAACTCATAATATCACTCCTTTTAAATTTTTTTATTTTTAATGAATCTGTTTCAAGAACTACATCCATAGGAAGCACTTTCCCTAAAATGAATATTTCTTCTTTATATTTTCATTATAGCACTTTTTTCAAATAATTTATATTATTTTTTAAAAAAATAATATTTTATTATTTTAATTTTTAATAACTTTTAAATAATACATATAGTTTATTATACTATCGTTTTTATTATTAATTAATAGATAAGTTTTCTAATTGCTTAGCTACTAAATAAATGATATAATTAGCTTAAAAATTTAAAATATTCTATTGAATTATAATTTTGTAAGGTGGTATAAAATGACAGAAAAAATAAATAAAAAAGCCTCAGATGTTAGTGAAAATAAACTAGCTAAAGATAAGGATCTAAAAAAGATTGCTTTAAAAATTATGGAAAAATTTGAAAAAACTTTTGAGGTGTTGGCAAAATGATTATATTATCTAAAGAACAAATTTTAAATCTACATTCTCAATTAATCAATAAATTTGGTGGAATTGATGGTGTAAGAGACGATGGACTTTTAGAAAGTGCTTTAAATAATGCTTATGGTGTATATTTTGGACTAGAAAAATATCCGACAGTAGAAGAAAAAGCAGCAAGATTAGCTTATTCTCTAACTAAAAACCATCCTTTTCTTGATGGAAATAAAAGAATTGGTGTTTTAATTATGTTAGTTTTTTTAGAAATTAATAAAATAGAGTTAACTTGTAATGATGATGAACTTACAGATTTGGGTCTAAAAATAGCAGCTTCTTTAAAAACTTATGAAGAGATTTTAGAATTTATAAATATTCATAAAAGAAATATCTAAACTAATAATTTTTCCTTCTAAAATTACATCTTAATAAATTTTAATCAATTTTTAATTTTTCAATGATACAATGTAAAAAAATATTTAAATATATTTCAAGGGGGAAAAAATAAATGAAAAAAACTTTAGTATTAATACCGGCTTTAAATCCGCCAAAACAATTAATCGATTATGTTAAATCTTTATTAGATAATAATTTAAAAGATATTCTTTTAGTTGATGATGGAAGTAAGGAGGAATTTAAGGAAATATTTGAAACAATAGAAAAGTTTCCAGATGCAAATATAAAAGTATTTAGACATGCTAAAAACTTTGGAAAAGGTAGAGCATTAAAAAATGCTTTCAACTATTTTTTAACTTTACCTAACTTAGATGAGTATAATGGAGTAGTTACAGCTGATTCTGATGGACAACATAGAGTTGAAGATGTTATAAAACTTGCAAAGGAAGTCGAAGAAAATCCTGATACATTAATTCTAGGTTGTAGAGATTTTGACTTGGAACAAGTTCCACCTAAAAGTAAATTTGGTAATAAAATTACAAATGGAGCTTTTAAATTATTTTATGGAAAGAACATTTCAGATACTCAAACTGGTTTAAGAGGTTTTCCAACTGCTATCATTAAAGATTTTCTAGATATAGCTGGTGAAAGATTTGAATATGAAACAAAGATGTTAATCTTTTGTTTCCAAAAAGAAATTCCTATAAAGGAAGTTGTGATTGAAACTATATACTTCGATGATAATTCAGAAACACATTTTAATCCAATAATAGACTCAATAAAAATATACAAAGTAACTTTATCACCATTTTTAAAATATATAGCTTCTGCTGTTTCATCATTTATTTTAGATATACTGTCTTTTAAATGGATTTTAGCTCTATTATTAGCTTTCAGAAACATAGAGGGAGCAGCAGTTATAACTATTGCAACAGTAGTTGCAAGAATAATATCTTCAACTTTTAATTTTTATTTAAACAAAAAATTTGTTTTTAAATATGAGAAAAATACTAAAAAATCTCTTTTAAAATACTATAGTCTTTGTGCTGTACAAATGTTAATATCAGCTTTCTTTGTTACTTTAGTTTGGAAACATACTAAATATCCTGAAACAAGTATCAAAATAGTTGTAGATAGTATTTTATTCTTATTAAGTTATTTTATTCAACAAAGATGGGTATTTAAAAGAAAATAAATACAAGGAAGAGGGGTTTAAATGAGTGAAATAATTTTATCTAATGAACAGATATCTGTTGCTAGATATCCAGAAAATGGAGTTATTCGGGTTAATGGGGGACCTGGTAGCGGAAAAACTTTGGTTGCTGTAAAAAGAGCTATCTTTTTAGCTAAAGATTATAAATATGCCGAAAAAGATGATAAAATCTTATTTCTTTTTTATAACAAAAGTTTAAAGAAAACTATCAAGAATTTATTTGAAGCAGAGAAAGATTATGAAAATGTAAAAGATAAAATAGAATTTGAAAGTATTGATAGTTTTTTTGTTAGAGAGTATTTAAATAAAAATAATCATGAATTTTTTGAATATTTAAAAAAAGCTAACAATGATAAAAATTTTGTAAGAACTTTTATGAAAGAAAGAAAAGAGAGAATTGAAAAGATTTTAATTGCTAAAAAAGAAGAATTAAAAAAATTTTCTCCAGAAGATGCTGAATTTGTTTTGAGTGAAATAGATTGGCTTAGAAATTGTTGCTATATGAAAAAAGAAGAATATCTTGAAATTACAAGATATGGTAGAGGAAATCAAAAAAAATTACAAAAAGAAGAGAAAGAAGAAATTTATAGAATTCTGAATTTATATAGAGGTGGGAAAAAAGACACATTGAGATACACAGATTTTTATGATATTGCTTTCTTATTCCTATTTTATTTTGAAAAAGAAGAAAATAGAAATAAAGTAAAAAAGTATAATCATGTCATAGTAGACGAGGCTCAAGATTTATCAAAAATTCACTTTAGATTTATAAATTTAATTTGTGAAACTTCAAAAACTTCTGGAAATACGATATCTTTATTTATGGATAAAAATCAAAGTATCTATCCTGAACAAGCTTGGATATTTGGAAATAGAACTTTAAAACAAGTAGGAATCAACATAAATAAAAGCTTTACTTTAAACAGAGCATACAGAAATGTAAAAGAAATTTTTGATGTTGCAAAAAAATTAAATCCTGAAATTGAAGTTGGAGATCTTCCTGATACTAAAAATCAAAATTTAACTTTAACTTTTAGTGTAGATAGAGGAATTAAACCATTTTTTATTAAATATTCTGATTCAGAGGATAGACTTAATAATTTATGTAAAGATATTAAAATTTTAGTAAATGAGTTTAATTATAAGTATGATGATATTTCAATTATAAGTTTAAAAGACCAAAGTATAAAAGATATAAAAAGTTCCTTACAGAAAGAACATATAAGTTATGTAAGTAAAAATGAAATTGGTGAAGGAATTAATATTACAACTTACCATTCAGCAAAGGGAACTGAAAATAAAGTAATTTTTATACCTAATATAGATGAGCTTAATGCAGATGAATTAACTGACTTATATCCAGATAAAACAAGAGAAGAAATTTTAGATGAACTAAAAAAGCTATTATACATTGGTATGACAAGAGCAACAGAGGTTTTAATAGTCTCTTCTTTAAAAATTGAGCTATCAGAATATCAAAAAAAATTATTAGAAGTTTTTGATTTTGAAAATGACTTTATCAATATAGACACAGATTCTAATGACTTCTATAGTGTTTTTAATAAGGAAATAAATAAAAATGAGAATATAGAGAAAAATCATAGTAAATTTTTTGAAATAAAAGAAGTTGTAGAAGAAGAAAAAATTAGTGATTCAGCTATACAAAAAGAAATAGAAAACTTAAAACCTGATAAAAATGAAAAAAGTATAGATAATAAAGAAATTGAGAATGAAATAGAAACAAAATTTCCTTCAGCACATAAATCAACTAAAATAGGTTTACTAAAAGCTGAAAAACTTTTTTTAAGAGCTGATAAAAATGATGATTATTTTGGAAGTGAAAGTTTTGAGTATTTGAAATCTCTTGAATGTGAGATAAGAACTTATTATGCTACCATTCAGGAAAAAGTTTTAAATGAATCTTACAGTAAAAGTGAGAAACTTTACACTATTCTAAATAAATTAAAAGACTATAGTGAATTTAAAAATCCAGTCCATGAATGTTATAAACATAAAGTTTTCAATGAAAGAAATGATTTAGCCCATGATTATAGTGACTACACTTATAATGATTTACTTGAAACTAGAGAATTAGTTAAAGAAAAGCTGCTTCCTAAATTTATAAAGGCATTTAAAAAATTTAAAACAAATAAAGGAATAGATGAATTTATTATTATAGGAAAGCTTGAAACTTCTTATAATAAAATTGATATAAAGAAAAAGAAATATTATACTTATTACATAAAAGATGAAATAAATAACACTGAATTTCCTGCTCTATCTGAAAACAGATATGAACAAAATATAAATTACAAATTAATTGTTAATAAATTAATGTTAAAAGGTAATGAATACTATAGAATTCTTGAAGCAAATAATTTTAGTGATTAAAATATTTTTTTGATTTTATAAAAAAAAGTGCTACAATGAGTTATATTATTTTAATTTATATAGGAGGTTTTAAATGAAAGCATTACTTGAAAAGTTAGCTTGGAAAAAATGTCATATTGCCACTGTAAATCATAAATTTAAAGATGTAACTATTTTAGAGGTTGCTGATGGTTTCGTTCTTATAGAAACTGATGAAAAAGAAAAAGCTTTAATTAACTTAGATTTCATAAGAATTGTTGTTGAAGCAAAAGAAGGAGCTTTACCTCCAGTATTTGTTCCACACGATCTATAAGATTAATTACAAAAATAGCTGTTGCAAATTTACTGCAACAGCATTTTTATTTTAATTATTCAGTTCTTAAAGCATCTATAGGATTTAGCTTAGCTGCTCTTCTAGCAGGACTTACTCCAAATATTACTCCTACAATAACAGAAATACTTAAAGATACTATTATAGAAGTTAAAGAGAAGATAGGTTTTATTCCCATAACTGCTCCTGCAAGGAAACCAAAAAGAACTCCTACTCCCATACCAACTAGACCACCAAAAACAGTTAATATTATTGATTCAAATAAAAATTGTTTTAAAATATCTCTATTTTTAGCCCCTAAAGCCTTTCTAATTCCTATTTCCTTAGTTCTTTCAACCACTGTAACAAGCATTATATTCATAACTCCTATACCACCAACCAATAAAGAAATACTAGCTGCCATAGTTACGAATAAACTAAGAGTTGATAGAATTTTATCAAATGATTCTATATCACTTGAAACAGTTTGAGTTAGATAAAGATCTTTTACATTTTTATTAAACTCTAATATATTCTTTGCTTCTCTCATACTATCAGTTATCTCATCAGCATTTTTAGCTTCAATAATTAAACTTGAAAAGACATCTGAATCATCATTAAAAGCTATTGAATAAGCTTTGTATGGCATTCTAAATAATATTGGATAATTATCCCCATCTCCAAATAAGCTATCTAAAGTTTCATAAGGGCTTTTATAGACTCCAACTATCTTATATGAATGACCTGCTTTCTTTCTATCCTTTGTTATTTCTACAGTTTGCCCCAAAGATAATTTTTCATCAGCAAATAACTTTCTTGCTGACATGCTATCTAAGATTATAACTCTTTCATTTGAAGTATATTCAAAAGGCAAGAAATTTCTCCCACTTGTTATAGTAACAGGACTTATCTTTTCATAATCTTCTGTAGTTACAGTTCCATAAGAATAGTAAGGTTCATTGTCTTTTAACATTCTAAAAGCATCTTCTACATTGATAGAAACTGCTTTAAATTTATGAGAATTCTTCAACATATCTATATTTTCCATAGTGAAATAATCTTTATATTTGAAATTTTCATTCTTATAGTCAATAGTTATAGTAAATTTACCATAACCTACCTTTTTTAAATCTCCAAGTATGCTATCTCTACCACCATTTCCTATAGCCCACATAGCAATTACTGAAGATATCCCTATTATTATTCCTAACATAGTAAGCAAAGTTCTTAATTTATTAGCCTTAAGAGTTGCAAGACTTCCTTTTAATATATCAAAAAAACTCATATTATTTCACCATCTTTAAAAACAATTTTTCTCTGTGCTATATCTCCAATATTGGGCTCATGAGTAACAATAACAATAGTTTTTCCTGTTCTATTCAACTCTTGTAAAATCTCTATTATTTCCTCTTCAGATTTACTATCCAAGTTCCCTGTAGGCTCATCTGCAAGAATTATACTAGGATCATTTACCAAGGCTCTTGCAATAGCTACTCTCTGTCTTTGCCCTCCTGAAAGTTCATTAGGTTTATGATGCATTCTATCTTTTAAACCTACCATTTCTAAAAGTTCAGCAGCTCTTTTATGTCTTTCTGCTTTAGGTACAGAAGAATATACTAAAGGTAATTCAACATTTTCTAAAGCCGATAATCTAGGCAAAAGATTAAAAGACTGAAAAATAAAACCAATTTTTTTATTTCTTATTTCACTCAATTGATTTTCAGTTAATTTTGAAATGTCTATTCCATCAAGTATATAAGTTCCTTCATATTGACTATCTAGACAAGCTAGGATATTCATCATAGTAGACTTTCCACTTCCACTACTTCCCATTATAGCTAAAAATTCTCCCTTCTGAACCTCCCACGACTAAAGTCGCAGGGTTCTTGGGTAGTAGTTGCTTCTGTTAGCCAACTAAATTTACCAAG
>ERZ773055.768-NODE-768-length-17011-cov-6.769167_pt1 | contig 17011 bp, 27 predicted proteins | sample MGYA00580515_ERZ773055 | MGnify/ENA primary metagenome ERZ773055 (study PRJEB29015, sample SAMEA2737993) | human oral metagenome | biome: human oral; feature: human-associated habitat; material: dental | place: China | collected 2064 ...
CATATTTTTTACCATATTCTATTACCATTTGCATTTGCTGGAATGCACAAAATACAATCATACAAGGGGACTTCCCTTTTTCTTTTGGTTCTTTTATAAGCATTTTTGAGCAGAAGTGCATGAATTCTGCTATCTTAAAATTGTGGTCTGTATCAAAAAATGCTTTTCCTGCCTTGTTGCTTTCTCCATTTTTATTATCTCCGTCAACATACCATTCAGGACTGCTTGCATAAGCATTATTCCCTAAATTATAAGGAATATCAGCAATCACAAGCTGTGCTTTTGGTATATGATAGCGTTTATAATTTTGGTGATGGTCGTTAAACAACTCACACCTTATATTATTTGCCATTTTAACCTCATTTCTACTTTTTATTTGCTTTTTCCTAATTTTAAAAATAAATGTTTCAATTCCAGTTCTAGCAGTTTTGTAAAAAAATCTATTTCATCTTCATAAATTTCAGGATATTTTTCTTCTATAAGCTCCCTGACTTCCCTGCTAAGTTCCTTTAAATAATCAAACCTTTCTTTTGAGTTATATATTTTTATTTTAATGTTTCCACCTCCTTGACTGATATAGGCTGTATATTCAGTTAAACTTATACGTTTATAACGTATTTAACGATTAAAAAAATTTATACCTAAATCTATCCCCAAAACTTTCTGGACTCCTAATAAAAATTCAACCTTAGGAAATTTTCCTTCAATTAATCTATTCATATTATCAGAAAATGTCTGTGGAGTCATATTTATTTCTTCAGCTATTGCCTTTTGGGATATTTTCTTTTCTTTTATTTCTAATATTATTTTACTATAAATATCTTGTGCAATTTTTTTATTTTCCATCTTTACACCTCTTTCTTAAAAATTATACTTTTATTATATACGATTTAATCGTATAAGTCAATAGAAAAATAAAAAAAGACTCACAACGAGTCTTTTAGAGGATATCTATTTTTTACTATCTTTTGCTTGTTCAGATTCTTTTTGCCATTTTTCAAGTTCTTCTTTACTCAAAGTTGTTAATGCAAGTTGCAATTGAAAAAGTTGCCAACTTTGTGCAGCTAATTCAATAGATTCTTTAGCGGCTGTTGCTTTTTTTGGGGAATTAACGTCATCAAGCCAAGCCATTAATTTTTCTGCTGAAGTTTGTTTTAATAAATAAGCGGTTTCACCAGCTTCAATTAATTTTTTACAATTTTCATCAAATTCTGTATCTCCTGTTGAATTGCATTCTAGTTTTTGAATTTTTTTCCAAATTCCAAAAATACTTTTTTTAGATTTGTCTGCATACTCGTAAGATGAAAAAATTTCATTATTTTCAATACTTTGTGATAATTTATCCCACAATGGTAAATGTTCCTTTTCGTAAGATAAAAATTCTTCTCTTATCCTTTTCTTTTCAGCTTCTACTTTTTCTTCTGTTTCTTTTTTCTTTTCTTCCTCTGTTTTTTCAACTTTTTTCTCTTTTTCTTCCGATTTTTTTTCTGTAACTACATTTTTATTTTCTTTTGTTGTATTGTCATTTGAGGAACTTGCTCCAAGCGAAAAAAACAAAATAACAGAAATTGCATAAATTACACTGTAAATTATTTTCTTTTTTTTACTTGATTTGCTTTGAAAAATAACGACTGGGACTAAAAACCCCCAAAAAAGTACGACCAATAAAATTCCCCACCATTTTTTGTACCATGGTTTTTTTACATCTTCCAATTTAATCACTCCTTTTTATTATTTATAACTTAATTATACCCTATTAAAAAGAAAAAACGAAGAAAAAAATTATTTTTTATACTCTCGCATTTTTTCCATTAATTCAATCCCTAAATCTGAATTTTTAACAAATTCATAGCTTACTTCTTCGTTGTCATATGACAATAGTTCAACAGAAAATTCATTTGCCTCATATTCTAATTCGGGGCTGTACCTATAAAATGATTCTTTCAACATTAAAATTTCTTTACTAGAATGAAGTAACGCATGCCCTAATTCATGAGTCAAAACAACTTTTTTTGAATATTCATCTAAATTTTCATTTATAACGATGTATTTATTTCTAAGCACTTTTTTAAAATAGCCTTTTATTTCTCCTAAATCATGAAATTTTATATCAATATTCATTTTTTTACAAATAGTGTAAGGGTTTTTTGTATTGTATTTTTCAATTAAGTTTTTGACTCTAAGTTTTATATTTTTTTTCCTCATTAACAACTCCTATTTTTACTTTTTATTTTTCATTTTTGCGTCAAAAAATAATTCTTGTAATGAAAGCAACAACTTTTGTTTTGTTTCGTTATCATATGATTCATCATTAAAAAAATAACTCGCACTATTAAGTACGTCGTCGTATTGTATTTTATCTTTCTTTGATAGTTTTCTCCCTATGTCTGAAGGCACGAAAGCAGAAAAAAGCAATTCCCTTTCTTCCTTATTCAACATGAGTGCTTTTGCAAGTTTTTCAATCGTTTTAATCGTAGAACCATTTCTTCCAGTTTCTATATCTCCAACTGTTCCATTTGAAACTCCAGCTTTTTCTGCAAGTTCTTTTATTGTGAAACCCTTGTTTTCTCTTAGCTTTTTCAACATTATTCCTAAATTATTCATTTCAGAACCTCACACTTCTTTTTTTATATTATACTTTATTTTTTCAAAAAAAATAATATTTTTTATTGACAAATACGATTTAATCGTATATAATATATACAGATAAAGAAAAATAGAAATTTTTTATTTTTTTTAATAAAATTATACGTTTAAAACGTATAAGGAGTAAAAACAACAAATAAAAATTAAAAGGAGATGTTAAAAATGAAAATGACAGATAAAATAAAGGACTTTTTAAATAATGAGGAACTGGAAAAAAGAATAGAATACTCTGCCAGTAACAGATACAGAGAATTTTATGCAAACGGATACGGTGTTTCAATAGTTCCAGACATTGACAATTCAACGCTTTTCGAAGTAGCTGTATTGATCGGTTCTGAAACCGATTACGATATTTGTTATGAAACTGCGATAACAGATGACGTAATAAAAGGATTAACACTCTTACAAGCACATGAAATAGCGAAACAAATTTCAGAGCTTGAACCAGGGGCAACTGAAAGATTAAATTAATGTTTTATCAAATCCATAACTTTGGTTGTGGCTTTGAGTAAAATCTTAATTTAAAAAATATTTTTAATCGGTATCTCAAACATATCGAAGTAATAAAAGGCTTATTTAAATCATTTCTAAAGTCAAAAATTACTGATTAAAAATATGCAGGAGGAGAATATGAAAAATAAAATAAAAATAGCAGTAACGATGATTTTAACAATATGGGTACAATTTGAGGCTATAAAAGAAAACGGATACTGGGGAATAGGTGGAAATATATTAATGCCGTTCCTGTGTTACTTAGTATTTTGGATTTTGCCAATATTTGTTAAGCATTTTATAGCAGAACTTAAAAAAATGAATTAGGAGGTTTTATGGGATTGAAAATATTAACATTTCCATTAAAGGAAAAAGTTATTGAAAGGCATCTTTACAGCTTGACAAATGTTTTATTTAGAAACATAGAAGACGCAGAAAGAGCCAAAGAGTTTTTAAGCACAGGAACATACTACAAAATCGATGAAAATTATGGACTATATACAGAGGGTGGCGTTTATTTGGGACATGTTGTTTTACTTGACGAAATAAATAAAAAAGAAATGGCTGGACTTTTTAAAATAACTTACAACGGGAAAATAATTAACTGTTAAAAGGAGAAAAAATGACAGAAGAAGAAAAAAAGGAGTTAAAAGAACTTGTTGCAGACATAATTTTAGATGACCTTGAAAAAGGAAAACTGACAACAGATGATAATTATGACATCAACTACACAGCCGAATACTTAAACTCAATCATTATGGAGCTTTTGCTGGACGGATACACAACAAAAGAAGTAATGTACATGCAAGAAGTTTTTGAAAACTTTACAATGGAGCAGGACATAATGGAATATGATACGGTTGAATTTGAAACAAAAAACGGTGGGAAAGACACGTACGAGATTAACGAAAGGATAGAAACAGTAATATTAACGACTAAAAAAGTAAGCTGAAAAATAAACTGTCAACTGATAGTTGATTAACAGTGAGGAGAGAGGAAATGCGATTCGAATATAAAATTATTGAAAAAAATAATAGAAATTTAGACTACATGAAAGCCATGGCAGAAATGCTTAAAGAACTTAATCAGGAACTTAAAGAAGAGAAATACACTGAAAAACAGATGGAAGAAATGAACAAATACTATGAAAGAGAGGGAAACTAAATGAATATATTTGAAAAAATACAAGCTGCAAGAGTTGAATTACAGGAAATGAATCTGAAAATGGGTGGATATAATAAGTTCGCAGATTTCAAGTATTTTGAACTTAAGGATTTTCTACCTGAAATAAATAAGATTTTCAATAAATTAAAATTGTTTTCTAAATTTGATTTATTAGAAAGCGAAGGCATTTTAACAATAATTAATGCAGAAAAGACAGAAGAACAAGTAACATTTAAAACTCCGAAAGCTGAAATAGTCCTTAAAGGGCAGAATGGATTGCAAATGATAGGGTCAACGCACACTTATTTGAAAAGATATTGCTACTGTAATGCTCTTGAAATAGTGGAAGATGATGCTATAAATGCTACTATTGATAAAGATAAAACAGAAAAACAACAAAAAAATGAAGAAAAAACAAATGTGCAAAAAAGGAAAGAACCAACGGCAAAAGAAAAAAGAGAAAGGGGATTAAAATACATATCAGAACATAAAGAAAAATACGAAAAAATAGTCAATAAATACTTGCTAGGAGCTTCTGTTACTGGCGAAGATGAACTGACTAACGACCAAGTGAGCGAATTAGCTAATAATTTAAGAGTTTTAGAAAAGAAAGGAGCATAAACATATGAATAATGTTACATTGATGGGAAGACTGACAAGAGACCCTGAACTTAAATACTCACAGGCAGGGAAGGCTTACTGTAGATTTTCTTTAGCTGTACAAAGAGAATTCAACAGGGAAGAGGCAGATTTTATAAACTGCTTAGCATTTAATAAAACAGCTGAAACAATAGCTGAATGGCTTGGAAAGGGTCGGAGAATTGCTCTCCAAGGGCGTATACAGACTGGGAGCTACGAAAACAAAAACGGCGATACAGTTTACACAGTAGAAGTTGTTGCTGATAGATTTGAATTTATAGATAATTCAAAAACTCAAGAAAGTAAAAATCAATCTTACAGCAATAACAATGATGTCTTAGATGACAATGACGACTTTCCATTTTAAATAAATTAGGAGGATAAAAAATGAATGATTTAAATGTAATAAAATACGAGATAAAAGAAATAAATAGCATAGCGAACTTTTTAAATAGTGAAAATAACGAACTGGATCAGGAGACAATAAACGACACAAAAGAAAGTATCAAATACTTACTTGAAGAAAAATCTGAACAGCTGGAATTGATTTTAAAGGAACAGGAAATGAAAGAGGAAAAATGCAAGGAAATATCAAGATATTATGCAGAAAAATCAAAAGAAACTAAGGATAAAAAAGACACATTAAAAAGAATGATAATGGAAACTATGGAGAACTTAGGGGTCAAGAAAATAGAAACAGCAACAGGGACTTTCACAATAAGAAAAAATGCTCCTGCACTTATTATTGAAGACGACAGACTAATTCCTGAAAAATTCAAAACTATTGTTCAGGAAACTAAAATAGAAAAGACTGAGATTAAAAAAGCTCTGAAAGATGGAGCAGAAATAGAGGGGGTGAGATTGGAAAGTTCGAAAAGTTTATTGATAAAATAAGGAGAAATAAGAATGAAAAAAGAAAAAGTACTTGAGATTGTATTTATGGTTGTCTGGGATAATTGGGCTTGGAGAATCACTAAACAAAACGAAAAAGTTCTTAAAAGAGATAATTTCATAGATAAAAAAATAGAAGTTATGTCAGATGGTGGGTCCCCTGACTTTGTTAAAGATACTAATTATCTCTTTATAAGAGGGGGGGATGAAGAAGGCGATGGCATTATAAGGATATGTACAGCAGAAGAAAAAGCATTGATAGAGGAGAAAGTGAAAGCTATCAATGAAAAGTACGGAATAGAAAAAAGATGGCAGGCAGAATATGGAAAGATTTATTATTACATGAATGAATTTTTTCAAACAACTTGGATTAGAGAAAATCATAACTGTTACAGCAACAAAAAATATGAAAATGGAAATTACTTTAAAACAGAAAAAGAGGCATTGGAATATGCAAAGTATATGAAACAATGTAGCCACAAATGGCATGAAATGAGGTGTGAAGATGAAATATAGATTATGGGATATTAGAAATAAGAAATTCCTAGAAGATGACTGGGAAACTGAATATGCAGTCCGTAAAAATGGTCTTGTTATTGAAATATATGATAAAGGTTTTGGAGAAGGACAAATCGTCTATGATTTAGAAAATATCATAATATCTCAACCTACAGGACTTATGGATAGTCAGGGGTATGAATTATATGAAGATGATATAGTCTGGAACGAATATGATGAAGAATATCAAGTTGTTATATACGACGAGGGAGAATATAAACTGATGGGCGAAAGTCATATACAAAGTTTATATAATAATTTAGATTATATTGATATACGAGGAAATATATACGAGAATTTTGAGTTAGTAAAAGCATGGTATATGGAGGAATAAAATGGCTAGGAAGTTGAAAGTAAAAACATTAGATAAAAAAGATGTTAAAAAGGAAATACAGGCTAATCCTGACGTGCATTTATTTCTTTTTTCAGTTTACAGAGCTTCAGGACATCTAATTAAAAAATTTAAGCTTTTTAATCAGTTAGGACTTAACGAACATAGTCTTTTTCCTAATTCCGATTTAGACATCAGCAAAGTAAAAATTAAAAGCATGGATAATTATCCCATGCTTTCTAATTTCGAGGGGTTAAAAAGCTTAATAGAACAAATTACAAGAGCTTCATTTCTTTTCCACAGTGAAGAAATGAAAGCAAAATATAACTTTGATAAAAAAATATACAGAGAAAAAATATTAGGCAGGGAGTACTTTTTAAAAAGATATATTAAAAACGAAGAATATATGAAAAAGTGGAAAAATGACCTGCCTTGTGCAGATGAAGAAACGGCAGACGCTCTCGAAACTTTAAAGGATATTGTTGTTAACTTTAAAGTAGTTGAGGAATTCGCTAACATGGATTTAGATATTGATGTCAAATTAAGAAAATACATAAGAACTTTAATTACAAAATTTAATAAACATTTTCTGCCGTATGTAACAGAAATAATCGAAAGTTAGGGGGTGCTGTTATGAAAAAGAAAAAATCTTTTTATAATAAAGAAGACATTATGAAAATGCTTGAAGCTCCTGAAAAAAGAGCGAAACAAATTATAAAAGACTTAAATAAAGAACTGCAGGATAAAGGCTTTTTGTGTTATGATAAAGTTGTAAATGCTAAATATTTTAATGAAAGATATAATATAGAATAGGGGTGCATTTTAATGCCAGCATATAAAGATGATGAAAGGGGAACATGGTATTGCGAGTTCAGATACAAGGAAGTAAATGGCACCAGCAAAAAGAAAAAGAAAAGAGGATTCAAGACAAAGAAAGAAGCTTCTGAATATGAGAGAAGTTTTCTTTCTCAATTGTCTACAAAGGCTGAAACAATTCTTTTTAAGGATTTCGCAGAAATATATTTGAAAGACATGGAAACAAAACTAAAAATGAGTTCGTACAATAACAAAAAGAAGATATTTAGATTAAAATTAATACCGTTTTTTAAAGATATGTTGATTGGAGATATTACCCCTGTTGTCATCAGGAAATGGCAGAATGAACAACTTGAAAATAACTATAAAAAGAGTTATTTTGCGACTATTCAAAAAGAGTTGTCAGCTATAATGAATTATGCTGTTAGATTTTACAACTTGCCATATAATCCGATTTCAAAAGCTGGAGCAATAACAACTTCGCCTAAGCTCAAAGAAAAGGGAGAAATCAAAGTATGGAGTTTAAAAGAATTTAAGGAGTTTATAGGATATGTTAAAAACTATGAATTATATACTATATTTAATTTGTTATACTTCACAGGGGCAAGGATTGGAGAAATACTAGCTCTGAATCATAAAGACTTTGATTTTAAAAATCAAACAATGAGAATTAACAAAAACTTTCAGAAAATAAACGGCAAGGAGTATCTAACTACTCCGAAAACCAAAAGTTCTGTCCGAACTATTAAAATACCAACTTTCTTATGTGAGATAGTTCAACAATATTTTGACAAACTTTATGATATTGAGATAGAAAGAATTTTTAATGTTAGCAGGACTAACGTTCATCGCTGTAAAAATAGTATAATTAAAAAGCATAAATTAAAAAGTATAAGACTTCACGATTTCAGACATAGCCACGCTAGTATTTTGTTGAATGAAGGAGTAAATATAATAGCAGTATCAAAGCGTTTAGGACATGAAAGTATTAAAATGACACTAGACACTTATTCACACTTGATGGACGGAAACGAAGATAAATTAATTGATACATTAGAGAAGATAAAAAAAGAAGAGTTTTAGAAATTGCCCCCAAATTGTCGCCAAGGGTTTTCCAAAAACTCTTTTTTTGTTGAATATACTATATTTGATTTTAAAACTGGCGTACCTGTGAGGAATCGAACCCCAAGCCTTCTGATCCGAAGTCAGACGCTCTATCCAGTTGAGCTACAGATACATAAAAATAATCGATAGGTAACAACAATCTTGCTATCCTATCGATTATGAATTTTTATTACTATAATTAGTTTCTTAAAGATTTCAATAATTCAAAGTTTTCTAAGATTTGTTGCTCTTTTTTGATTTCTTTAGCTAATTCTTCTTTTAATTTTTTGTATTCAGCTGCTTTTTGTTTGAATTCTTTTCCAAAAATGCTTGTGTCAGCATTAGCTTCGATATCAGCTATTCTTTGGTCGATAGCTGCATCCATTTTTAAATAGTTGTCTAATCTTTGTTGTGCAGCATTTGCAACTGCTTCTTGTTCTCTGAATTTGTTTTCTTCCATTTGTTCTAATTTTTGTAATTGAGCTTCTAAGTTGCTTAAGCTGCTTTCAAGTGAAGATCCGCTTGCTGGCGCTTTTTTAGCTGCTGAGAACCCAACGCTACTTAATACTAATACTCCTAATAAAACTGCTAATTTCTTTTTCATTACTAATTTCCTCCTTTTAATGATTCAACTGCTTGATAATTTTCTACTGTTTTAGATAAAGATTTGATTTCTTCATCTAATGCTTTTACTACGTTTTTATATTCTTTAACAAGATCTCCGTATTCTCCTTTAAAGAATTTTGCTCCTGCTGAACCTTCGATTTTTGCGATTCTGTCTTCAAGAGCCGCTTTTAAACGTTGTCTTTCATCTAATTTTCTTGATGCAACTTCTGCATTTGCTCTTAATTTTGCATATTGTTGGTTTTCAAGGTTTACTAAATTTGTAAACTGAGATTCCAATTGGTTATATTTTGCGTTTATTTCCTGATAACCTGCAAAAGAAACAGCACTTAGAATTAAAAATAAAGCTCCTAATTTTTTCATATTATCCTCCTATACATGTACCATTTGTTCTGATTACATTTAAAGCTTTTATATATTATATATTATTTATCTTTTATTGTCAATTTTTATTTATTGATAGTTAATCAATATGTAAAAATTACCAGTAATAGACATCTGTACCGGAATTTAATTATATTTTATCATTAAAAACTGCTTTGAAGGAAAATTCCTTCAGAGCAGTTTTTTATATTTTATGCTATTATTTTCCGCAACTGCAAATGTTTATATTGTAGAATGCTTTTTTACCTTCGTAAACAGCTTCATCTGCTAAATCATCTTCAATTCTTAATAATTGGTTATATTTAGCCATTCTGTCTGTTCTTGAAGCAGATCCTGTTTTAATTTGTCCTGCATTTGTTGCAACAGCTATATCAGCTATTGTATCATCTTCAGTTTCTCCTGATCTGTGAGATACTACTGCAGTATATCCTGCTTTTTTAGCCATTTCGATAGCATCTAATGTTTCAGTTAATGTACCGATTTGGTTAACTTTTATTAATATTGAGTTTGCAATTCCTTCTTTAATTCCTCTTTCAAGTCTTTCAGTATTTGTAACGAATAAATCGTCTCCTACTAATTGAACTTTTTTACCTAATTTTTCAGTTAATAATTTGAATCCTGCCCAGTCATCTTCAGCTAGACCATCTTCAATTGATACGATAGGATATTTTTCGCATAATCCTGCATACCATTCTACCATTTCTTCAGAAGATCTTACTACTCCACCTTCTCTTGCGAATGTGTAAACGTATTTGTCTCCTTCTTTTTTTGCAAATTCAGATGAAGCGGCATCCATTGCGAATGTAATTTCTTCACCTAATTTATATCCTGCAGCTTCAACTGCTTTAGAAATGATGTCTAACGCTCCTTCAGTACCATTAATGTTAGCTGGTGCATATCCTCCTTCATTTCCTACGTTTGTTGAATCTCCGTTAGCTTTTAAAAGTTTTCCAAGGTGATGGAATATTTCAGCACCCATTCTTAAAGCTTCTTTGTAAGTTTTTGCTCCAACAGGTTGTACCATGAATTCTTGAACGTCAACAGCAGAGTCAGCGTGAGATCCACCATTTAAAATATTCATCATAGGAACAGGTAATTCTTTTGCATTAACTCCTCCTAAATATCTATATAAAGGTATTCCTAATTGATTTGCAGCTGCTTTAGCTACTGCCAATGAAACTCCAAGTATTGCGTTTGCCCCTAATTTTCCTTTGTTAGGTGTTCCGTCTAGAGCTATCATTGCTTTATCAATAGCAACTTGATCTAAAGCGTCCATTCCAATTAAGTTTTCAGCTAAAACTGTATTTACATTTTCAACTGCTTTTAATACACCTTTTCCTAAGTATCTGGATTTGTCACCGTCTCTTAATTCAACTGCTTCGTGTTCTCCAGTAGATGCCCCTGACGGTACAGATGCTCTTCCCATTGCTCCGCCTTCTAAAAATACTTCCACTTCAACAGTTGGATTTCCTCTTGAATCAAGTATCTCTCTTGCATAGATATCTTCAATTCTAGTCATTTGTAATTACCTCCATCAAATTTATTTAATTTACATCTTGATTATATCACAATGTCTATTTATTTTCAAAACAATTTTTTACGATTACCGTAAATTTTTCTTAATTTTGAATTATTAAAACCTATTTTATATTTTCAAGTTCATTATTTGCATACTCTATTGCAAATTCTAATCTTATTCTTTCTTTTACATCTGCAAATGTTGCTTCTTTAAATGGTACTTCCCCTGTTTTTCCTAATAGGAAATATCCGAATTCTTCCTGCTGAGTTAATATTTCTCCAGTTTTTGAACCAAATAATTTATCCATCAGTGCAGGATCATTTTTACCAATTCCTGGAATGCTGTCATTTTTTGCCAATGTCTTAAATTTCTCTTTTACTGAGAAGTTATATTTACCTTGTGATTCAACTTGTTCCCAAGTTACTTTCTTTGAATCAAGTTCTGCTTTTACATCATTTAATCTCTTCACAAGTGCATCTTTTGTTTCCTGTGATATTGTTGGCATTATTAATATATGGCTTACTTTTGCAAGGTTGGCATTGTTGGCATTTTTATCCTGTACATATATTATGTGATATCCAAACTGTGTTTTTACAGGTCCTACAATTTTACCCTTTTCAGCTTTTTTTACAGCTTCAGCAAATTCAGGCACAAGCTGTGTTAAATCAATTTCACCACCAAGACTTCCGCCATTTTGTGCAGAACCTGGATCTTTACTGAATTGTTTTGCTTTTTCAGCAAAATTTTCAACCGTTAATGATTTCATTATATCTTCTGCCTGTTTTTTTGCAGCTTCAATATCCTTACTTGATGCAGTGTACTCATCTCCGATTACATATCCTGAAATAGTATTCTGAGTATTGTACATTTCCTTTTTAGAGTTAAATCTTTCCTGCATTGCCGCTTCAGACGGTTTATAAGTATCAATTAAGTGATTATAGTATTTCTTTGAATAACTGCTTAATTCACTTAATCCTGTCAATTCAGGAGAAACTTTAATTCCTGCTTCTTTTGCTTTAGCCTTAATTTTTAAAAGTCTTTCCAAACTGGATTTAAGCCCATTTTTTATTGTATCAACCATTTCCTGTGAATATCCCTGAGGTGTTGACATATATAAAGACATAAGCTGTTCATTTACAGAAGCATTTGTGTACTTATATCCATCTTTTTCAATTACTACTTTATTTGAATCTTCATAAAGTTTTTTAAATTCAGGGCTTACTATTTCTATTTTTGCCTTAGCTTTTTCCTTTTCTATAAACGAATTAATAAGGGCATCTGCCACTTCACCATTTAAAGAATCTTCTATTTCTTTTTTTGATTCTTCAAAAGTTCTTCCTGAAAGACTGCTATATCTAAGTCTTTCATACATCTTCTTCACTTCTTCTTCACTTACTTTAGAAGACGCAAGTACTTTTTCCTGAACCTTTTTAGCTACTTCCTGTTCCCTTAAAACTTCCTTGTAAGTTGCCAAGTTGTATCCGCTCTGAGTTAACGCCTGTATAAGATTGGCTTTTCCTCCTGCCTGTTTCTGTGCATTTTCTATAGCTTTATTTATAACACTTTCATCAGCTTTTATTTTTAATTTTTTTGCTCCGGCCAGTAATACTTCCCTATCAATCATAGTCTGAAAAATGTATTCCTTCAATATATTTTCAGGCAATTCCTGCATTGTGTCTGTAGCTACACCCATTTGAGCAAGCTGCTGTTTTTTCTGTGAATTAAGTGCTGACATATTATTTTTCAAATGATACAGCTCTCTTTCAAATTCATCCCTATAGATTTTTTTTCCATCGACTTTTGCTATTACCTGTCTATGTGAATCATGGTTTATAACACTGTTCTTCAAAAAAAGAATTCCACTTATTATCATAGATAAAGCAAAACCGAGTATTAAAATAATAGAAATTATTTTAATTGTCCCTTTATGATTTCTAATTCCCATATCTCCTCCTATTTTTTTACAAGTATTTCTATTATATCAGTAATTCCCTCAGAAATCTACTATAAATATTTTATTTTACAAAAAAAAGCAAATTCAAATAAAATTTATATCAATTTATATATTTTATGCCTGAGTATACAGAAAAAGAGATAATTTATATTAGAAAACTAAATTATCTCTTGTACCTATTTATTATTTTAATTTCTTAAATTGTTCTTTTTTTGCTGCACATAATGGGCATACCCATTTTTCAGTAACATCTTCAAAAGCAGTTCCTGATTTTATTTTATTATCAGGATCTCCTATTTTAAAATCATAGACATATCCACAGTCTGTACAAACATATTTTTCCATCTTATTCAGCTTTTCCTAATTCTTCATCAAATTCATATAATGCTGCTGTATTTTCATCAACTTTAAACAGATTTAACTTAGTTATGATTGTATCGAACAAGTCTTCTTCTTCTTCCTGCTCAGTTACGAACCAGTTAAGGAAGTTTTCAGCTCCGAAATCATTTAAGCTTCTTGCTAAAGCATAGATTCCTTCGATTGAAGCAGTTACTGCTTTTTCATGATTCATAGCATCATTAAATACTTCTAAAATTGTAGCAAAAGTTCCTTTAGGTGCATCAAGTGCTTCCAATGTAACTTTTCCACCTCTTAATAAGATATAATCATAGAATTTTTGTGCATGTTCTCTTTCTTCAGCCGCATGCCCATTCATCCATTTAGCAAATCCGTCTAACCCAATATATTCAAAATGTGCCGCCATTGCCTGATATTGATAAGCTGCTGCCAGCTCCATGTTTAATTGTCTGTTTAATTCTTTTTCTAAATCTTTTGATAATTTCATTTTATACCATCTCCATTCTTATTTTTTTAATTAATTTTCTTTTATTGTTTTTAAACACTCAGAACACTTTCCCTTTAGGTAAAAGTGAGTTTCTTCAACTTCAACATTTCCCAACTTCATTAAATCTAATTTTGATAAATCTATGTCAAAATCTATTATTTTTCCACACACTGTACATTTAAAATGTCCATGCGTATCCATTACAACATCATATCTGACTTCATTATCTTCTATAATTACTTCATTTACAATACGACTGTCTACAAATATATTAAGTGTGTTGTAGACTGTTGTTTTAGATAACGTTGGAATTTCTGTTGAAAGATTTCGAAATATGTCATCAACTGTAGGATGTGTATGGTGATCTAATAAATATTGAAATATTTTTATTCTCTGGATTGATGGCTTTATGCCATTTTCCTTTAGATATTCACCTACATTAAGCATATTTTTCTCCTTCCTTAATTTTTTTTATGTATACATATAAATTAAGTTTTCGGATAACATATATATCCTTTTTGTATCCGTTATAATTTTATAACGTTTTGTATATAATGTCAATTATTTTTTTTCATTTAACAGTCAAACTACTTTTTCGTTTTTATATACAAAATATTAGTAGACAGAATATCTCATTAAATATCTGTCAATATTTTCTCCATATTCATTTTCAAGCTTTTCAGCTATTACAAAACCGGCTTTCTTATAGAGATTTTTCGCAGCTTCATTATCTATTCCCACAGTCAGTTCAACTTTTGAAATGTCATGTTTCATTAAATAATTCATAACATAAGCAAGTAACTTCCCGGCATGTCCCTGTCTTTCATATTCTGTTACTGTCGAAACTCCGTAAAGATACGCTGTTTTCATGTCAAAGCCCCTAAGAACCTCTATTACTGAAACAAGTTCATCTGAGATAAATTCTTCCTTGACATTATCTCCTTCTAATCCGTCTACTTTCCCGGTAGCCCTATTTCCTCCACAATTTTCTCCAGTGCAGTTATTTTTCCCCTTTTTTAAAACTGCAAATACTTTACCATATTTTGCAAAAGGTTTTATATTCCACTTCCCCACAGAACCTTCTCCAAAAACTTTATCTTCATGCTCGACTATCTCATCAAAAAGTTTATTATCTTTATCATGGGAAAGTTCCCTAATATAAAAACTATTTCCATTTAAAATATAGTTATCCATTATCTCCATATTTAATCCCCTTTTCTATAATTTCTTAATAATCTACCCTGTAAAGATAAAGCCCTTCTGCAGGTGCCAGTATTTTCCCTCCGTCTGCATCAGGATTCTCCAGTTTTTTTATTATATAATCTTCATCTTTTTCTTTAAAATATACCGCCAGAGCAGATCCTATCATTATTCTTACCATTGTTTTCAGAAATGAACTTCCTGAAATTTCAATTTTTATTTCTCCTGTATTTTCATCAGATACACATTTCACATCATAAATTTCCCTTATTGTATTCCTCAACGCCTTGTCTTTTTTCATAAAACTGCTGAAATCATGTTTTCCGATATATATTTTCATTAATTTTTCCAGTATTTTACCATCTACCCTGCCTTTTATTCCAGCAATATAACTCGCTTCAAAAGGAGTGATTTCCTCCTTTTTTTTCATAATGTATAAATATGTTCTTCTTTGTGCATCAAATCTGGAATTAAACTCCTTCCCCACTTCTTCTATTTCAAGAATTTTTACTTCTCCATAGAGATTTTTATTTATCTGACTTCTAATTGCTTCAACAGGAATATTTTTTTCAATTAGAAAGTTAGAAACTTGTCCTGTGGCATGAACCCCTTTATCTGTCCTTCCCGATGAAATCATGTTGACTTTTTCGGAAAAATTTTGAAAAAGTATCTTTTCTATTTCCCCTTGAACCGTTTTTCCTTTATTTTGTCTTTGAAAGCCTTCAAACTTACTTCCATCATATTGATATACAATTTTTATATTTTTCATTTTCACTCTCATTCTATCTTTTTTTATATGAAATTCTAATTTTTTTCTAAGCTTATTACCTTATTATATAGTTAGAATTAAAAACATAAAAATAAATAACTTTTTTCTTCAAATAACTTCCTTAGGAAAAGACTTTACGTAATGTGAAGTCTTTTTCTACTTTATTAACAGGATTATAGTAAACGGCTTCCTAAAATGTAATTATGCATTTTTATAGAAGCCGTTTTATTATTTAAAAACTATATTATTTTCACTGTCAAATTCAACTCTGACAAGAGAATGAAGATTTATGCCTTTTTCCCTTAGCTTTTTTCCTCCATCCTGAAAACTTTTTTCAATGACAATACCTATTCCAGAAAGTTCAGCTCCTGCACTTTCAACTAAATTCACAAGACCTAATGCCGCAGATCCGTTTGCCAGAAAATCATCTATAACCAGTACTTTATCATCCTTTGATAAATAATTTCTTGATACTCTTATTTTGTATGTTTTTCCTCTTGTATAGGAATATACTTCACTTTCATAAGTACTTTCATCCATATTACTGCTTTCCACTTTTTTAGCAAATAACACAGGAACATTGAAATACTGTGCTGTCATTACCGCTATTGCAATTCCTGAAGCCTCCACAGTTAATATTTTCGTAACTTCCTTATCAGAAAATCTTCTTTTAAATTCCTTACCTACTTCATTTAAAAATTCCACATCTATCTGATGATTTAGAAAAGAATCAACTTTTAAAATACAACCTTCTTTTATTATTCCCTCTTTAAATATCTTCTGTTTTAAATATTCCATTTTCTGCCTCCTCAAGATTTATTTAAAATTCATATAGCATATATATTACTAAAATTTACAAAAAAAGAGCATTTCATCAAAAGATATGCTCTTGTAATTAGGTATTTAAATTGCTATGAAATATCGCAAATAGGACACGATTGTTAGGTATTCAGCTATTAAACAGTAATATCAGGAATGTATTATTATTTATCTATATATTTTCTAAAGTTATTTATAAAAAATGGTGCGAAAGGTGGGACTCGAACCCACATGTCGAAGACGCTAGATCCTAAGTC
>ERZ773055.783-NODE-783-length-16850-cov-20.007502_pt1 | contig 16850 bp, 29 predicted proteins | sample MGYA00580515_ERZ773055 | MGnify/ENA primary metagenome ERZ773055 (study PRJEB29015, sample SAMEA2737993) | human oral metagenome | biome: human oral; feature: human-associated habitat; material: dental | place: China | collected 2064 ...
CAAGCAGGGCGTGCTGCCGCTGCTGGCCGTCGTGTGCGTCGGGATCGCGTTCCTGTGAGAGCGGGGGAGGGGCGCGGTGCGGAACCGCGGGCCGACCCGGGCGGGGTGAAGGCGGCCGGGCCGCCTCCCTCTCCCGGAGCTATTCGGCTTCCAGAGCCCTCGTCATCCGCGTGAAATGCGCCGGGTCCGCCGTTCTGAAGTAGTCGAACCAGGCATCGAGCACGTCCTTGCCGTACAGCTCCAACTCCTCGAGGATCAGCTTGGCCCACAGGAGGGAGCCGGCCGAGCCCGCGGTGATGACGTTTCGGTCCGCGGTGGCGGGCGTTCCCTCGTACAGGTCATTGCCCCGGTACGCGGTGATCGCAGCGAGGAGTTCTGGTGCATTGCTCGTGTGCCTGCGGTTGTTGAGCAGACCCCTACTGGCGAGGCCGAGGGTGGCGCCGCATATTGCCGCGACGATTCCTCCCCCGGCCAGTACGGCTTCTGCAAGGTCGAGGGCGGCGTGCCTGTCCTCCGAGAGCCACGTGTCCCCGCCGATCAGGACGAACGCGTCGATGCCCTCCGCATCAGTCTCCGCGAGGGTCTCGTCGGGGATGATCCTCATTCCGCCCGCCGTGGTCACGGCATCGCGCGCATCAGCTGCGAAGCTCATGGTGCAAACTGGCGTCGGGGTCGCTCCTTGGAGCGAGACGCCATGCAGCAGATAGCCGTGCTCCCAGTCGGCCATGGTGTCCTGGACGTACATGCAGATGTGCTTCATCGAGCAGTCCTCCCCCTCCGTTCTCCTCGGACCGAGGCCCGAGGTCGACACCGACGGCCTTCTTCAGGTTCGCGCCGTCGGTTCTCCTCTTCGTCCCCACGGGTCGAGGAGCTTGGTCACCCGGCCGGACGTGACTCGGGCCGCCGTGTGTGAGTGGGGTGCTCGACTGGACGAGCCGATGATCCTGCCCCGTCTTCCCAGGTGGGCCCGTTCCCAGTTGGTCTCGGTGATCGTGCTTGCACAAGGGTAGTGCTGCGGATCCTTCTGGTCGACGGAGCGGTTCCTCTGCTGGCCCGGTGGGGCGATGCGGCTCGGCGGATCCGGCAGGACACGAAAAATGTCAGTGGTGCCCGCGAGCATGGCGTGTATGAAAGAAACGTGCCCTCGCGCAGTCAGCGTTGACAGCTGTGTGCGTCGTTCTGCGCTCGGACGCTCCTCCGCCGGAAGGTCGCGGGGGAGCCAGCTTCGAGGGCGCTTGGCCAGTGAGAAAGGGAAGACCATGACGGAGCTCACGCTCAGCACCTTGCAGGAGAAGCTGTCGGACACGGAGTGGGCGGCTGCTCGCATCGTGGCTGCCTATCAGCCCAGCGGAGGGCCCGGAAGTCGGGTGTTCCCTCCGACATTCCCCACCACGGCGACGGATCCTTCGCCATACCTGATGGAGGAGCGAGTGCGTGATCGTGATGGCGAGGTCCGCAGGGCGACGGTCCTGGACCAGGTGCCTGCACAGGCGAACAGGTGTGAGGAGGCCACGGCTGCGGCATGGCGCCAAGGTGTTGTGCGCGTGCCGATGCTTCGGCTCGTTCACAGGGGCGCGTCGAGTTTCGAGCTCACGGGGCTCGATGCGCCGCACCGGGCGTTCGACGCCTACTGGCGCGACTCGCGGCTCGACGGGGCGAAGTTCGACAGCACCGAGATCGGACGGGCCCTGCTGAACTCCTCGTTGACGGATGCGACGGCGCTGCTCGAATACGACCCCGGCACGCTCGTCTACGGCGGCTGGAACAGCCATCGGAAGGGAAGGCAGGCCAAGTTCCCGCGGATCTACAGCAGCGAGATGATCGGCTGGGATCCCGTGGTGGGCGTCCGCAGGGCGGGGCGCATGGACCCGGCGAACCTCACCGGGTCGCGCACGGGCGAGGGCGACGAGTGGTCGTACTCGCCGATGGCGGACAAGAAGAAGGACTCCAAGCTGAGTGAGATCGGGCATGGCAACATCGCCCCGAGTACCACGCACGGCGGCGTCACGATCACCGAGGCGACTCGCACCGCCGTTCTCAGCCTGACCGCCACCCGCCGCATTCGGTTCGGCTCCCTCGACCGCGCAGCCGTCGATGCCGCTCACGTCCTGCTCGCCGCCTTCGGGCTGCTGGGTGACCGGCTCGCCTTCGGTCAGGCGGGGCTGTGGCTGCGCAGCGGCTGCGATCTGGTGACGCAGTCCGAGACACTGGAGTGGATCGGCCGTGGCGGAACGACGGAGCAGTTCTCCCTGTCCCCGCACGGAGCCGTTCAGCTCTACGACGAGGCGCTCCGCGCGGCCCAGGCGGCCGGGGTGCCATTGCACCTGGAAACCGTGGAACTCACCCCGTCCGAGCCCTTGGCCGAGGCCCTCGACTTCAGCCTGACCAAGGCCGAGTCGGCAGGGGAATGACATGCCCATCCGTCTGGACATCACGCTGCTGAGCGGGCGTTATGACGCCGGCGGCGGGGATGACCCCCATGCGGCGGAGTGGCCGCCGCACCCGGCCAGGGTCTTCTCGGCCCTGCGGGCAGTGGCGGCCGATGACGAACTGGCTCCGCTGGCCGAGCTGGAGCGGCTCTCGCCTCCGCTGATCCATGCCTCTGCGGCAGGGGAATACCGCGCCAGAGGCTATGTGGTGACGAATGCTCGGGAGCGGAAGGGCACGCATCAGAATCATCCTGCTCGAACCGCCGGTTTCCGCCAGCGCTTCGGCAGCCTTCCCTACGATGCCCGCGTCCAGTTCGACTGGCCTGACGGTGATGCGCTGTCCGACGGTTCCCTGGCCTGCCTCGACAGGCTGGCCCGCCGGGTGCCGTACCTCGGACGATCGACGTCCCCGGCCATCCTCATCTTCAGCCGGGTGAGGGATCCGGAACCGCTGCCCGGGCTGACCACCTACGAACCGGTGGAAGGGCCCGGGACGGCGAGCATCAGAGTCCCCTACCCCGGCTACCTCGACGAACTCGACGCACTCCACGAGGCGGACCAGCCCGCCTGGCAGGCCGCCGGGGCACGGTCCCGACGCTCCTACCGGGAGGCGGGCGCCGAGGAAGAGGCTCCGGGCCGGCAACCCGTCGAATCCCCTTACCCCGACCTGGTCGTCCTCAGGTTCGTCGGCCGGCGTCCGCCGGGGAGCCTCGTCGGGCGTTTCACGGAGGCGCTCCGTCGGAAGGTGATGGGTCAGACCGAGGAGCCGTTGCCGCCGGCCCTGCACGGCCACGGCCTTCCCGGGGTGCCGCACGTCGCCTACCTCGGGCTCCCGTTCGCCGGCTACGAGCATGCTGACGGGCAACTGATGGCCCTCGCCGTGGCCATCCCCGGGCTGGACCGGGCCGAGCGGCGGCGCATCCTGCGAGGCATCCTCGGCAGTGATCCGAATCACAGCGTGTCACTCTACGTGCCTGGTATCCACGGGAGCTTCGAGCTGCAGTACTCCCCGAACGACCCGCTGCCCCGAAGCGCCACCGTCACGCGGTGGACAGGGCCCTCACACACCTGGGTGTCGGTGACGCCCCTGGTGCTGGACCGCTACCCGAAGGACCGCGACCTGGCCTCGGCCGCCACCACGTCCCTCGTCCAGGCGGGCCTCCCGGCGCCCCGCGAGGTCGAGCTGAGCAAGCAGCCGATGACCCAGGGGGCCATCCGCTTGAGGCCCGATGAACTGCCGAAGCGCTGCCGCGGGCGTCTCTACACCCATGCCCGCGTCATGTTCGACCAGCCGGTGAAGGGGCCGGTTCTCGCCGGCGCCGGCCGCTACTTCGGGGTCGGGCTCTTCGCCCCGGAGAAGGGGGGAGAGCAACGATGAACGTCGGGGACTTTGATTCGTTCATGCGCCAGGTGCACGGCCACCCGCCCTTCCCCTGGCAATCCCAGGTGGTGACCGAGGCCGTCGAAAGGGGTGCATGGCCCGCGCTCGTCGACGCACCGACGGGTCTGGGCAAGACCTCGATGCTGGACATCGCCGTCTTCCTGCTGGCCATGAGCGCAGGCGGCGAGGCGCCGGTTGGCCTGGGGCGCCGCCGGATCTACATGGTGGTGGATCGGAGGATCGTCGTCGACCAGGCGGAGCAGCACGGCCGGCTCATCGCCGATGCCCTGGATGAGGCGGAGCGAGGGACGATCTGCTGGGAGACCGCCGAGCGACTACGGAGCCTTTCGTCCGCTCGTGAAGGCGATCCTGCACTGCGCGTGGTGAAGATGCGCGGGGGCACGACGTGGGACGCGGCGTGGCTGTCGCGCCCCGATCTTCCAGCCATCGTCACCGGCACCGTTGACCAGGTGGGGAGTCGACTGTTCTTCCGCGGCTACGGGGTCAGTGCTCGGCGGCGTCCCATCGACGCTGCTCTGGTGGGAACGGATTCGGTCATCATGATCGATGAGGCGCACCTCGCTCAGGCCTTCACGGCGGCGTTGGCGTCGGCCTCGGAGCTGGATTCCAGTGAGGTCCTCGGTCTTCCGAGCACGTCGATCGTCCACCTGAGTGCCACAGCAGTCGAGCAGTCCGATGGGTGGAGTGCCCAGTTCGACGAGGAGGCTCATCGTCTCAACGTGACGGCGGATCGGCGGCTGCGGGCCGCCAAGACGCTCAGTTTCGTCGATTCCAGCGAGAAGACGATCGTCAAGGAGGTGGCTGGGCGGGCTGCTGAGCTGGCGAGCAGGCCCGGGGCACGGGTGCTGGTCGTGTGCAACACGGTCAACCGGGCACGTGAGGTGCACGACGCTTTGATCTCTAGGAAGAAGCCATCCTGCGTCGCCGAGACAATGCTGCTCATGGGCAGGTCACGTCCGCTGGATCGCGAGCGGATCGCCGAGCGAGTCACCGAACTGTTCGGAGCCGAACGTGAGCAGACGCCGGTGTCGGTCATCCTCGTTGCGACCCAGACCATCGAGGTGGGCATCGACCTCGACGCCACCGACATGGTCACCGAGACCGCTGCGTGGGACGCCTTGGTGCAACGGTTCGGACGGGTGAACCGGCGCGGAGACTTCTCGGACGCCACGGTGACGGTCGTCGAGGACAATGCCGAGAAACCTCCGGTTTACGGTCAGGCCAAGAGCAGAACGGCCGCATTCCTGCGTGCTGCTGCCTGCGATGGGCTCGATGTGTCACCGCTGGCCCTGCGACACGTGGATGTGCCCAGCGGCCTGACCGCTGAGCCCCCACTTCTGCCGGTGCTCCTTCCGGCGCAACTCGATGCGTGGGCTCGCACCGGTCCCGCTCCCTCGAACGATCCGCCGCTCGATCCCTACCTGCACGGCATCAAGAAGGCCACCGCCCAGGTCACCGTCGCGTGGCGAGACGGCTTGGTCGATGCCATGGGAGAACTGCTGTCGGCCCGGGAGGCGGGTGCCGCTGTCGATGCGCTGCCCGTTCGCAGCGAGGAGTGCGCCGAGCTCTCCTTGCGGGCGGTGAGGGACTGGCTTCTCAACAAGAAGCCGTCGGTCATGGCGGACGTCGACGAATTCGGCGACATCCCCTTCAGCGAGGGCGAGTCAGACGCTCGGGTGCTTCGTCGCGCGGCCGATGCCGACTGGCAGTGGGTCGCGGCCGCGGCCCTGCGGCCTGGGGACGCCATTGTCGTGCCCAGCCGTTACGGCGGTCTTGACCGGTTCGGATGGAACCCGGTGGATCACGAGAGCGTCAGGGACGTTGCCGAACTAGCGTCTTTGCGCCGTGGGCGTGCCGTGCTCCGACTCGACCCCGGGCTCGGCGACCGATTGGGGCTGGAATCCCCGCCGGTACTGGCGGAATCGAGAGCAGCCTGGTTGAACGCCGAGGACCCGGCAGAGCGCGAAGAAGTAGCGCAGCACCTGGTCGAGACCGTCCGTGAATGGCTCAGCGGTGAGATCGTCCCCGCTGACGGCAGCCCCTGGACCGCGGAAGACCTCACCGACCTGCGGAAGGCCCTCTCCCAAGGGGCTGTGGTCTTTGACGGCGACGACGCTTCGACTCCCCCGCTTCTCCACACGTCATCGCCCCGAAAGGCATGGCAGGGCGTGGACGAAGGGACTCCTGCTGACAGCTCCAGTTTGAATCGGCGAGTGAGCCTGGCCGACCACTTGAAGGCGGTTGCTGCTCGCAGCGGGCAGATCGCTGACAATCTCGGTCTGCCGCAGGAACTGAGCCGCGTCATTGTTGATGCCGCACGCTGGCATGATCTGGGGAAGGTCGACCGGCGGTTCCAAGCCATGCTCTTCGGTGGCAGTGAGATCGCTGCCGAGCTGGCCGAGGAACCGCTGGCCAAATCGGGAATGCCCCAAGACGACAGGGCTCAACGCCTTCGTGCCCTACGGCTCAGCGGCCTTCCCAGGGGTGCCAGACACGAGGCATGGTCCGAGACCATCGTCGCAGCGCACTTGCAGAGCCTGGAGGAGCCCTACCCGGGCGATGAGGACCTGCTGCGCCATCTGGTTGCCAGCCACCACGGCCATGACCGGCCCCTGCTGCCACCCGTCGACGACCCGGGAACGCACACCGTGGACGCCGACGTGGAAGACGTCCACGTCCACGTCTCACTTCCCACTGGAGTCCGGTTGGCAGACGCCGACAGATTCGTTGAACTCAACGCCAGATACGGCAGGTGGGGTCTCGCCCTGCTGGAGACCATTGTGCGGTGCGCAGACATGACTGTTTCATCGGAGGGATCATGAATGACGTCAAATTCCCCGCTCTGGTAGGTGACTCGCCGCTCGCCATCCTTGCCGCCATCGGCACTCTTCGGCTGATCCGCGACTTCGTTGATGATCATGCCCTGCTGTCTTGGGACGCCGCGGACCGTGCGCCGGTGCTTCACTCCTCGATGCCGTCGGTCGACGACATCGTGGCCCGACTTGCCCAGATCATTGAGTCGATGCCTGAGGGTGTGGTAGTGCCCGGTGGTCCTCCAGGATTTCCTCCCCCGGGGGCGGCGCCAGATCGTCTGCGCTTGGAACTGGGCGAGCTACGACATTTTACCGGTATGCTCTGCAGGGATCAGTCCTCGGCTCCAACAGTGCGGGCATGGATTTCAGGTCTGGTAACGGACCTCGTTGTCGATCCTTCGGGACGTGGGGCGATAAGCCAATACGCTGCGCCTTCAGGGAAGCAGTCCATGGCCACAATGCTGCAGAAGCCATTGGAACTGGTGCGCGATACTCCGGACTACCTGCGTCAGGCTTTGGTCGGCTGGCGACGTGTTTCGGGGGTCACTGGTGAGTACTTGGATCACAGGGCTAATTGGGATAGCAGTGAGGACGGTCGTGGAAAAGCGGAGATGCGCGGTGTCCCGGGAGCAACGTGGTTGGCATTGATGTCATACCCCTTGTGGATCACGACTGCCGCTGGTCCGCGCGTGCGGACCAGCGGTTGGCACACGGTGAGTGAAGAGCGCCGCCATGAGGAGGAGCTCAGACTTCCTCTGTGGGGCGAACCGCTGGGGCCCGCGGCTGTCAAGGCGCTCGTTGAACATCCTGTGCTTGAGGGGGACTGGGATGACATCGACCAGAACGCACTCTGGACGTTGGGTGTGATCCATGTGTGCAGAGCCCACCGCCGCAAGGCGGAGGGCGGTAAGTCTGCTGGCGTCCTGGTGCCGCTGCCATGAGTACCGTCAGACCCGACCTTCCGGGTTTGCCTGAGACGCTTCCGGCCCGCATGCTGAACGAGTTCGTGTACTGTCCCAGACTGTTCCACTTGGAATGGGTTCAACAGGAGTTCGCAACCAGTGATGATGTCGAGGAGGGCCGCTACCTGCATCGCGTCGTCGACCAGGAGACGGGGAATCTTCCCGACGAGTCCGAGGCGTTGGCCGGGAGGGCTGCCAGATCAGTCTCGCTGTCATCGCAGCGGCTCGGCATGGCCACGCGGATGGACTTGGTGGAGGATGGCGGCGACGGTACTGTCGTGCCGGTCGACTACAAGAAGGGCCATCCTGACAAGAACGGTGAGGCTTGGCCGAGCGATCGTGTGCAGGTACTGGTCCAAGCGCTGCTGCTCCAAGAGGCCGGTTATGTCGTCGAGCGGGCCGAGATCTGGTATGCCGAGACCCGGCAACGCGTGCACATCATGGTGGACGATGCCGCGCTGAAGGAGATCACCGATACCGTGAAGCGGGTATGGGAGGTGGCAGCCGACCCCGTGGCGCCACCGCCTCTGCATGACAGCCCGAGGTGCCCGCGGTGCTCGCTGGTGGGGATCTGTCTTCCTGACGAGCTGGAATCTCTGCGCGTTCCTCCTGCGCAACGGCGTCCACTGAAGCGTCTGATGGCGCCGGTTCTGGAGGGTCGTCCCGTGTACGTGACCGTGCAAGGAGCTGTCATCGGCGTTCGCCATGAGCGGCTGGAGATTCGTCTCAAGAGTGAGTTGGAAGTCAGCTATCGGTTGATCGACATCAGCCAGGTCTGCGTCTTCGGGAATGTGACGGTATCGGCTCAAGCCGTGCGGGCACTGATGTCACGGGACATTCCAGTGCTGTGGTTCAGCTACGGGGGATGGTTCTCTGGAATTGCTGAAGGGCTGCCGGGGAAGAACGTCGATCTCAGGATCGCGCAGTTCTGCGCCACGAAGCTGAGAAGACTGGAGATTTCCCGTCGAATGATTTCCGGGAAGATTCGTAATAGTCGCACAATGCTGCGTCGTAATTCTCGCGGCGTGGTCGACGATGTCGGGGGTCAGCTGAAGTCGTTGGCTCTTCAAGCCATGCAGGCTGACTCTCCTCAACGGCTGCTGGGAATCGAAGGTACTGCGGCACGCCTCTACTTCGAGAACTTTATTTCGCTTCTCGGTGAGAACGTGCGAATTGATGTTTCCGGTTTCAGTGAGGATGGACGCACCAGGCGTCCTCCCGGGGATCCAGTGAATGCGCTTCTATCGTTCTGTTATTCTCTGCTCATCAAGGATTTGACGGTGACGCTTGAGGCGGTTGGCTTCGATCCTTATTATGGCATGTTCCACAGGCCTCGGTTCGGGCGTCCTGCTCTGGCTCTGGACTTGGCGGAAGAATTCAGGTCTTTGATCGCTGAGAGCGTTGTGCTGCAGGTGCTGAACAATGGTGAGGTCGGTCCTCGGGATTTCAAGTTCCGCGCCGGAGGGTGCATGCTTGAGGCTGATGGCCGCAAGGCCGTCCTGAGGGCCTATGAGCGGCGGCTCGACCAAGAGGTGACCCATCCACAGTTCGGGTACAAAGCGTCGTATCGGCGTGTCATGGACATCCAGGCCCGGATGCTGGGTGCGGTCATGCTTGGAGAGCTCGATCAGTACACGGCGATGATGACCAGATGAGGACGAACAGAAGAAGATACCTGATCGCCTATGATATTCGTGATCCGGCGCGACTTCGTCGAATCTGCAAGTTGATGGAGGCCAACGGTGAACGTCTCCAGTACTCTGTTTTCGTTTGCGACTTGAACAGGACTGAACTCATTCATCTGCGTGCGGATGGTGAGGATATCATGAACTTGGCTGTGGACTCGGTGGTGATCGTCGACTTGGGTGACCCCAGCGGGGACCGGTTCACGTTCGTCGGACACCGCAGGCAGCTCCCCACGAGAGGATCCCAGATTGTCTAGCGAGCGCTCTGGTGCCGATTGGGTCACCCGACAGTGCTCGCGCCCTAGTCAGGGCTGGTTCTTGTCTACCCTGCCGGCGCTCCCTCCCATCGGCTGGGGGTGCCGAGTGGCAGTCCTCGCAAGAGTGTGCAACACTGGTAGCCAACGGCACCGAAGCAAGCGAGCCGTATTCCCGGTCTTCATGACCGGGCTCCATTGAGGCGCGACCGCTGAGAAGGCGGAGGACGGGCGCCGCCGCGTATTCCCGGTCTTCATGACCGGGCTCCATTGAGGCGCCCCGGGCGGGACGCGGGAGCCGGCCGAGCCCGGCGGTATTCCCGGTCTTCATGACCGGGCTCCATTGAGGCGACACCGGCGACGCTGACGGACTGGCATGGTGTGCCGCGTATTCCCGGTCTTCATGACCGGGCTCCATTGAGGCACTCAGGCCGGATGGGCCGCAGACGGCACCCTCGAGTATTCCCGGTCTTCATGACCGGGCTCCATTGAGGCTTTCGTGCATTCCTCGGCGCTCGCAGGGTGCGCAGCGTATTCCCGGTCTTCATGACCGGGCTCCATTGAGGCTGTCGGTGACTGGGCGCTGGCCCGGGCCCGGCAGGACGTATTCCCGGTCTTCATGACCGGGCTCCATTGAGGCATGTCGTTCGCGCCCACGCCGGACTGGTCGTTCAGGTATTCCCGGTCTTCATGACCGGGCTCCATTGAGGCACGCCCGTCTCGGTGCCGCCCTTCTCGCCGCTCAGGTATTCCCGGTCTTCATGACCGGGCTCCATTGAGGCTTCACCATCTCGTCGGACGAGACGTACCGGAAGTCGGTATTCCCGGTCTTCATGACCGGGCTCCATTGAGGCATCTCGCCCCACCGGTGAATGAACAAAAGCCGCGAATGTATTCCCGGTCTTCATGACCGGGCTCCATTGAGGCTGTTCGGGGCCGGCCCTGTGCCAGCCTCTCGTGGGGGGTATTCCCGGTCTTCATGACCGGGCTCCATTGAGGCGTGCTTGCGCTCATGATCTCAGTCCTCTCTGTTCGGGGGTATTCCCGGTCTTCATGACCGGGCTCCATTGAGGCTCCTTGTGGTTGGTTGGAACTTCGATGCCTCTAAGCTGTATTCCCGGTCTTCATGACCGGGCTCCATTGAGGCCGCAGCCCCCGTTCTGAGCCGGCACCCCGGCCCAGAAGTATTCCCGGTCTTCATGACCGGGCTCCATTGAGGCACCGGCAGCCGGGTCGCCCTCTGCGTCCTCACCCCCGGTATTCCCGGTCTTCATGACCGGGCTCCATTGAGGCTCTCCTGTCAGTGTCGGGGTCTAGGCTGTCTGCGGCGTATTCCCGGTCTTCATGACCGGGCTCCATTGAGGCTGTAAGGGCGTGTTTGGGCTTGTGGGGGGCTTGTTGGTATTCCCGGTCTTCATGACCGGGCTCCATTGAGGCACCCGGAAGATTGGGCCACGGCCGTACTCGACCTCAGGTATTCCCGGTCTTCATGACCGGGCTCCATTGAGGCCTGCGCATGGTCCCCGCCGTCCTGGACGGCGCCGTGTATTCCCGGTCTTCATGACCGGGCTCCATTGAGGCGGAAAAAGCTTCCGGGGGGGTTGCGCCCAGCCGCCAGGTATTCCCGGTCTTCATGACCGGGCTCCATTGAGGCGACCGTGTAGATTTGCCCAGCGTCCTGCGCGACCGCGTATTCCCGGTCTTCATGACCGGGCTCCATTGAGGCTTGCGGCACGCCTTCTCCGCCGTGGCGGATGAGAGGTATTCCCGGTCTTCATGACCGGGCTCCATTGAGGCTTGGCGGCCTTCTTGGCGGCTTTGGCGGCCCTGTAGGTATTCCCGGTCTTCATGACCGGGCTCCATTGAGGCCAGGGGGCTCTGTCGAATGTGAAGGCGGCCCTGTCGGTATTCCCGGTCTTCATGACCGGGCTCCATTGAGGCATCCCTGAAGTCTGGTCCGCGAACATCATCGAACAGGGTATTCCCGGTCTTCATGACCGGGCTCCATTGAGGCGCGGCGGCTACGTCGGCTACGCGCGGGGTACGAGCAAGTATTCCCGGTCTTCATGACCGGGCTCCATTGAGGCATGTTGCCGTGGATCACTGACGTTGTGATCGCGGCGGTATTCCCGGTCTTCATGACCGGGCTCCATTGAGGCCCGCTCGCCGAGGCCGACCTGATCCGCTACGAGCAGGTATTCCCGGTCTTCATGACCGGGCTCCATTGAGGCGGATATTGTGACGCGGCCTGACGGTACGGAGACGTCGTATTCCCGGTCTTCATGACCGGGCTCCATTGAGGCAATATAAAGGGGCGGGTTTCCGAGGAGCCGCCAGATGTATTCCCGGTCTTCATGACCGGGCTCCATTGAGGCCGCCGGGTCTGTCGCGGGGGCGATGGCTCTGGCGGAGGTATTCCCGGTCTTCATGACCGGGCTCCATTGAGGCTTGGTTTGTGCGCCACCGTGGCACGGGGCCCCGCGAAGTATTCCCGGTCTTCATGACCGGGCTCCATTGAGGCCGCTCATCCGCATGAGCCTCAGCATGTAGTCGCCGTCGTATTCCCGGTCTTCATGACCGGGCTCCATTGAGGCCTGACATTGTGACTAGGCCTGACGGGGCGGAGACGTGTATTCCCGGTCTTCATGACCGGGCTCCATTGAGGCGGCTAGGGCTGTAGACATCATTTCAGCCGCCGGGGTGGTATTCCCGGTCTTCATGACCGGGCTCCATTGAGGCGGCACGGTCGCGAAGATCGGGGCCGGGGCTATGGGGGGTATTCCCGGTCTTCATGACCGGGCTCCATTGAGGCCGCCGCGCCGCTTCGGGAAGCTCACCGCGGGCGTCGGGGTATTCCCGGTCTTCATGACCGGGCTCCATTGAGGCTCGATGACATCGACGAGGCCCAGTCCAGCGCGGACGGTATTCCCGGTCTTCATGACCGGGCTCCATTGAGGCGATGTAGAGGGGCGGGTTTCCGAGGAGCCGCCAGATGTATTCCCGGTCTTCATGACCGGGCTCCATTGAGGCGGAGGTCGACGAGGGCGCCATCGCGTGTGATGGTGTCGTATTCCCGGTCTTCATGACCGGGCTCCATTGAGGCGAGCTTCCTGTGGACCGCCGGTGGGTGCTGCGCCAGGTATTCCCGGTCTTCATGACCGGGCTCCATTGAGGCGTGCTGGGGATGGATCGGGCGATGCCGCCGTCCCCGGTATTCCCGGTCTTCATGACCGGGCTCCATTGAGGCAGGAGCTTGTGGAGAAGCTGGCGGCCGCGTACCGGGCCGTATTCCCGGTCTTCATGACCGGGCTCCATTGAGGCGATTTGGGTGAGGCCGCGGAGGGTGCCGGTTGGGTGGTATTCCCGGTCTTCATGACCGGGCTCCATTGAGGCCAGCCCTCGCGGCCGCCACACCCGGGCTGTGCCGGGTATTCCCGGTCTTCATGACCGGGCTCCATTGAGGCATCAGTCAACCTTCTTGCCGGCGCCGGCGAGGATGGGTATTCCCGGTCTTCATGACCGGGCTCCATTGAGGCAGAAACAGTTTCGTCTTGCAGCCCGTCCGTCGGGTCGTATTCCCGGTCTTCATGACCGGGCTCCATTGAGGCTCGCAGACGGCCGACGCGCTGCGGCAGCAGGCGCAGGTATTCCCGGTCTTCATGACCGGGCTCCATTGAGGCTTGCGCCTCGCCCAGAAGAGCAGGGCTGCGATCCAGTATTCCCGGTCTTCATGACCGGGCTCCATTGAGGCACATATCTGGGGGATATCGTGGATGAGGTTCTCGCGTATTCCCGGTCTTCATGACCGGGCTCCATTGAGGCGGCCGGCCCCCCGCCCAGCGGGGCGGCGCATCCCGCGTATTCCCGGTCTTCATGACCGGGCTCCATTGAGGCCGACGGCCCCGCCGCCCGTACTGGGCTGGGCTACCGCGTATTCCCGGTCTTCATGACCGGGCTCCATTGAGGCCCCTCCTGGGGGGGGATCGTGACGATGAGGCGCCCATGTATTCCCGGTCTTCATGACCGGGCTCCATTGAGGCTTGGGGGGGGGTGTGGTCGGCCCGGCCCCTGCTGGTTGTATTCCCGGTCTTCATGACCGGGCTCCATTGAGGCATCGTCGCCGACGACGGCCCCGCCGCCCGTACTGGGCGTATTCCCGGTCTTCATGACCGGGCTCCATTGAGGCCTCGTGTTGTCGGCGGCGGCGTGGACGGTATCCCGGAGTATTCCCGGTCTTCATGACCGGGCTCCATTGAGGCTCGCAGACGGCCGACGCGCTGCGGCAGCAGGCGCAGGTATTCCCGGTCTTCATGACCGGGCTCCATTGAGGCTCCGCAGACATTCCCATAGCCTGCGCCGCATTAACGGTATTCCCGGTCTTCATGACCGGGCTCCATTGAGGCTACATGACGCTGGGGTCCATGCCGCGGAGCTTCTGGGTATTCCCGGTCTTCATGACCGGGCTCCATTGAGGCATTTCGACGGCCCGGCAGATGGGTCTTAATCAGCAGGTATTCCCGGTCTTCATGACCGGGCTCCATTGAGGCGCGGCGCTGGGCGTGTCTCAGACGGCGACCGGCGAAGTATTCCCGGTCTTCATGACCGGGCTCCATTGAGGCCTCGGGGTGGCACGTCGGGCCTCTAGGGAGAAAGGAGTATTCCCGGTCTTCATGACCGGGCTCCATTGAGGCCAGCCGGACGGGACAGTACGGTCCTGGGCCGCTAAGGTATTCCCGGTCTTCATGACCGGGCTCCATTGAGGCAGGGCTCTCGCGCTCTCCCGGAACGCTGAGCGGCGTGTATTCCCGGTCTTCATGACCGGGCTCCATTGAGGCATGCGAGCACTGACATCGATGAGTCGGTCCTCCATGTATTCCCGGTCTTCATGACCGGGCTCCATTGAGGCTCGTCTGTCGCGGCCAAGGGCAAGCTTGACGGGCAGGTATTCCCGGTCTTCATGACCGGGCTCCATTGAGGCTCGCAGATCATGATGCACTCTGGCTGCATCTCGGGGTCGTATTCCCGGTCTTCATGACCGGGCTCCATTGAGGCGCCGCCGCCATCTCCATCGCCGAAATGTGCGGCCCGGTATTCCCGGTCTTCATGACCGGGCTCCATTGAGGCACCTACGGCGCCGGCTACCTACTCACCACGGTCGATGTATTCCCGGTCTTCATGACCGGGCTCCATTGAGGCGATTTCTTCGTCGACGATATCGACGAGGCCCAGTCGTATTCCCGGTCTTCATGACCGGGCTCCATTGAGGCAGACTCATCGGTGTCTCCTATCGGTCGGTGTGTCACCCGTATTCCCGGTCTTCATGACCGGGCTCCATTGAGGCGAGGATGAGGGCGGACATGCTGCCGCAGTGGTCCGGGTATTCCCGGTCTTCATGACCGGGCTCCATTGAGGCATGCGAGCACTGACATCGATGAGTCGGTCCTCCATGTATTCCCGGTCTTCATGACCGGGCTCCATTGAGGCTCGTCTGTCGCGGCCAAGGGCAAGCTTGACGGGCAGGTATTCCCGGTCTTCATGACCGGGCTCCATTGAGGCCCTTCCTGGGGAGGGATGGTGATGATGAGGCGGCCGGTATTCCCGGTCTTCATGACCGGGCTCCATTGAGGCCAGACGTTCGCCGACGCCATGCAGGCAGGCCTGGGCGTATTCCCGGTCTTCATGACCGGGCTCCATTGAGGCCTGTTCAGGGAGGACGGTACGGTCCGGTGGCACGAGTATTCCCGGTCTTCATGACCGGGCTCCATTGAGGCGCCTCATCCGCGGACATTCCCATAGCCTCGGCCGCGTATTCCCGGTCTTCATGACCGGGCTCCATTGAGGCCCTTCCTGGGGAGGGATGGTGATGATGAGGCGGCCGGTATTCCCGGTCTTCATGACCGGGCTCCATTGAGGCCGCGCCCCCGCCGGGCGCGTAATGTTTGAGGCAGCGTATTCCCGGTCTTCATGACCGGGCTCCATTGAGGCGGCTGTCGGCGTCGGCGCGGGAGCGTACGGGGTCGTGGTATTCCCGGTCTTCATGACCGGGCTCCATTGAGGCGCCATCATCGGCGGCGGCCTGTGGCTCGTGTGGGGCGTATTCCCGGTCTTCATGACCGGGCTCCATTGAGGCACCGTCCCCCTACCCAAGACCGTGAACCCGCTCCGCGTATTCCCGGTCTTCATGACCGGGCTCCATTGAGGCCGTACGGTGCCGCCCTGGGGCTTCTGGGCGAGCACGTATTCCTGGTCTTCATGACCGGGCTCCATTGAGGCTCCGAGGAGCCGGTCCTCGCGAGAGGCTCGGTGAAGGTATTCCCGGAGGATTATTCAAAAGTATTTTTTGGTTTCTTGTGGCTATGGCTGACATGAAACGAAACCGTATTTTTCGTGGATTTCCTGTGCCGTTTCGGATATGATCGAGGCATGCAGGTCGGGGTCACCCTGGAAGAAACAGCCGTCCTGATCAGGTGGAAGAAGCGTTCCGACAATTATGTGTTGGTGCGGACGAAAGCAGAAGCGATCCTGTACGCCTCCGAAGGAGTCAGTATCAGCATCATCGCGAAGATGGTCGAGCGGGCCGAGAGGACCGCACAGGAATGGCCGGCCGAGTGGCGGGCCACCAGGATGTGTTCGGTCCTGACCGGGCACGCCGGGAACCAGGACGCGGCGAAACCCACCCGCACCCAGAAGGAAGAACTCAAGAAAATCCTCGCCCAGCCGCCCTCCTAGGCGGGCGTCCACGCCGAGTTCTGGGACGTCCCGGCGATACGTGAGGTCGTGAAGACCCTGTCCGACGCCGAACACCAGTCGGACCCCTCGTACCAGCTGCTCCTGCGCTTCTGCGGGTTGAGTTTCGAGCTGCCGGACCCGTTCGACGAGCACCGCGACGAGAAAGCCATCACCAGACGCATGGCCGAGGTGAAGACCCAAGTCAATGCCCTGTTGGACGCCGGCTGGGAGGTCTACACGGCAGACGAGGTGCGCTTGGAGCACGAGGCCGAGACCCGCCGGATGTGGCTCCCGAAGGGGCAGCGTACCAAGCTGTCCGTGGACCGGCGGAAGACGTCCCAGTCCTTCTTCGGCGCCCTCTCGCTGACCAGCAAAAAAGTCAAATTGTACCCGATCGAGGGGAACCAGAACACCGAGCAGACAATCCTGGCTCTGGAACGACTCCAACGCGAAACCGGGACAGGGAAGATCGCGGTTGTCCTGGACAACGCACGATTCCACCACGCGAAAGCGTTGACCGGCCTCTACGAGCCGGGTCAGCTGCTGGAGCGCATCACGCCGATCCATCTGCCGCCG
>ERZ773055.785-NODE-785-length-16818-cov-4.496272_pt1 | contig 16818 bp, 11 predicted proteins | sample MGYA00580515_ERZ773055 | MGnify/ENA primary metagenome ERZ773055 (study PRJEB29015, sample SAMEA2737993) | human oral metagenome | biome: human oral; feature: human-associated habitat; material: dental | place: China | collected 2064 ...
CTTTACATTCTCGAACCATGCCTGACGACCTCTCATTTACACCTCCACTATTTCGTCACAGACGAAAATACAGCGGCGTTTTAATGTGCGCCGCTGTACGTTATTGAGTGATGTGATTATCGGCTCAGGTGTCGAAGTTGTTGTGGAATCCAGTTAGCTGGGATGACGTTGTATTTTGCCATGACGCCGAGGGCACCGGCGAATAGCGCAGTTAACCCAAGCACTGCAAAAATGCTGCCGACAATGCCTCGAACGCTACTCAGCTGGGAGAACTGGGTAGATGGAGTAATCTTGGGGTCTTTGGGATCCTGGGGACCTTGGTTCTTGCCGTCCTGGTCTTTGCCGGCCTGGTCGGCAGGTTTGCCGCTTTGGTCCTTACCAGCTTGGTCCTTGCCGCCTTGGTCCTTGTCCGCCTGGTCGGCGGGTTTGTTCTGACCGGAAGGTTTGGTACCTTGATCTTTTCCACCCTGGTCAGCGGGCTTGGTGCCCTGGTCCTTGGTATTTTGATCCTTACTAGACTGATCTTTACTGGCCTGGTCCTTGCTGGCTTGGTCGGCGGGCTTGCTGCCTTGGTCCTTACCAGTTTGATTCTTACCAGACTGATCTTTGTCGGCCTGATCCTTGCCTTTACCGTCCTGATCTTTGTCGGTTTGATCGGCGGGCTTGGTGCCCTGGTCTTTATTATCCTGTTCAGCGGGTTTACCATCCTGACCAGCAGGCTTTTCTACACTGGCTTGCTCATTGTTACCAGGCTGGTTCTTGCCCGCTTGATCTTTATTATCCTGGCCAGCGGACGTACCGTCCTGACCCTTATCAGACTGATCCTTACTAGACTGAGCCTTGTCATCCTGATCTTTGCCGGACTGGTCGGATGGGTTATCGTCACCCTGGTCCTTACTGTCCTGATCCTTGTTGCCTTGATCAGCGGGCTTAGTGCCCTGGTCTTTATTGTCTTGGTCAGCCGACTTGCCATCCTGGTTTTCATTACCAGGTTGTTCCGCATTTCCCTGATTACTATCGTCAGAAGCAGGGGCGTCTTCCGGCTCAGGTTTATCTCCATTTGGATTTTCTGGACCACAGGCGCCAGCTGCTTTGCCTGACTCATTTGCCCGGAAAACAACGCCTTTTACTTCAACAGGACGTTCATCATCATTAAGCTGAACAGCAATGGCATTCTCACCTAGCCTAAATCCTTCTTCAAATACTGAAGGCAAAACTACTCTGACAATAACCTCACCATTTTCAATTTTTGATGTTGGAATTTTAAGAGCTACAGCGTCGTCAAGAAGCTCTAAACCATCACCCTTACTTTGATCCTCTGGCCATAATGCCCCATCCAGCGTCAAACGCAAGTTCTGCTTAGCCGTAAGATCGCCAAGACCAGTAATTTTAACTTCTACAACATCGCCAGCCTTGTAAATGTCCCGATCCAGCGTTACTTCCTTTGAAGATTTCTTTCCAAAACTTGGCGCAACCATTCCGGAACGACAAACAGCCTTCCCTGTTTCCTCCGCAGCATTCGCAACCGAAGGCACAACCAGACCACCAGAAACAAGAGCCAAAGACATCAACCCAGCAATAGCACGCTGAGCCGCACCCCCAGCAATCACATTCCTACTCATATTTATGCACTTTCCCTACGGCTTAGGTTAATCGCCATAGATTGACCATATGGGTGAACAAACAAAAGAGCTAAGGCCCAGCTAATAGCATCAATCAATATGAGACTAGCTTCCCGTTAGCTTATGCCTACAGACTTAAGCATTCATTGCGGCGAAACGCAACAGAAAACTCCAATTCAAAACTAATAAAACCCCTGGTAGCAGACTTGAAAGTCAATAAAATTCCACCCATTCAGATATTGACTACACATATAAGCAGTGACCAAAAGTATAAGATGATCCGATACCCCTACTGTCCAAATATAAATTATCCCTAAGAGCAAGGGGCAAAAATATCAGCAAAATATTTTTCGAAACACCCCCGAAACTCACTAATTCGATCAAAATTATGACCCATTTAGTCCATACAACGCTCATCAACCGCCCCTATTTTAGGGCCATACTATCCCGCTTATCTATCCCCGTAGTCCAAAACATGTAACGTGCCAAATAGCTCATCAACCAGCAAAAAAATACCACGTCAACTGCTATTCCGAATAAGGTTCCCACACGACAAACCCCAGCCATACCCCGCAAAGACTTCTACCTAAAAATGTATCCATCAATGCATATCGATACACAATGATTACCCCCACTCCCTACCGATGCTTTACGACTTTACATCTCTGCGAGGAACCCATAACAAAAAGGTGCAGCAATGCGGTTAGGCATTGCTGCACCTTAACTTCAGTTACCAAATGACGCTCATGAATTCATTTGGATTTCTGATCCCCTACCGGAATTGCGGAGGGAGCCATTCCTTCGGGATCATGTTGGCGTGTGCCATAGCAGCAACTGCACCAGCAATGATACCGGTCAGGCCAAGCACGGAGAAGATCGCAATGAGGATAGTCCGGTACTTGCCCAGCTTGCTGCTGAGATCACTACTGCCGTTCGGCGGCTTCGGCTTCGGGTCCTCGGTCGGCTTTGGCTTCTCGGTTGGCTTCTGAGTGGTGGACTCAGAGGTGGAAGGCTTCGGCTTCGGAGGCGGAGTCGGTGCATTGTACTTGAAGGTGTAGATTTCATCTACAGGCTGACCGACTGCACCAATGTCCTTGGAAGCATTGTTGACCACGGACACAGTACCATCAGAAGCAACACTTACGTGTACCGGGGAGCTACCAACTTCCAATTTGGCAACCGCCTTATTGGTGGCAGGATCAATCACCGAAAGGGTGCCAGCACCAGTGTTCACTGCATAAACTCGCTGGTCCTTCGGGTTATATCGCACATCTGAAGTACCCGAACCAGTATCAATGGTGGTGACTACCTTTTCGGTCTCAGAGTTGATTACCGTGATCACACTCTCATTCGTGGCAACAAAGATGTTCTTGCTTACCGGGTCATATGCTGCACCCGAAACCTCTCGTGCCCCCTTGACCTCATAGCGGTCAACTTTCTTGCCATTGGCAAGATCAACCTTTGCCACCTGCGGATCGGCAGACTCCCCTGAAGTTGCAATCAGCTGGTTAGTCCTCTGATCCAAGGCCAAGCTAGTAACCTCATCAAAACCATCCAACGCAATGGTGCCAATTGGTTTGTTCTGATTAATATCAAGAACCGTAATTACGCCACCAGGACCACCGACATAGCCCAAATCAGTTTGGTTGTCGATCACGATGCTCTTTACACCAGGCAGTTCTTGCTGCGAGAAAGTCTTGACATGAGTCAAGTCACTCTGCTTAAAGACAGAAACAGTACCAGTTTCGGAGTTAGTTACCCAAACCTGTCCCTTATTATCTACAGCAATGCCGTCAGCCGCATAGCGCTCTTCAATATCATTCTTGGCAATAACATCCAAGGTCTTAGCATCAAGCTTATAGATGCTATATGTGCCATCCTCAAGTGAAACCCGAGTTGCAAAGATGTACTTCGAGGCAGGATCGAATGCTGACTGAGTCAGCGTGGTAAGCAACGTCCGCTTAGCCCCAGTGTACTGATCCACATTGATGGTTTCAGTACTGGAGGTAACTGTGGCATCAAGCATTACCTCATACTCTTTGTAATCTTCTGCTTTTGCCAAGTAGGTGAAGTAGATGTGATCACCGGTCTTAGCGTCAGCAGGGATCTGAACACCCTTGATAGTGACTTGTCCATCAGCATTAGCAATGGCATTGACGGATTGGTCTTTCCGCAACCAGTTAACATGCTCAGTACCAACAGAGGTGACCTTGTCTCCCTCCTTTAGTTCAAAGGCTTGGAAATCCACCTCTGAGCCAGCTGCAGTGCCAGAAACGAATCCCTTAGCTGGACCCGTTGGCAAGGTAGCACCACCCTGCGGTGCATTTGCGAGTGCGACAGCAGCGGCGCCTTCAGGCAAAGCTTCATCCTCTGCGGCAGCTTCAGGGGCAGCGGCTTCTGCCGGGGCGGCCTCTTCAGCTGCTGCGTCGTTGTTGGGTTCTGCTGCAGCAACTACTGGTTCAGCAGGTTCATCTTGCGCACCAGCATAGGGCATGACGGTCAGCCCACCGGCAACAAGTGCCAGGGAGGTCAACCCGGCGATTGCTCGCTGGCTTGCAGTCTTGGGAAGTAAGTTCTTCTTCATATCACTTTCCTCGCTGTTCAATGTGACATCTCAAGCCGGGGGAGGAACCAAATAACAATCTCATGAGAGATTTTTGCTTTCAGCCCCCGTGGTGGCTTGTCATCACCGACCATAAACAGGCTTCTTCACAGAGCGCAATAGCCTTTGGAAATCATCCCCGCGCGCCAAATTCTCAGAAACCGCTGGTAGCAGACATGCCAAGCGTAAAGACTCATCAGTAGCGTTCTTTCTACTTACATGTGTTTGGCATGGTAAACACCTGAAAAACAGCATTATGCAATTACATAAATAGAGTCTCAGCTAACTTTAAGAAAAATGCTGGAAAATTGCTGGAAAAAATCTTGAAATTACCCCCGTTTTCCTGTCAAAAACCCGACAGTTGGCCAAACTCTATGTTTGATACTGCTGTAAATTGCCCCCATAAATGGGGGCATCAAAAGAATTCTCCTGCAGAATTACCAGAACGCCGGCAATTGCCCTTAATTTTATGGGCTAAAAAGTTCAAAATCAAATCCGTGATATTACCCCCCATAAATCAGGGCGGCAAACCTGCTAAACTCGCTCTTTATTAGGCTCACCTATGATTTGATTGTTTACCCTATGTAGGGGCATGATTACTTAGGTATCCAACCTTTCGACAAGTCCCGTGCCCCCAAAAAGCTGCATGTCAGCTCATCTTTATTTTGACAACACACAACATGACCAATCGACATATCACCATGAAAAACCCATCCCAGCACATTATCATCACTGGTGCTACTGGCGGAATTGGCGCTGCCTGCACTAAACTATTTCGGTCGCGCGGCCACGCAGTAAGCACATGGGATATACCTGAGGTAGATGTCACCAATATTCACCAGGTCACAGAGCAGTTCCGACAGGACGTCGACAAGCATGGACCAGTAGCTGCATTGGTACATTGCGCTGGTGTCATGGAACCAGACTCTGCTACTAATCCGCAAAACACCAGGAATATGACCATCAATTATGGGGGTGTGGTGAACGTATGTTCTGTCGTCGCAAGGCACATGCAGGAGCAACGAGCTGGGGCAATCGTCGTTGTGTCGTCGAATGCCGCCACAACGCCTCGCGTCGGCATGGCTAGTTATGGGGCGTCCAAGGCGGCGGTAACGACATGGGTGCGCACACTGGCGTTGGAATCTGCGCAGTTCGGGGTGCGATGCAATGTAGTCTCGCCAGGATCGACGGATACCCCCATGTTGCGGGGGATGTGGCAGCCAGACACGGACCAGTCAAAGCAGGTCATTGCCGGCACGCCACAGGAATATCGGTTAGGAATCCCGCTGCAGAAACTCGCCCAACCTGCGGATATTGCGGAAACCTGCGCGTTTCTGATCTCCCCAGCAGCCGGGCACATCACCATGCACGACCTGCGGGTTGATGGCGGCGCCACCCTCGACTCATAACTCACTCACCATTCAAGGAGCACAATGGCTATTCCCCAACTCTCCCCCTACGAGATTCCTCCGCTGCCCACAAACCAGGCCGCACACTGGCAGCTCGACCCCAAGCGTGCAGCATTATTAGTCCATGACATGCAGGAATACTTCATTGCCGCATATGACCGTAATGCGAATCCCATGAGCACGGTTTTATCGAATATTCAATCGATTATTTCATTCGCCGACTCGCACGGCATGCCAGTGTTTTTCTCCGCGCAACCGCCAGCACAGCACTGGTCACGTCGAGGCCTGCTTAACGACGTGTGGGGCACCGGCATCGTCACGGATGCCCAGGCAGCCATTATCCCAGAGCTAGAGCCCGCAGCCGCACATCACCAGGTGATTACCAAATGGCGATATTCTGCATTCGAACGAACAGACCTGGAACAGGCACTGGCATTCACCCGACGCAACCAGCTTATTATCACCGGAGTGTATGGTCATATGGGATGTCAAGTAACCGCGGTGGATGCCTTCATGAAAGACATTCAGCCCTTCATGGTCGGCGACGCCATTGCGGATTTCTCGGCCACGGAACACGCCGAGGCCATGTCGTGGGTGGCCAAACGCAGCGGCATGGTCATAAGCACCGCGGAGGTACTCAGTGCATAGTTTTATCTTCACCGAATCCGGTTTAACCCTGACCGCGTGTGGGGTGGCCCAAGAGTTTGACCGAATTTCTGATGCGAACGAGTATTTGCATGATGGGCTTTCGTTGATAGTGGGGGCGTTACCATTTCATCGCACCGACGCACCCCGACTATTTGCCCCACGGGAATACAAATTCTCGTCAGAACCGGTGACGCTGGAATCACCGGACGCGCTACCCGCGGTCGCAAGTGTGGATTTCCTCCCGCCACTGTCTGTGCACCAGCAACGCATTGAGCAGTGCATCGCCGAAATTCAGGCCGGCACCCTGGACAAACTAGTGCTTTCCAGGGCAGAGCGGTTTCATTTCACCAGTCTGGTGAACCCCGAGGCAGTGCTGGCCGGCTACATGGCGAGCGCCGGCACGGGTTTCGGATACCTGGTAGAGCTGGCGGGCGGCGAATTCTTTATCGGTCCCAGCCCCGAGGTGTTGATAAAGAAGCAAGGCCGAGAAATCTCATCATTTCCGCTGGCAGGCACCGCTATGCGCAGTGCAGACCCGGAGTTAGATCGCGCAATCGCTGCCAATTTGCAGGCCTCGGAAAAAGACCTACACGAGCATTCGTTTGTAACCGCAGGCATCAAGGAAGCACTCACCCCCTTGTGTACACAACTAGAGATCCCAGAGATTCCGCTGGTGATGCACACCGCCCACACCTGGCATTTGGGCACCCCGATCAGGGGTATTTTGCGGCCGGATGTAGACATGTCGGCCCTGGACTTGGCGCAGCTCCTCCACCCCACGGCCGCGGTCAATGGGCACCCGGCACAGATTGCCGCGGAGCTTTTGGCTAAGCAGGAACCGGATCGTGGGTTTTATTCCGGCGCGGTGGGGTGGGCCAATGGCCGGGGCGATGGCGAATGGCGGGTGGGGATCCGCAGCGCGCTCATCAGCGGGGATACCGTGACCGCCTATGCCGGCGGCGGGATTGTCGCAGACTCCGTGCCAGCGGACGAGCTGCGGGAAACTCACACGAAGTTGGGCCCAATCCGGTCCGCACTGGGCATATTGTAGGGCCGCTTGGTGGCGATCACAGAAAGACAATGAGGGATAGCAATGGGAGTGACCAAATGAGTTTGTATCCGGCCGATTTTGTGGAGTTATACCAGCGGGAAGGATTGTGGTTAGACGAGACGTTTGCCACATTTTTTGCCGATGCGGCGAACCGGTTTTCCGACGCCGAGGCGGTAGTAGGACCAGACCATACCGGTGTTGAGCATCGCCTGACCTACCGTGAGCTGGCGGATTATAGCGCGCAGGCTGCCGGAGTCCTGGCCGCACATGGTGTTGGCCAGGGGGATTTCGTGGTGGTGCAGCTGCCCAACATCGTGGAATACGTGGTGGCGATCGGGGCAGTGTTCCGCCTGGGGGCGCGTCCGGTGTTTGCGCTCCCCGCGCACCGACAGGCAGAACTCACCCATTTTGTGAACCAGTCGGGGGCGAAAGCGCTCATAACGACCGGCGTGTGGAACGGGTTTGACCATCGGGAATTGGCCCGGGAGCTGAATATTACCACGCTGGTGGTCGCGGAGGATCCGCAAGAATTTTCGAGGTTCACATTCGCGGATTGGGTCGAGGCGAAACCGGTACCGGCGGCGCAGGTTGATCCCCTTGATATTGCGTTCTTACAGGTGTCGGGCGGCACGACAGGGATACCAAAGCTCATCCCCCGCAGTCACGCGGACTACCTGTATTCAGTGCGGGAGTCCGCACGAATTTGCGAACTTACCCCGGAGACCAGATTCCTGGTGGTATTGCCGGTCTCCCATAACTTCACCATGAGCTCCCCGGGGATTCTCGGGGTGTTGTGGTCGGGCGGCACGATCGTGCTGTGCCCGGAGCCCACGCCGTCGACAAGCTTTACGCTGGTGGCACGGGAACGGATCACGTTGTGCGCGCTGGTTCCGCCGCTGGCGTTAGCGTGGCTGGCCATGGCGCCGGTGCTGCAACCCGACCTGAGCAGCCTCAAGGTGTTGCAGGTGGGTGGGGCGAAGTTCACCCCGGAGGCGGCGAAACGCATCAGCCCAGAGCTCGGCTGTCGGCTGCAACAGGTGTTTGGCATGGCGGAGGGACTGGTGAATTACACCCGACCGGACGACAGCGAAGAGCTGGTCATTGGCACGCAGGGCCGACCCATGTCGCCGTTTGACGAGGTACGGGTGGTTGACGATGCGGGCAATGATGTGCCACCTGGTGAGCGCGGCCGGTTGCTCACCCGCGGCCCATACACGATTCGTGGCTATTGGGGCGGGGCGGATCAGGAGTCCTTTACCGAGGACGGGTTTTACGCCAGCGGTGACCTGGTGCGACAGCTACCGTCGGGGCATCTCATCGTCGAGGGTCGGGACAAAGACCAAATCAACCGGGGTGGGGAGAAAATCTCCGCCGAGGAGATCGAGGACCACCTGATTTCCCACGATTTGGTGCATGATGCGGCAATCATTGCGGTGCCGGACCGGCTGCAGGGGGAGCGTTCGTATGCGTTTGTGGTGCTCACCGATGGCGCACGGTTGGACGCCACGGTTTTGCGTGATTACCTGCGAAAACGTGGGGTTGCTGACTATAAGATCCCGGATTATTTTGAATTTGCCAAGAGCTTCCCCACGACCGGGGTGGGGAAAACCAATCGCCGGGAATTGCGTCAGATCGTGCAGGAATATGTTTCGGCGAAAACCCAACAGCAAGAAGAATCAACGAATTAATGTGAAGGCGGCATCATGACCGAAACAAAAATCATCACAGACGTGGCGGAATCCCTGGGGGTAGCGCCGGATACGCTCACCCCGGACACCAACCTGGCGGACGCCGGGCTGGATTCGCTGCGGCTCATCATGCTGGTGGAAAAATGGCGTGCGGAGGGCGTGACTGTGGATTTCCAAGACATACTCACCCGGGCAACGCTAGCAGAATGGTTCGAACTGTTTCAAAGCTAATATGCCTATTTTTTACACCGATGACCAGCTTATTGAGCTGATGTCGCAAAGCACTGATCCATCGAATACGTGGTCGACTATTTGGGAAACCATCACCCGCGAGGGCACACCGTTAGTGGACGAAGATTCCCTGCGGATGACGTTCCTGTTTGATGCGGCAGCCGTATCAGATATGGATGTGGAGTCGGTGCATGTTTGGATTAATCGGCTCACGGACAAGGAGCGGGTGGCGCAGGGGTTTATGAAGAACGTCCCCGGCACCACGGTGTGGGCGCGGACGGTAGAGGTGCCGCCTAGTCTGCGGGCCGCGTATTGTTTTCGGATAAATGCCGGCGAACACCGCCCGCCGGGACATAATAGGTATCCGCATCGACGCGACCCCCATGCCCGTAACGGGCATCTGGTGATAGATGGTGACTATGGATTATCCCTGTTGCAGGGCCCGGACGTGGTGGAGGTGCCGGAATCTTCGGCCTGGCAACACGTGGATTTAGCCCATCCAAGCCGGTCGATCACGGGTTCGATTTCTGGGCTGCCCACATACCTGTATTTACCAATCATCCCGCACAAGGATCTGCCCTTGGTGGTCCTGATTGATGCGGATGTGTGGTTCCAACGGTTGAAGCTGGACCAGGTGTTGGACTATCTCATTGCGCAGGGACACATGCCCGCGTGTGCCGTACTCGGCATCGGTTTTACCGATCCCGCAAGGCGACGCCAACTGTTGGGTGCCAACAATGAGCTGACCGCTTTACTTACCGGTCCCGCCGTGGAATACGCACAGCGGCAAGCACAATCGGCGGGCCATACCATAGCGCACGATACCATCATTATTGCTGGTCAAAGCCTTGGTGGACTGACCTCCCTGTGGGCGGCATTGCGCCACCCGGACCGAATCCGGTCCGTGATCGCCAGCTCCCCATCGCTGTGGTGGCGCCCGGAGGATGGGTGCACACCGGCCGACCTCGCCACTATTAATGTGCCGTGGCTGGTAGAGCAGATATTGACCGAAGCCCCCAATCATTCCGCGCATTCCGCTTCCGACACCTGCGACACGCTTCCGCCCGCCTATTTGGATGTGGGGATCCGGGAGGGAATGTCGGTTGCGCACATGCACGGCCTGCATTTCGCCATGACCAACCGCAATTGGGAACATAAGTTCGAGGTATGGGATGGGGGTCACGACTTTGCCTGGTGGCGAGAGGCCCTGCCGCACCGCTTGAGTCAAACCTTACGCACCTTGCCACCGGCCACGGTAAATTACCAATAATCATAAGGATAACTAATCATAATGTCCCCGCTGTCCCCCACGTTTACGCTCAGTCCCGGCCAACGCGCCATTTGGTTTGCCCAGCAAACCAATCCGGCCAGCACGGAATACCAGTGCGCGGAGCTACTCACCTTCGACACCATGGTGGATGTGGAGGTATTGTCGCAGGTTATTGCCGATTGTTTGGAAACGCTGCCGGTGTTTCAGGCGCATTACGCAGGTCCACACGAGGCAACGGCATGGCCGCACCGCATCACGGTGGAGCGCTGTGGCACGGTTGCGGGTGATGTGCAGCAGTGGGCGGCGCAGCGCATCACCGAGGTGGCGGATCCGGCGCTGCGGGGCGACACGTTGACGAAGCATTGGCTGGGGACCCTGCCGGATGGCATGGTGGTGTGGCTGGCCAGGTTCCATCACATCACCGGGGATGGTTTTGCCATCAATGCCTTGTTGTCGTGGTTGGGTGAGGCCTACACTGCGCGTATTGCGGGCAAACCCTTGCCCGAGAACCATCTAACCTGTGATTATTCGACCATTTCGGATGCGGAGCCCACACAGGAGGTGGCGGATTATTGGGCTCACGCGGGGGTGTCCGCACCAGAGTCGATCATGTCTGCCCAGCCCGCGGACGACGAAATGGTGCTGGCCAGCACGGTCATATCCACGGCGGAACGGGCAAAGTTGCGCGCTATCCACCCCGTGGAGATGGAGACCTTGGCCACGGTGGCTGCGTTTTATGTTTCCGCGTTCTCTAGCCCCGACGCGGCGACGGTGACGTTGGGCATGCCGCTCATGAACCGACCATTGGGACAGTCGCAGGTGGCGTTGACTCCCATGGTGTCGGTGTTGCCGCTGGTGGTGCCGGTTTCTTCCGAGCGGCCCATGACCATCCCGGAGGTGGCGCAGGCGTTTCGGGGGTTGCGTGCGCACGCGGCAATCCGCACCGACCAGTTACGCCAGGTCCTGGGGGTGACCGATCCTCACCGGCATGTGGTTGGTCCGCACGTGAATATTCGCCCGTTTACGCCCGAGTTTCAGTTCGGATCGGCAGTTGCCCGCTTGACGACGATCTCCGTAGGCCCCATCAATGATTGTGAACTGGTGTTCCAATCTTTGCCGGATGGCGGCCTGGAGGTCATCGTCATGGCCCGGGGAAGTAATCTGGGGCTCGATGTGCATCGACATGCAAACCGGTTGGCCCACCTGATTCGAAAAATCGCTGAGCAGGGAAATTTTGATAGCGTTTCGGTTGCCACGACGGCAGAGCTGGCAGAGATCGCGGCAGCAAATGACACAGCACATGAGCTACCCACTCGAAGCCTGCCGGAGCTCATCGAGTTCAATCGAACAAGGACTCCCATGGATGTCCTGGCGTTGGGCATATGGTACGACAGCAAGATCAGTAGCGACCAGGGCCCGCGCGGCACGTTTGCGTGGCGCACGTGGGCGCAGGTGTGGGCCGCGGTTGATGATCGGGTCGCGGTGCTGCGCGACCTGGGCTTGGGGCCCGGCCATGTGGTGGCGGTGCATCTGGAGCGCAGCGAGGAGTTTCTCCTGACGGTGGCGGCGACCGCCAGCCTGGGGATTGCCTGGTGTCCCATCGACCCGGACCTGCCCCCGGACCGTAAGGTCCACATGGTGGCAACGAGTAACGCCGCTGCTGTGGTCACGCTCACCCCGGTAGCTGACACCGTGGTGGATGACGCCACCACTGGCATTACCACCATTGATGCCGCGAACTGGCAGGTGACGCGGCGAGCAAGGATTCCCGCGGCCGGCGACCCGGAGTGCGCGTATATTCTGTTCACCTCGGGCTCCACGGGCACTCCCAAGGCTGTGGGGGTTTCCCAGGTGGGTATTGCCAACCGGTTGGAATGGATGTGCGATTATTATGTCCTCGGGCCGTTTGATCGGGTGCTGCATAAAACCCCGAGTTCGTTCGACGTGTCCGTGTGGGAATATTTGTTACCATTCACCCATGGCATCTCGACGGCTATCGCATCGCCGCAGGCGCACCGCAATCCTGAGGAGATTCTGACCTACCTGCGCGTGGGGAAAATCAGCGTCTGCCACTTCGTTCCCTCGGCGCTCAAGGCGTTTTTGACCTATGCGTCGTATGCGGATAACCAACCAGATTTGCCGAAATTACGTATGGTTATCACGTCCGGGGAGGCCCTGGATTCGGGGGTGGCCCAGCGCTGCCGGACCTTGTTGGGTGTTGCGGTTCATAATCTTTATGGCCCCACCGAGGCCGCCATTGATGTGACCGCCCACACGGTCACGGACGCGGATCGGATCATTCCCATTGGGACGCCGGTGTGGAATACCCGCATCTATGTGGTGGATCGGTATGGCCAGCCGGTGCCGCCCGGGGTGCCAGGTACGTTGTTGATTGCCGGCTGCCAGGTGGCGTTGGGCTACGTGGGCCAGCCGGAGTTAACGGCGCAGCGGTTCCGTCCAGACCCGGATTATCCTGGCGAACAAATATACGATTCCGGGGATCGGGCGTTGTGGCATGGTGGGGAGTTGTATTATCTGGGCCGGTCGGATGGTCAGGTGAAGCTGCGGGGTCAGCGCCTGGAGCTGGGCGAGGTGGAGTCCGCGGTCGCTACCGTGCATGGTGTGGCGCAGGCGGCCGTTGCCGTGAAGGAGGTAGGTGGCGATAAGGCGCTCGTGGCATATTGCGTTCCCACCCCCGGTGCCGACCCTCAGGCCATTCCCGAGGAAGTCTTGACAGCCACGAAGGCGGTTTTACCTGCGTTTATGGTTCCGAGCTTCGTTCTTGTCGTGCCGGAGCTGCCGATGACCCGCAATGGGAAATTGGATGCCTCGGCTCTCCCCTCCCCTGCCCCGCAGGCGGTTTCTACTGTCGCGGACGCTACCCCTGCCGAGCGTCGGGTGTTGCAGGCATTCAGCGAGGTGCTGGGCACACCGGTTGCCGATGTGGATGCGAACTTCTTCGCGTTGGGTGGTAGTTCCCTCAGCGCGGTCACGGTCGCAGTGGCGTTAGATGGGGTTCATATCGCAGATGTGTTCGCACACCCGACCGCCCGATCCTTGGCCCAGCTTATCGACGCCCCCAGCGCGGGCGACGCCGGCTTCGCGGAGGTCATCACCCTCCACGAGCACCATGGTGGCACCCCAGTATTGTGCTTCTATCCGGCCGGCGGCTTGAGCTGGTCTTACACCACCCTGGTGCGCATGCTGGCGGATCGGAAGTATCCCGGGGGCATGTTTGGGTTCCAGGCACCGGGCATTCTTAACGAATCAGAGCGCGCCACCAGCATCACGGATTCCGCCGCCCGGATTTGCGAACACGTTATCGGTTCCATGGGGTTTTCGCGGGTCGCATTGGTGGGCTGGTCGGTGGGTGGTGTGCTGGCTCATGAGGTGGCCATCCAGTTGGCGCAACGCGGGATCAAGGTCGAACATGTGATCGTTTTGGATGCTTATCCGGCAACAGTGTGGCAGCAGTTGCCCGCCCCGGACGATAGGCAGCTTTGGCAGGGGGTGCTGGCCATGGCGGGGATCACTGCGGATCGTGAACTCACCCCCGCCGAGGTTGTGGCGGCAATGCGGTCGCGGGGCGGCGTGTTTGCCGAGCTTCCGCCCACCGCCCTGGATGGGATTCGAACCATGGTGAAACATAATGCTTACCTGATGCGGGATCATCACACTTCCCACTATCCGGGCGAGCTGATTCACGTGACCGCGGCGGCGGAACTCCCGGAACGGGACCCTCGCCTGGTGGCGTCCACGTGGGAACCACACGTTGGTACGCTCACCAGTTATCACGCGGATGTACGGCACCCAGGCATGGTGAGTCCGGAAGTGTTATCCCAGGTGGCCGCCATTATTAGCGGTGCTCCCACAACGTGGTGATGGGCAAAAGATACTGCCAATCGCGGTAGCGTCGTGAGTGCATGCCGGTGTGGAGAATGACACCGGCAATGACTTGATCGCCTAGCGCCTGCCGCAGGCGTTCCATGGTGGCAAAGTCTTCGATGGCGGGTTGGGTGTTGGTGGTGACGTCGATGAGGACGACCCGGCCGTCGGCAAGCTCAACCACGACGCCGACGGTGGCGCCATCGCGGGTGCGAAAATGTCTCAGCCGAAACGATGTTGCGCTCCAGGTTTGCTGTGTAACTAGTTGTTGGACGACAAACTGCTCCAATAGCTGACGAAAATATGTTCTACTGCGGGGTATGTCGATTTCGCCGGCGCTAAAGCCCACGTTTTGGGCGGTGAGTCCGGTGTCTAGCAGGAGGCTTTTCGCTGCGCTTACCGAACGTTTATTCGCAGCACTGTGCCAGCCGGGGAGGTCGATAATGACGCCGGCGGCCCGCAGGGTCATCATGGCGACCCGAGCTTCACGTTCGGTAATGCCCAATTCCCGGGAAAGTCGGGCCTGCACGATCTCGGTGACGGGCGTGGTGGCAAGCATGGCTACAACCCGCCGGAGCACGTCGTTCCGCAGTCGGGCACACAGGTTGCGGGTGTAGTTTCGGCACCAGCGGGCCTGGCTTTTCGTGGTGGCGCACCCCAGGGCCATGGGCATACCGCCGCGGGTCACCCGCAGCGTCACGGCCTGCCTATTAATGTAGCTTCTCGGCGGGTATTCCACCGGTGGCCGAGCAATGATCCAGGTGACGAAGTCTTCCGGTGTGGCATGCTCGTCGATTTCGCCCTGACTGAGCGGCCGAACCGTCACGTGACCGATGTCCGCAGTATCGTGGTCGATGCCACAGCCGGCAGAATCGACCACGAGGAAGCGACCATCCCAACCGCCGAATTCCACCAGGCCACATATATGGTCCAAGAGCTCAGGCACGTAGTGGATACTATCAATCACCAGCAGGTTGCCGGGGGCCTGCCGGATGAATGCGGCCGGCTCCTGGTAGGCGAACGCATAGGGGTCGGGGTCATCAAGGTCGACAAAGATCCCGCCAGTTCTATCCGCTAGGTCGCGGGCGATAACGCTTTTGCCCACCTGTGGGGCGCCATGGAGTGCCACCACCGGGAAATGCGCGAGCAGGTTTTGGATTTCTTCGGTGGCGAAACGTGGTTTTATTGGCATAATCCCCAGGGTACTAGGGTCATACATCATTGAAGCTTTTATTAGTTATTGGGAAACCAAGCCACACCAGCAGGTGGCAAATCGGAAAGAACACGTCATTTGCCTTGGTTTTTGGAGAATCGCTGCACGAGTCACTGAACCATGTTTCTCCGGGGGCCAGATCAACTTCAGCATATGCATTGTTCATGATGATTGAGCACTAGACGCCGGCATTCCAGCCCAAGCTATCGTGTCTCAGCAAAAATCGGAGTACAATGGCGATGCCAGCGTAGACCTTGGACGGTATCTTCCCTGGCAGCCGACTAGATTTCAGGCTTCATGTGCATTTTGAGCATATGCAATAACTGAATCATGAAAGGAGATATGTAAATATGAATGAAAAGCAAGCGCAGACCCTCGGGTGGGTTGCCACTGCAATGTCAGTGATGATGTACGTGTCGTACATTCCACAAATCATGAGCAACCTGAGTGGGCACAAGGGTGATTTTATTCAACCATCTGTGGCCGCGGTGAACTGTACCTTATGGGTGATCTATGGTTTGTTCAAGAAACAGCGTGACTTGCCTTTGGCTGCTGCCAACATGCCGGGAATCGTCTTTGGCCTGATTGCCGCATCAACCGCACTCCTGTAGCTACTGCCATCTTTCGTATTTTAGCGCTCACCACCAAATAATGTGATGCGCCTGCCTGTATGCTTCACGCCCCCCTTCATCTGCAGGGTTACATGGGCTTCAAAACAAGGTAGGTGGCACATCTACATAAGTTCCTTCGAATATGTGCTAATCAGAAACTACAGCATCAAGCGCAACGGAGGCGACCATGAGGTTTAAATACTGGACTGTACGGATGCGCCCAACCCCCATGAGTATTTCAACTATTGGTGTCGGCGTTATCGTTGAAGATACACAATCTGGGATTATTAACTATCAGTTTGTCGAAGATATTAAAGCACTGCTCCCACACTTTCCACATCAAAAAGCTGTCAAAAAGCAGATAGAAGAACTACGCCTGTGGTTACCCTCCGATACTTTTGATCAAACCCCCCGGCTAGAACTCAGCCCAAATCACACTATTCCGGGAATCATTGATTCCCTGGTTATCCGGTGGAACAACCTTGTGGTTATAGATCCCAGTAATATCATGTCTGCCCCCAGCATGGAAGAGGCGATCAACCTGCTGTTTAACAAACTAATTGTGTTTACTTCTCATCAAACACCACA
>ERZ773055.792-NODE-792-length-16720-cov-51.117432_pt1 | contig 16720 bp, 15 predicted proteins | sample MGYA00580515_ERZ773055 | MGnify/ENA primary metagenome ERZ773055 (study PRJEB29015, sample SAMEA2737993) | human oral metagenome | biome: human oral; feature: human-associated habitat; material: dental | place: China | collected 2064 ...
GACTCAAATGCATAATCGGTGTCTTTCCAAAATCCAGTCCAATTGAAATCTTTTAGATTACTCATGATACTCTCTCCTAGCCAAATAGATATAATTTAACCACATTTTATGTCATCAATAGAATATTTTTTTATTAAAGCTTTCACCTCTCGCCGTATTAAAATGGTATCTATAATATAGGAAAAAATGATATAAGGAGATACGTTAATAATCCCGACAGGGGCCAATATAAGGGCTGCCCACAATAAATTCAGTGAATACGCATACCACTTAAAATCAATGGTATTTAAAAATGGTATAACATAGTCAATAACTCTTAATTCCCATTGCATTAATGGGTTTAATTCCTCACTAGTTCCTAATAGCCAAACAAAACTTACACCAAAGATCAAACAATATAATATGCCAACAGGAATTAATATCTTCGCTCTCTGTTTTAATAGATCACGACAAATCTCATCTTCTTCCTCTGGTGTTACATCATATACCATATTGCATTGAATCTGAATCCGTCTAAATCGATAGCGAATATACTTATATAAAAGGTTATTCGGTCTGTATAACATGATATGCTCCACAGTATCCTTTACAGGCTTTCCGTATTAGGTCTTAAATCTAACACGATTTCCCAACTATCTAATGCAGGAACCTTATGATGTACAATTAAATCTGCTATTATCTGTAATGCCTCTTGAGGGCCCAGCTCATTCTTACCATATAGGATAGCGCCCTGGTCGCCATCATTAGTTACACTAAGCTCTATATGTAATAAATCAGTATCTTCATCACAACAAACTTGTACAAAGTTATACTGTTTCTTATCTACTAAGATTGCATTTGATGGGGATACAATCACAAAATCTTGCTCTTGATCCGTAATAGCATAGAGATTTTGCTCAACTTCATTCAATGTAATCCCTTCATATTTATAGGTGCCTACATCAATGGACCAATCTGTATATGTTTTCTCAAATGTATGTGTCATATGTATTGCCTCTCCTTTACGATATACATTAAAACAAGGTTTCTAATTGACCTGCCATATCGGACATAAACTCATCAAATTTACAAAGCTCTCGTAGTTCTTGATGTTCTACATCATAACAAGAAATCTTTTTAGACTTAGGGTCCCACACAATTTGCCATTCATTATACTCACCTAGATCTTTAGATAAACGTAATAGATTACGACGGCCTAATTTAAATGGAATCGTATCAGTAAGTGAGAAGAACTCTATAGATATAAAATCAGAGCCTGGCAATTCAAAATAGAGAGTATCTCCCTCTAAAAACGATACTAAAGCCTTTGGTAGTTTAAATGGCTTTAATTGATCCATTTTATTTTGTATATCATGGAACTCAGTAGGCTCTAATGATTTAAAATACTCTGCCATTTCCATATCGCCTTTTTCAATAGCAATGCTATAAGGGCGCATACCATCCTTTTCCGTGATGGTCACGTCAGCGCCATGTTCTACCAAGTATTTACACATCTTTAAATCTACATACCGTGCTGCTACGCACAATGGGGTTGGCTTAAAGGGATATACAGAATCAGGCTTATTGTAGTTAATATCTACACCATTATGAATAAAGAAATCTAGAACCTCATAATTTCTATCTGTAATGATATTTCTGAAAGCTTTACCGCCATACTTTTGTACTGTATGGCCTAAGTCATGAATGATTTGTAGGTTCTCATATTTCTTGCCATATAAGGCAGCTTGAAAGGCATCTACTTTCACACGGTTCAAGGCGTGAACATTAGCACCATGAGTCACAACATAGTCAATAATCTCTTTATTACCATACCGTACAGCTAATAAGAAACTTGGATTTTCTTCATCATTAAGATCAGCGCCATTCTCCACTAACCATTGAATACTTGGCAAGCAACACATAACAAGAGCTAATTCTAAAGGTGTATGCTCACTATACTCACCAATTTCTATAGGTATATTAATATCCCAACCATTGGCTAATTCATTTTCTAAGGCGCTAATATTTCCTGTTACAATATCTGTTACAATGTGAGGCACAGATTCAAATGTACCTAAGTCTTTTATCTGTATCATGTATCTCTCCCATGAACTATATTTTTAAAATGATTATCACTAATTACATTATATTACATTTATAAGTATGAGTGTATAGTAAAAGCCCTTCGCCTATGCGAAGGGCTAATCTATTATTTCTCTTGTACTTGTTTACCACTCATATGTTCAATGGTAATTTCAAACATTTGAACTGCTCTACCAGCATGAGCAATATTTTCATCCACAAGTTGCTCACTAGGATAATATTTCATAGCAAATTCTTTTAATCGATCTATAGATTCGGAGCCGGCTGCTAATAAACGACATCTTCCAAAGACAACTACACTTTGTACATACGGCGCCCAAGATTCAGATTCATCAATACGCTCATTACCATATACGGTAAAACATACCTTATCTGAAGTTTTCAATGCATCCACTTTGTGACCCGCTTTAGCTCCATGAAAGTAAATCTTTTGCTTTGCACAATCGTAAAAGTAATTAATTGGAATAGCATAAGGATATCCATTATCGCCATTCATGGCTAAAATACCTCGACGATTAGATTGTAATAAAGCTTCTGCAGCATTACGATCTATTTCATTTATCTTCGTGCGAACTGGTTTAAACATATATACCTCCTGATTTTAATTACTAATTGTATTTACAAGATAGCTGTGCGAGCTGCAATATCCCACATTGTATCACCTGCTTGAACTTTTACTTCACGGACAGCATGTGTATTTGCTTCTGCTACAGAGTTTGTCATATTATAGCCGAACAAGATTGTTAAGCACATTCCTACCATCATCAATATATTTTCATCTCATACCTCACATTTACATCGAACATAATATCTGAGAACATTTGTTTGTTTACATGCTTATATTAGCACACGAACGAATGTTCGGTCAAGTGTTTTAGAACAAATGTTTGCAAAAACTTTTAAAATTGCCTATAACATGAAAGTACCACTATTAGTATCATCAACTTTAGAATACTCTTTCCAGTTTAAAGATTTCCCTCAACTACTATAACAGATGTATGTTCTAGTGCTTCTTTAATCCAATCAATAAATATCTTTAAAAACTTTTGCTCTACTTTACTAGAGTTTATAAGATCAACTTCAATATTATGAATTATTTTAATCCAGTCGTCTTGCTTAATCCAATTATCAAAGCATACATCAAATCTATCTCTTTGAGTATTATCCGATGCATCTATAATAGGATACGCTTTATTAAAATAAGAAACTAAGATATCAAAATCTGGACTATAAACACGTAATGGCTTTCTATAACAGTGCCATTCTTTCCAACTTGGTTCATGACCAGACACATCATAAATTTTGAGTGGATTAAAATCTAAGCGTATGTTCTCATATAATGGAGCATTAAGTCTTAGCTCCATATACTCTTGGTTTTTATAATCTACTAAATTTAGCCATACCATTATAGTTCACTCCATAAACTTATAAACAAGATATTAAAGTGATGCTTCGCTTCTAGTGAGCAAAGCTACAGCTTCGACATGCGCTGTCATGGGAAACATGTCTACAGGTTGTACTTCTTTTAGTTCGTAGCCATAGTGTGTGAGGATTTCTATATCTCGAGCCATGGTTGCTGGGTTACAGGATACGTAGACAATGCGTTTTGGCTCCATACCAGCTGCAGAGGTTAGGACTTCTTCTTTACAGCCTGCACGGATTGGGTCGAATACGATGACGTCTGGTCGTACGCCAGCCTTGTAGAGTTTTGGCATTTCTACAGCCGCATCAGCGACGATAAATTCTGTATTATCATAGCCATTGCGTTGGGCATTTTCACGAGCATTGATAATGGCTGGTTCTACGATTTCAATACCGATTACATGTTTAGCTTTATGGGCCAAAAACAATGAAATGGTCCCCGTACCACAGTACGCATCGATAACGGTTTCATCACCTTTAAGGTCTGCATAGGCTAATGCTTGATCGTACAGTACTGTAGTTTGTTCTGGATTAACTTGGAAGAATGAATGTGGGGACAATGTAAACTGTAAGTCCTTAATATGGTCTGTAATCGTCCCATCCCCATAGAGAATATTATTTTTAGGGCCTAAGATAACATTAGTACGCTTACCATTTACGTTATGAACAATAGTTTCTACTTGAGGAATTCGTTCTGTTAATTTTTCTACCCACTTCTCTTTATGCGGTAATTGTTCTGTTGCCGTTACAAGGATAATCATCCATCCAGATTGTCCAATGCGTCCAATAATATGGCGCAGTACACCCTTTCCTGTATGTTCATCATACGGTTCAATATCAAATTCTTTAGCGATTTGGTAGCACGCTTGAGCGATGATATTATTCCCTTCATCTTGAATAGGACAGTTTGTGCCTTGCACAATATCGTGAGATCCCATCGCATAGAATCCCATTTGAATATCGCCTTTAGTGCCGCCTACAGGCATCTGCATTTTATTGCGATATGCCCATGGTTCTTTAGGTCCTAATGCAGGTTTTACAAGGTCTGGATTTTGATGACCAATGCGTTCAATAACGTCCTTCACCTTTTGTGTTTTTAGTGAAAGCTGTCCTTCATAGGTAATATGTTGTAGTTGGCATCCCCCACAGAAGCCATAAAGATCACAACTAGGATCAATACGATTAGGAGCCATTGTAACAATCTCTAAAAGTCTACCTGTAGCATACGTCTTTTTCACCATATTGATGGATACTTTTACAGTTTCCCCTGGCAAAGCAAAGGGAACAAAGACAGTAAAGTCATCTACACGACCTACTCCTTCACCACTGCTACCAATACCGTGAATGGTGACGAGCACTTCATCGCCTAGTTTAACAGGTGCATTAAGTATAGCTTGTTGTTTTTTAGATACTGTACCGCTCACAGTTTGCTGTAAATTTGAGCGATTCGCACTTCTATGTTGTTTAGATTGTTTTTTACGAGATGTACGACTTGTACCGTTCATTACGCGTCTCTTTTCTTCCAAATTTTAATCATACCAGTCACAATGAGTACAAAGAATACAGTACCGAATTTCACGAGTAATTCTTCACCTTGAATATATGGTATAAGAAGTGGATCCTCTACAATCATTTCGCCTGCAACCCAGCCAAGTAGTGCACCACCAGCCCAAAGAATAGCAGGAAATTTATTAATAATACGAGCAAATAAGGTAGAGCAAAATACGATAATTGGAACAGTAATTAACATACCTGCAATAACAAGCTCTAAATGACCTTTGGCGGCCCCTACTACACCAATGACATTATCAATACTCATCATAGCGTCGGCTACAATAATCGTCCAAATAGCACCCATTAATGAATTCTTAGCTTCAATATGTGCATCTTCATCTCCACCTTTTAATAATTGAATGGCAATCCATACAAGTACAAAGCCACCACCTAAGTGGATAAGAGGAATTAAAGTAAGCGCCTCTACTAAAAGGGTAGCAAATAAAAGGCGCATTACAATGGCACCTACTGTACCCCAAATTACGGCTTTCTTTTGTAGTTCTGGAGCTAACTTACCTGCTGCCATACCAATTACTACAGCATTATCGCCAGCCAACAAAATATCAATTAAGATAATCTTACCAATGGTCACCCACGTGGCAACTTCTAAAAATTCCATTCTGTACATACCTCAATTCAAACGAGTAATTCAATAACTATCCCTTAACTATACCATAATTTTTCTATTTTCTCACCTAAAAGAGAGCTATTAGTTTACATAAAAAATCTCTCCTCCTATGATTAGGAGAAGAGATATATTCTATTATTTCTTGAGTTTTTTAGCTACCAAAGATGCACCTACTACGAGGATTACTGCAGCGATTTTAATGAACAACGCATATGGTTCAACCGTATGGGCAATCAATGTATCCTCTACAGCCATTCCAGCACCTACCCAACCAAGGATACCCCCGCCAACGTATAAGATAATCGGAAAGCGCTCAATAACTTTCACAAATAAAGTACTGCCGTAGATGATGATTGGTACAGTAATCAACATACCAATAGCTACCATAATCATATGACCGCCTGCAGCACCAACTACACCGATAACATTATCGATGCCCATAATACCATCTGCAATCACAATAGTAGTAATAGCAGCACGCAAACTATCCTTCGCTTCAATATTATGCTCGCTTTCATCATCGGCAACAAGTTTGTAACCGATCCATAAAAGAAGGATACCACCTACTAAACGAAGTGCAGGAATATTGTTCAATGCCTCTACAAATAAGAATGCCATAACAAGGCGTAAAATTATGGCCCCTGCTGTACCCCAGAAGATAGCTTTCTTCTGCAAATGAGCAGGTAAATTACGAGCCGCCATACCAATCACAATAGCATTATCGCCAGCAAGTAAAATATCGATAACGATGATTTGTAACATCGCCAATAAACCTTGAATAGATAAGATGTCCAATGTATCCTCCTTATAATACAACTATAGTATATATATTATAATCGATATAGTTCAGTAGTGTAAAATTCAATTTGTAAAATATATATTCATTTTTAGCATACTCTGTTCATATTAATGAGAGAGACATAAAGCTACAAAATTAGACTACTTTATGGTATCGTATTATATATCATTACTAAGGGAGGTAAGTATGTATCAAACATATTCTATATCACAAAAGTTATGGTTGTTTATTAAACTATTTACTCCTATGTGCATAACGCAATTTTCCCTTATAGGTGGTACATTTATAGCCATCTTTTTAACGGGACAATATAGTACGATAGATTTAGCAGGGGTTGCTACGGGGTATAATTTATGGCTCTTGTTCTATATCTTTGCACAAGGGACGTTATTAGGTATTACACCGATTATTTCTCAGCTATTGGGAGCTAAGAAAACTAATGATATTGCAACCATATTTTATCAAGGTCTTTATATCGGTACAGGCCTAGCATTCATTATTTTAATAATTGGTCTATTCGGCTTACAGCCCCTACTAACAGCATTAAATCTGGAACCTGCTGCAGCCGAAGTTTGTATTAGTTATCTGAAAGCTTTTGCTCTTGGTTTGTTCCCTCTACTTTGGGTAAACACTTTGCGTAATACAGTCGATTCCCATGGTTTAACACATTACTCTATGGCCATCGTATTTACAAGCTTTGTGATTAATGTATTCTTAAACTATGCACTCATCTTTGGCCACTACGGTTTTCCTGAAATCGGTGGTGTTGGTGCTGGTTATGGTATTGCTGGTGCTTGTTGGACCAACTTTATTCTCTTTAGCTTAGTCATTCTCTTCCATCCTAAATTAAAGGGATATAGAATTTATAAGGACTTTAAACGCCCAAGCTTCCACTACATTCGTGAACAATTACAAGTTGGTATTCCAATTGGTTTCTCCATCTTCTTTGAAGCCAGTATCTTTAGTATCGCAGGCCTCTTGATGGTTCACTTTGGATCTGCCGTAGTAGCAGCTCATCAGTCGGTTATTTCCTTTACTAATGTATTCTACTGCTTACCGCTGAGTATTGCTATGGCCTCTACTATTGCTGTTGCATATGAACTCGGTGCCGGTCGTAAGAAAGAGGCTATTCAGTATTCTTACATCGCTCGTGTAATGGCCATCATCATTGCGTTACTCATTTGTGCCTTTACGTTCACCAATATGGACAATATTGCAGACCTATTCACAAATGATGACGAAGTATATGGTCTTATTTATCAATTCCTTGGATATGGCGTATTCTTTGCCGCTATCGATGCCATCGGTACTCCATTACAAGGTATTCTAAGAGCTTACAAGGATGTAAAAATAGTACTTTACATCTCCCTCGTATCATATTGGGGCGTATGTTTCCCTACTGCTTATATCCTCGCTAAAAATCCTAATTACGGGCCATTTGGTGTATGGATTGGATTACTCGCTAGCGTACTAGCAGCAAGTGTATTATTTACTTGGCGTACTTGGTACATTCAACGTCAACAAAAATAAATAACATACTTATACAGCAAAAGAGCATCTTAAATAAGATGCTCTTTTTTATTTCAACATATCTTGTTTTTCTGCCTTAGACATGCGGAAGAAATTATATAGTGTTTCTGCCGTCTTATAGTTCATAGATTCCACCTTTGAAAGCTCATCAATAGATGCTTCTTTCATGGCTTCTAAACTATTAAAGTGAGCCCATAATGCCTTTCGACGTTTAGGGCCGATACCTTCAATATGATCTAGAATAGATTCTAAATTACGTTTTCCTCGAAGCTTACGATGGTATGTAATAGCAAAGCGATGGGCTTCATCCCGTATTTGTTGGAGTAATTGAAGCTCTGGTGAACGGTGGCTTAGGATAATACTTTCAGATTGTCCTTCTACAAAGACCTCTTCAATACGTTTAGCTAAAGAGATAACAGGCACATCTGTAACACCTACACCGCGAATCAACGGCAGTGCTGCATTGAGCTGACCTTTACCACCATCGATGATGATGAGATCAGGCATAGGCCAATCTGTTTCCTTACCGTACCGTCGTTCCATGATTTCTGCCATAGACTTGAAATCATCAGGTTTACCTTGTGTCGTTTTTAATTTAAATCGGCGATATTCTTTCTTCGCTGGTTTGCCACCTTCAAAGACAACCATAGATGCTACCGTTTCAGCACCTTGGGTATGAGAGATATCGAAACACTCCATACGCTCCGGCAAGCGTGGTAAGTCCAATACTTCCGCTAATTTCTTCACGGCTCCACCGGTCTTATCAATTTGGTGTTGCCACTGACGACGGCGCTCTTCAAGGAAGGTTTTCGCATTCTCATGGGCCATCTTGATCATATCCATCTTGTACCCCCGTTGTGGTACAGATACATCTACATTCTGGCCTTTAAGCTGCGTAAACCATTCACGTAACAAGTCTCTATCTGTACTATCCATAGGGAGTAATAACTCTTTAGGAATAAAGTTCGTATCCCCATAGTACTGCTTGATAAAGTCCGTCATTATAGTTTCAGCACTATCGCCATCGTGTTGCACAAAGTAGTTTTCACGACCTAGTAATCGACCACCGCGAATAAACAGTAATTGTACACAGGCCATGGATGTATCTACTGCAAGACCTAACACATCTAGGTCGCCTCGCTGCGTAACCATCCTTTGCTTTTCTTGTATCTTTTCAATACTAGATAACTGATCTCGATACCGTGCGGCATCTTCAAAGCGTAAGTCTTCTGCAGCTAATTCCATCTTTTCTTTGATTTCTTTAAGCAATGGTATAGGCTTACCTTCAAAGAGTTCTACAATTTCATCAATATACTTCCTGTAGTCTGGTACAGAAATCTTATTAAAGCACGGCGCTTCACAGTAATGCATGTGGTACTGTAAACACGGTCTCTCTACCTTCATAGATTTACACGTACGCAAAGGATAATATTGACGAATCAATTTTAGTACTACATGAACTGATGTTACATCTGTAAAAGGTCCAAAGTACTTGGCCCCATCTCGTTCAAGACGGCGCGTCATATATACACGTGGATAGTCCTCTTGTACTGAAATTTTTACGTACGGATACGTTTTATCATCGCGAAGCCTAATATTGTATTTAGGCTCATGCTCCTTAATAAGCGTGTTCTCTAAGATGAGTGCTTCCATTTCCGTCTTAGTTTGAATGATTTCTACATCGACGGCACGTTTCATCATGGCCGCAACCTTAGGCGCCCGATTGGCATCATTGCGCACATAGGAACGAACACGATTACGCAAGTTAATGGCCTTACCAACATAGATGATGCGGTTATATTGATCACGCCATAAATACACGCCCGGTGTGGTCGGCAAATGACTGACCTTCTCTAGTAATTCTTCAGATGGCATATGTCCTCCTTTCCTTATAGATTTCATGGAAATAGAATACATTCTTATCTAAGATATGTTCATGTTAAATGCTTAGAAAATGTATTCTATTTCCATTATGATTTTTTATAGAAACTAAATGTAATACTCTATTTTATTTCTTATTTTTAGCTGCTTTCATAAATTTCTTAGTCTGTTCTAATACAGGGCCTAAGAATTTACCGGTATAGCTTTCTTTTACCTTGGCGATTTGCTCTGGTGTACCTGTTGCTACAATGGTACCACCACGATTACCACCTTCTGGACCTAAATCGATGATATGATCGGCCATCTTAATAACATCTAGGTTATGTTCAATAACCACCACAGTATCGCCACCATCAACGAGTTTTTGTAGTACATCTAAGAGCTTGCGAATATCTTCAGCATGTAAACCTGTAGTAGGTTCATCAAGGATATAAAGGGTTTTGCCTGTGCTACGACGAGCTAATTCAGTAGCTAATTTAACGCGTTGTGCTTCACCACCAGATAAGGTTGTTGCGGCTTGGCCTAAACGAATATAGCCAAGACCTACCTCTTGCAAGGTAACCATTTTACGATTAATCTTTGGAATGGCGCTGAAGAACTCAACTGCATCATCTACCGTCATATCTAGTACATCGGCAATAGATTTGCCTTTGTATTTAACCTCTAAGGTTTCTCGGTTATAACGGGCGCCCTTACAAACCTCACAAGGTACGTACACATCTGGCAAGAAGTGCATTTCAATTTTGATGATACCGTCACCACGACAAGCTTCACAGCGGCCACCTTTTACGTTAAAGCTAAAGCGCCCTTGTTTGTAACCTCGCATCTTTGCTTCCGGTGTTTGACTATAGAGCTCGCGTATAGCATCAAATACACCTGTATAGGTAGCTGGATTAGAGCGCGGTGTACGGCCAATCGGACTTTGGTCTATATTGATGATTTTATCGATATGTTCAAGACCACGGATTTCTTTATGAGCCCCTACTTTGTGGTTAGAGCGATATAATTGATTAGCTAAACCTTTGTAGAGAATTTCATTAATCAAGGTAGACTTACCAGAACCGCTGACACCAGTAACAACATTGAATAAGCCAATAGGGAATTTTACATTTACATTTTGTAAATTATTTTCCTTAGCACCACGAATTTCAATGCAGTTCTTACCTGGTTTACGGCGTTCTTCCGGAAGGGCGATAAATTTACGGCCGCTCAAATATTGACCAGTAATAGAGTCTTTTACCTTCATAACTTCATCAACAGAACCAGCTGCAATAATTTGACCGCCATGCTCACCTGCACCTGGACCAATGTCCACGAGATAGTCAGCCGCACGCATCGTATCTTCGTCGTGTTCTACAACGAGCAAGGTATTACCTAAGTCTCGTAAGCCTTTTAAAGTATCAATGAGTCGATCATTATCTCGTTGATGTAGACCTATCGACGGTTCATCTAAGATGTACAATACACCTACCAAACCAGAGCCGATTTGCGTAGCTAGACGTATACGTTGCGCTTCACCACCAGACAAAGTGCCTGCACTACGGTTCATAGTAAGATAATCAAGGCCTACATTGTTTAGGAACCCAAGACGAGCATTAATTTCTTTTAAAATCTGAGCACCTATTACTTGTTCCCGTTCAGTAAGCTGTAACGTACCAAAGAAATCGAGTGCTTCTTTAATCGTTAACTGCGTTACCTCATTAATGTTCTTATCCCCTACGGTAATGGCTAATACTTCAGGTTTAAGACGAGCTCCATGGCATGTAGTACAAGGCTTAATGGACATAAATTTTTCAAACTCTTCACGCATAGAATCTGTAGAGGCTTCACTATGACGGCGTTTTACCATCGGTAAAATACCTTCGTACTCAGTAAAGAATTCCTTCACTTCACCGCGCATATTTTCGTACGTGAAAGCCACCTTATCTGTAGTGCCATACATTACTTTTTTCTGTAATGCTTTTGGCAATTCATCATAAGTAGAATCTAAAGAGTATCCATTGGCCTTCAATAGACCTTCTACTTGGCGCATAAACCATGCATTAGGGTTAGAGCTCAACGCTTGTACACAACCATCGGCAAAGGTAATAGATCCATCTGGAATAACGCGCTCTTCATCTACTTCCATGGTAGAGCCAATACCAAAACAAGCTGGGCAGGCACCAAATGGACTGTTAAAGGAGAACATACGCGGTTCAATTTTCGGTAAGGAAATATGGCAATCTGGACATGCAAAGTGTTGGCTATACATGTGTTCAGGTCCATCTACCTCTTGGATAACTACAATGCCTTCTGCCCATTTTGATGCGGTCTCCATAGAGTCTGCTAAGCGAGATTCAATACCTTCTTTTACAACGAGACGGTCTACGACGATATCGATGGAATGTTTTTTATTTTTCTCTAACCTAATCTCTTCATCCAGTGTACGTACAACGCCATCTACACGGGCACGAACAAAGCCTTCTTTTCGAAGTTGATCAAAGACGGATTTATGCTCCCCTTTTTTTCCTTGAATCATAGGTGCTAATACTAAAATCTTAGTACCTTCTGGAAAGTTCATTACGTCATCTGTCATTTGTTGTATCGTTTGCTGTGTAATAGGCTTACCACATTCAGGACAATGTGCATGACCTACGCGAGCAAATAATAGACGCAAGTAGTCGTAAATCTCCGTTACAGTACCAACGGTAGAACGAGGGTTACGGCTTGTGGTCTTTTGGTCGATAGAAATAGCTGGAGATAAACCTTCAATATAGTCTACATCGGGTTTATCCATTTGTCCCAAGAATTGGCGAGCATAAGCAGATAAAGACTCTACATAGCGTCGTTGTCCTTCTGCATAAATCGTATCGAATGCCAAGGACGATTTACCAGAACCACTGAGACCAGTCAACACGATAAACTGGTCCCGTGGTAAGGATATATCTATATTTTTAAGGTTATGCTGACGCGCACCTTTTACAATCAATTGGTCTTTCATTATTTTCCCTATATAAAGAGATGATACCAAGCGGCATCATCTCTCCGATTACTAACATGAAATAATATATCTATATTATCGCACATATAGTCTATATAATCTATGTGTTTTATTACAATCTATATAATCTATGCGTTTTATTACAATCTATTTACTCTTTGGACTAGTCCGCTTTCTACCTTTAGAGGATGCCGGTTTTTTTAACTTGCTTTCACCTGCGCTATGCATATCAGACCATTGTTGACGTAATACGCCCAATTGATCACGTAGCTTAGCAGCCTTTTCAAATTCAAGCTGCTTTGCAGCGGCCTTCATTTGACGGTCTAGTTCTTCAATTTTATTGAATAACTCTTCTGGTGTTATATCGGCCACCTTAGGCGTAGATATATCTTGTACATATGGTTCGTGTCCATGGTCCATTCCCGGTGTAGAGGATTTCTTTTTCCCCTTCTTCGGTGAAAGTCCCTTGCCATTAGTGTCCATATCTTCTTCGATTTTCGTCAATTCAATAAGCTCTTTGACGTCTTTAGAGACAGATTTAGGCGTAATATTATGTTCAATATTATACGCCTCTTGCACGGCGCGACGGCGATCGGTTTCATCGATAGCGCGCTGCATAGAACCTGTTATGCGGTCTGCATACATGATAACGTGACCATTCACATTACGAGCGGCACGACCGATAGTTTGAATCATAGCCGTATCAGAACGCAAGAAGCCTTCCTTATCTGCATCTAAGATAGCTACGAGAGATACCTCTGGCATATCGAGGCCTTCACGAAGCAAGTTGATACCAACTAGTACATCGAATACACCAGCTCGTAAGTCCCGAATAATTTCGGCACGCTCGATGGTAACGATATCCGAATGAAGGTATCGTACGCGAACGCCCATTTCCTTCAAGAACTCTGTTAAATCCTCCGCCATTTTCTTTGTTAAGGTCGTAACGAGGACACGCTCATTCTTAGCAGCTCGCTTATGAATTTCACCGAGCAGGTCATCCATTTGTCCCTTAATAGGACGAATCTCAATGGATGGATCGAGTAAACCAGTAGGGCGAATAATTTGCTCTGCCACATTCGTTTGTACGTCCATTTCGTATGGACCAGGCGTTGCCGATACATAGACGATTTGGTTGATACGCTCCACGAACTCATCGAATTGAAGCGGTCTATTATCAAGCGCAGACGGCAAACGGAATCCATATTCGATAAGTGATTCTTTACGTGCACGGTCACCATTGTACATGGCACGTACTTGAGGAATGGTTACATGAGACTCGTCCACCATGATGAGGAAATCATCTGGGAAATAGTCTATCAATGTGTATGGTGCCTCTCCAGCCTTACGTTCAGACATGTGGCGGGAATAATTTTCGATGCCTGAGCAATACCCCATTTCTTGCATCATTTCTATATCGTAACGAGTACGCTGTTCAAGACGTTGAGCCTCCAATAGACGGTCAGCAGCTTTCAACTTAGCTAATTGTTCGTCTAATTCAGCTTCAATACGCTCTACAGCAATACGCATCTTATCTTTCGTTGTTACATAGTGAGAGGCTGGATAGACTGCAACGTGCTTGCGTTCAGCAATCACTTCGCCAGTCAAAGCATCTACCTCAACGAGGCGATCGATTTCATCGCCGAAAAGTTCTACCCGAATGGCTCTTTCACTATAAGCGGCAGGGAAAATCTCGATAGTATCCCCTTGTACACGGAAGGTACCGCGGATAAAGTTCATATCATTTCTCGTATATTGAATATCTACGAGTTTAGACAGAATTTCGTCGCGAGATTTCGTCTGACCTAAGCGCAAAGACAGCACCAGTTCAGAGTAATCCTCAGGGTCACCTAAGCCGTAAATACAGCTAACAGAGGCAACAATAATCACATCGCGGCGCTCAAAGAGGCTCATCGTAGCGCTATGTCGCAGTTTATCGATTTCATCATTGATGGACGCATCCTTCTCGATATACGTATCACTAGAAGGGATATACGCTTCTGGTTGGTAGAAATCGTAGTAAGACACAAAGTATTCTACCGCATTATTAGGGAAGAAGCTTTTAAACTCACTACATAGCTGGGCAGCTAAGGTTTTATTATGGGCAATAATCAGAGTTGGTTTTTGAACGGCCTCGATAACCTTAGCCATTGTAAAGGTTTTACCTGTACCAGTGGCACCGAGCAAAACTTGGGCCCATTCACCGCGTTCAATGCCTTCTGTTAAAGATTGAATCGCAGTTGGTTGGTCCCCTGTAGGCGTAAAGGGCGCCTCCACTTTAAATGGTTGACCCCCTTCATAATTATATGTATTATGTTTCATTACTGTTCATCCTGATGTTTACGGATAGCTTTAAGTTCTTCCTCTGATAGACGGCGCCCTGCATTTTCCGCTTGGTTCAAAGTATCCTCACCCTCTAAGACTTCGGTGAGCATAGCAATAGAAAAGCGATCTAATGTTGGCGTAGTCTTTTGGATTTCATCTGCCATCATCCAATCGGACTCAGAATAGTTATTAATACGTTCAGTAATCTCTTCCCAGTTTGAAAGTAGTAATCTCGTAATAGGACGATATAATTCAATGCCGAAATACTCGATTAAGCTAACAATCTTTTCCATATTTTCTAGGCTAACATTACATTCGTTTTTTTTATTTTCAGATTCTACATATTCAAGTAAGAATTCCCGGTTATATTTATTTGTCACCTTGAATCATTCCTTTATTAAATAGTGCATTAGCAAATTCTTTTGCATTAAATGGACGCAAGTCATCCATGCCTTCGCCAACGCCAATCCAGCGAACAGGTACACCTAATTCCTCTTTAATAGAGATAACTACGCCACCTTTTGCTGTACCATCAAGTTTAGTAACAACAATACCATTTACTGGTACGGCTTGACCAAATAATTTAGCTTGGCTTACTGCATTTTGACCTGTAGTGCCATCTAACACGAGCAATGTTTGATGCGGAGCCCCTTCTACGTGGTTATTCGCTACGCGGCCCATCTTTTTAAGTTCTTCCATAAGGTTCACTTTTGTGTGTAGACGACCAGCTGTATCAACGATAACAAGGTCTGCATTACGAGCTTTTGCCGCTTCCATTGCATCATATACAACGGCTGCAGGATCAGCGCCTTCTTTATGTTTAACGATAGGCACACCTACGCGATCAGCCCAGATAGATAATTGGTCAGCTGCAGCGGCACGAAATGTATCGCCTGCAGCGATAATAACCTTTTTACCTTCTTTAGTGTAATAGTTAGCTAACTTAGCGATAGTCGTAGTTTTACCAACACCGTTAACACCAACTACAAGAATAACTTCTGGGTGATGTAGTGTAATCTCATCTTCTTGGTCAACAAGCATTTCTGTAATACGGTCTTCCATAAATGGCATAACATCACCGGTATTATTGATAATACCTTCTGTAACACCACGACGGATTTCCTTCATCAAATACTCTGTAGTCTTAGGACCAAGATCGCTAGTAAGCATAACTGCTTCTAAATCATCAAGAAAATCATCATCAATTTCTGCATAACCAATGATCACTGTTTCTACATTTTTTACAAAGGACTTACGAGTTTTTTCTAAGCCCTCTTTAATTTTATTAAAGAATCCAAATGCCATTATGCCAGATCCTCCTTCACATCTTCAAATGCTACTGTTAATAATCGCGATACGCCTCGTTCAACCATGGTCACCCCTTGTAATACTTCAGCAGCTTCCATCGTCTTTTTACGATGCGATACGACAATAAACTGTGTTTCTTTATTTACCCGATTTAAGTAAGAACTAAATCGCTCTACATTTGCTTCGTCCAAAGCAGCATCAACTTCGTCAA
>ERZ773055.794-NODE-794-length-16696-cov-21.625263_pt1 | contig 16696 bp, 10 predicted proteins | sample MGYA00580515_ERZ773055 | MGnify/ENA primary metagenome ERZ773055 (study PRJEB29015, sample SAMEA2737993) | human oral metagenome | biome: human oral; feature: human-associated habitat; material: dental | place: China | collected 2064 ...
GACAAATCCACGTCCTCACCCGCATCGCCAGGCGCGACCCGGGCCTCCACCTCGCCGACACGACCGCCCACATGCACCACTGGCGGCGCAGCCTCGCAGGCGCACGCACCATCAACGACATCATGGGCATCGAAGGAGCCTGCTCCACCGCCTACTTCGACGCCCTCGCCGCGTGCGTTCCCGCCGACGTCCCCTTCGACGGACGCAGCCGACGCCCGCCGCGCGACCTGCCCAACGCCGCGCTGTCCTACGGGTACGCGATCCTCCTGGGAGAGTGCGTCGGAGCGCTCCACGCCGCCGGACTCGACCCCTCACTCGGCATCGCCCACGCGCCCACCGACAAACGCCCGAGCCTCGCCCTTGACCTCATGGAGGAGTTCCGTCCCCTCCTTGTCGACCAAACCGTCCTGGCGCTCCTGCGCACACGGAAGCTCCGCCCCGAACACGGCGCCATCGAACCCGAGAGTGGGGGAGTGTGGCTGGGCGCGGAAGGGAAGAAAATGCTCGTCGACGCGTACGAGGCCGCCTCCCAGCGCAGCGTCACCGGAGCCCTCCCCGGGTACTCGGGATCGTGGCGCAGACACATCACGCACGAGGCGCAACTCCTGGCCCGCGCCATCACCGAACCCGACTACCAGTGGAAAGGAATCGCGTGGCGATGATCTACATCGTCGCCTACGACATCGCCAACAACCGGCGACGACTCAAAGTCGCCAAGATCCTGGAATCCTGGGGATACCGCATCCAAGAATCCGTGTTCCAGCTGCGCCTCGACGCCGACTCACTGGCGCGCGTGCGACACCTGCTCTCCACCACCATCACAGACGCGGAAGACGTCATCCACATCTACCCCATCTGCGCCTCCTGCGCCGGCCGCGCCGACATACTCGGCGCGGCCATAGCGCTCGACGACGTGGGGTTGTGCCGGGGAGTGTGATGAGGGCTAGCGGGCGTGAGGTCTGAACATCCCGGGGCCTGGTTTGGGGGTCTTCCGTCGTGGAGCTTGCATCAAAGAGTCGTCTGGAGTCGCCGTTGGGACGGAACCTTGAGAGGGAGGTGACCCAGCCTTGGGTGTGCACAAAGACTGTGGAACACTATCCTCGATATCCTCTTTGAGAGTGAGCATCCTGAACTTGAACTCCTGATCTTTAATTCGGCTCTTCTCATACTCGGTGAAGTAGCTGATAATGGGCGATAGGCCTTGCTTCTTGGGGCGGAAAGTGGATGGGCTGTAGGAAATAGGATCACTCTGTGCGCCCTCGTCGCTCTTCCAACCGTATGTGGAACGGACAAAAGCGCTCACAGCCAGGGATGTTTGCTTGGAAATGGTGGAGGGAAGTGCCTCTGTGACGGAAGCCAGCTCCGCAGCGAGACTCTTCTGCTCTTCGTCGGAACGCGCGGTCCCGTCATGAGTCAGCACACCGTTAAGGTCTCGATAGCTGCTTGCCAGCGACCTAGAAGTGGCGAGCGAGAGAACCTCACCGCGAATGCAGACCGCTCCGAGCCCCAGCGGCTTCCCTAATCCCAGATGGAAGAAACCGTACTCTCCCTCAGCCCGCTGAGTAAGCGGGACGATCTTCTCTGGATCCAGAAGCCAGAGGAGGACTGACAGCTCCTTCGTGCTAAGACCCTCGAAACGCAACGTGGATTCAAAGCTTGCTCCCGACTTGACGAACGAGCCGACAAGTACATGAGAGTTACTCAATGAGCTACTCGGCTGTTTGCTGCCGAGAACGTCTGCTCCACCGCGTGCTAGAAGGAAACGGTGGGTCGGGTAGGTCTTTCTGATGAGGGAGTGCTGTTCAGTAAAGCACTCCGATCGTTCTATCTCGAAGACTCCCGAGCCGTCCACGTGCCTTAGGTATGGCTGAGCTGTCCATGGTTTTGGTTCTGCTAATATCGGTGGAATCCAACCCTCACCGCTACTTGAGCGTTGAAGATATTCTGTTCCGTTTTGGGGTAGTAAGTGGGCGTTAGTCAAGTAGACTCTTCCTTTAAAAGCTGACGACACAGTTTCGCCAGGATCCTGAGCAGCAAACCCCCACAGGCGGTCGGCGGCAGACGTTTCTGCAATTGACTGTGCTGGGTTGATGCTTCCTTTCTTTGCTAGCCGTGATGGGGAGAGGCTTCCTGGAGTGGCTGAGCGGCCCAACTGGGAGAACGACAGTTCCCACTCTCCATTCTTGTACTTTCGTACAAAGACAGGTACGCCGGGCTCAGTTCCAGCCTCAGTAAGTAGAAAGTTGTAGACATTCTCAGGGGTTAGGTTCTTGTTTAGCTCCTCTTTCTTCCCGTTGCGCTCAATGTAGTGAATTGCCCTATTGATAAGGGTGTGGCGCGCACGCTTATCTGTGTAGGATTGGCTGCTCGCAATGCGTGCTGCTTCCAGTATTGTGGCAACGAACGGACTGCTGGCGTCAAGCTGAATGGGTTTGGGGTTGGGAGTTCCTTTATCTGCGTAAAAGATGTACTCGTTGTACTTTGTGGCCATAAGCCTGTCTTCGGGCTTCAATTCGCCGGTATCGAGAACCGTTGTCAATCGGACGACATATCCTTCACATTCGATGGGCTTTGATTCACTGTGCTCTGGCGACTTTGAAGTGCACAGGGTTGTGTTATTGATCTTGGATACAATCATCTTCTTGCCGTCTGGACGTTTCTGTTCGAAGGCTTCGAAGAAGCTCACTTTGCTGAGGTGAGGAGTGTCTATTCGGAGAGATTTCAGTAGTTCGTTGACGGCTTGCTCTTCCTCGGGTGTGTGGTCGATTTTCTGTCTCTTTGTGACTGGATTCTTCTTCTTGTCCAGCTTCAGCTTACCGTTCCTATCGTGCTGCTCTACCACCTGGAATCCCCCAAGAATTGGTCGTTCGGCGCCGGGGGGCGTGAAGGCTACTCCCGCATCGATCGAATCAGGGAGGAGGGCACACTGCTGCAAGTGGATGCTCCACTGGTGACCATTGTCTCCAGGCGTTACTCGCAGGAATCCGGTTCTCCAGGGCGGAAGCTTATTTTTCTGCCACCTTTGAGGGTGGTCAGTTGTGTAACGGAACTGAGCCTGGCGATGATCGTCGCCAAACACCCTGAAGCGAGACTGAGTTACTTCTTCGTAGGCGGAAGATAGGACGCCTTTGAGTGAGGTTGCAGGAATGATCGCGTCCGCATCACTGGTAGCTCCCTGAGAGTTGCCGCTGGCAGAAGGAACGACAAGCCTACCAGTCTCATCGCGCCAGGCGGTTATCAAAGGTGTCTTGGTTTCAATTGTGAGCTTGAGCGTCCCGGAGTAGGAATCCTTGCCAAGATGGTCAAGGCACGGCGCGCCTCCATCTGCGAAGAATGACTCGCCGCTTCGCAGGGTCGGAATGCCATTGTAAGCGTGATGAAAGCGGCTCATTTTTTCCACTCTCCCGTGAATAGTTGATCGGTGACCGCCATGTTTCCGTATGTGGTTTCTTCGGTGATGTACTCGATGGCGCGCATGGTTGTAGGCTTTGCTCCTTCTGTGAGCGGGCCGCGGCGCGGATCGTGTTGCATGTACGTGACCCTGTGGGCCAGGCCGTTGGGGGAGAACGAGCCGCCTTCCGGTGCCTCTCCAGCTTCCCTATCCGCGGCTTCTGCTGGCCTCCCAGTCAATGTCAGCTCGCAAGCCCCCAGTCCGTTCACCCACCGGAACTCGTGTGCGAGCGGGATGCCTTTGACCTCATCGGTGACGACCTCCCACACGCGTGCCTCGTAGACGCGCGAAGGATCGAAACCACCGGAGGAAGACACCTCAAGCGTCGCCTCACCCCCTCCGCTGGCCGAGCTGATCCCCAGGAGCGTCCCAGTGCCGTTCGTTGCCCACACAATCCCCGCGACGTTACGATCGCCGAAAACACGAGCCAGGATTGCAGACAACTCAGCGGCATCGTGCACCTCGTGCTCGGCAACCTCCAGACGGCACGGGATAGTGGTAGCCGCGCGCTTGTCGTTCTTTGTTTCGTTGTCACTCATCTGCTTTCACGTCCTTCGTTTCCGACACACTACGCGCTGCGGCAGCGGGTTCCGCAAGGTAATCGGCCCACCCCGTGTATGGTGTTTGGTCGCCGGATTCGCCCCGCAGATAGGCCAAGAGAGCGTGCGCTGCGCTTGGCGGAGTGCCAGCGCCCTCCGCCTGTTCTGGGGGCCATATCGTCTCGCCGCTCGGACGACTGATGATCATGCCGTCGGCCCCAGACACGCTGATGCCGGTCACCTCAACCTGGCCGAGGCCTCGCGTCGTCTTACCACCAAGAGGGAGCGTGCCCGCACTGAGCTCCGCCAACGCGAGACACAGGAGGCACCACGAAGCCCGGGCGCGCCCCTTCATCGCTTCCTCCGACGAGCCTGTTCCCGCACAGTCAGTTCGCACGTTGCGCAGCAGCTGGGCCGGATCAACCTCAATGACGATGTCATTCCACTGAGCGTGAGGGTAAACGATTTCGAAGAACAACCTACCGTTGATCACCCCGCCCGTCCACCGGTCAATCGCATTGTGGGGGATCTTGAGCTGCTTACCGAGGCCGATTGTCGTGCAGTCACGCACCCTGATCGCACCACGGTACTCGGTCGTACCAAACATGTAACGCACGAGGTTCGGCTCATGGGCGATCTGCTCGTGAATATCCCTGGAATACCTGCCCCCGCCCGACCCTGGAGCACCTGCATCCTCGGTCGCCTCCGCAAGGAAGCTATCGCTCTCTGTTGCCTGACCCGTCGCGTACAGGACAGTCCGCGCGATCCTCGAGCAGCGCGCGCGCAAGGCACCCCGAATTGACGTGCCCGGCAACAGAAGTGGATCGCAGCAATTCTCGTCATTCAACGTTGATGTCTTCGCACGAAGGGGGAAGAGCGTGTTGCCGTCGCCCGTCGCCTGCACGTCGTGCACGAACACGCCCGTCGGAGAGCCCCATTCAATCGTGAGGCGCGTCGGGTGAATCCCGTTGGTGGAACGGGAGGACTCCGATTGACCCGTCTGCGGGGAGGACACGTAATTGTCCCGGATGAAGGCAAGCGCCTTCTCCTCCAGTGTCCTCCTGGCCGTCCCGCTAGCAACTGTGACGCCCAGCTTGCACAGGACTTCCCACAGGATTTCTCTGGCGTACCTAGCCCGTTCCCTCCGCTCGGTTGCGCAGTCGCTTCCTGACACAGCGGCAGAGTAAGGCACGCTGACGCCACTGTCGGTATCCGAAAGACCGGTGAACGATACACGGGACACGTCAATCGAACCGAGGCCCCCTCCCGAACCGCCTCCAAGCCGTAGCACTCCCTCACACAGGTCAACGACGGACAAAGCTAGGAGAAGCAGAGCTGCGCGTAATCTCCCCTTAACAGCATCAGACTCGCATGGGGAAGCATCGTTTTGCTTCTCCGCTAGAGTAGCTACCTCCGAGTCGCACAGAATGTTGCGACACAGCTGAGGGTGATCGACCTCGATCCTGATTGGTTTCCACTTCGCGTGCGGGTGCAGCAGTTCGGCGTAGAGCGCACCGTGAGCCGCGCTGCCTGTTACTCGGTCAATGGCGTTACGCGTCAGCTTGAGAGAACGTACATTACCGTCCTTGGACGCGGAAGCATCCTCTTCACAGTCGTTTACCCGAACAGCCCCCCGATACTCTGTCGTCCCAAACAAATACTGAGACAGGGGCTGCTCTTCGCTGTCCGGCGTACCACGTGCTTCGCTTTCAATGCGAGCGCACCGAGAGCGGAGCACGCCACGGATAGACGTGCCCGGAAGAACCAAAACAGCAGTGTCCTTATGTGCCTGACACGGATAGTCGACATCACCGTGGGTTGCCAGGAACGCGTCGTCTTCGCCCAGTCCACTGTTCTTGCGCCAGTTGCGTAGTGGCGCGGAAGGAATGGTCTCCTTCTCTTCAGAGCGAATTCCCTTGGGTCTGTGCATTCCGACAAATAGCCCCGAAGGAGCATCCCACTTAATCTCGATAGATGTTGAAGTCGAGTGGCGGATAAGATTCGACTTTGGCTCCAACGTCAACGGGGGATCTTCTGACTGACCCACAAGCGAAGAAAGAGGGTCCGTTGACGTGTCTTTCTTGTCCTTCTTGGTTACTATGGACACCTTCTTACAGGTGATTGTCTTCTCGCGGAGTTCGATTCGCCCCCACCCGGACCCGGTCTTACCCCCCAAGCTGATCATGTCATGGCGGATGAGAGTTAGGAATGCCTCCAAAGCCCTCACTACCAGGGCTGGGGTCGCGGGCTTGGTATCGTCCCCGCTGTCACCCGTATTCTCATCCGTCGCCTCGGCGCTGATACGAATGTCGAAGGAGGTGCCCACCGGAAGGTACTCGAATGCGAAGAGTGCGCCGTCCTTGACGCTTCCGGTTGCCGGGTCAATGGCGGTGCTCATTCTGTGGGGGAGTTTCCCGTCTTTTCGTTCCCATACCACCGCGTGGTGGAAAGTGAGAGCGCTTGCCCTCAAGGGGAGCGAATCGCTGTCTCCTAGCCCGCGCTCCCTTTTCGAGGTTCCGACCTCGTGGCGATTCTCCCCACCCCACAGGCTCTTGAGCTCATTGGCAGCGAAACCCAGTTCCTTAGCGTGCTCTTCGAAAGCCGCGCGGAAGGCTCCCTTAAGAGAACGCCCAGGCAAGAGCGCCTCGCCGAGGCCGTTGCGTGCGAAAGCGTTGGGTTGAGCGGTGCGCCCATCATCGTCGGTGATCGGCCGTTCGGGCACGCTGTCGATGCCACCGGAGTGTAGGACCGATGTCACGCGTACGGGGATGGTCATGTCGTAGCGGAAGATGGTCATTGGCAAACCTCCGATTCGTTATCCGTGAAGCACTTACTTACGGTTTTGATCAGTGGTAGTTTCGGCCTGCTGAGGGCATGAGAATCCACCTTGAAACGCCCATAGCCTTGCGGGGTGAGTTCGCCGACGCCCACGTGTCCGAGGGTCTTCAGCGTATTCAACTGCTCGGACGCGACTCTCACACGGATCACCGAACCCGCCTGGATCGCCAGTCGAGTAGCACGAGGTGCGTTGTCCGCCGTAGACCACGAGTCCACGCGACGGTGCCGTATCGCGGTGACGATATGCTTGCGGTTTCTGTGAGGTGGGCAATCGTCGGTTCCTGATGGGCAGGGGTCCTCGTCTTGCTCAGGGCACGAAAGTCGCGAATCGCCGCTACTGCTCTCTTGAATTGCCTGAAGAGAGATCCCGGCGCGCCGGAATGCGAGTTCCAGGTCCTTAACGGTGCCGCCCGGTCCTAGTGCGCTTGAGCGAGCCAACACGTCGGACGTGAACCACAGGGACACTTCAATCAGGTCGCGGGATGATAGTGATACATCGTCGGACTTCGCCGGTCCTTGAACCAGGCACGGAGTGCTCCCCACGTGTCTGAAGTCCTCGCTCAACGTGCAACGGGCGCGCCCGAAGGTGCCTGTGAGCTTACGGGATCCGAGAAGGGCTTTCTCTTCAGTGATTCCAAGGTCGAGCCTGACGGTTTGTGCCGAGTCCGAGGAAAAGGTGTCTTCTCCGGCTACGGTCGGTCGAAGCACTGCCAACAATCGTTCGGAAACGACCACCGAGCAACGCAAACGCAGGCCAGCGGGAAGGGCGCGTACCAGGAACAGGCTTCCATCCTTGGCGGCACCCTTGCTCGAATCGATGGCAGTGGACTGCCGCCCGATGAGCGAGGGCTTGCCCACCCACCCTTTTGCCGATACGTTCGCTCCATCGTGTGTGTCCGACTCGTCGGTGGAGATGGTGAGGAATACGTAGCGGTTGCGTGTAGGGACTGTGTTGCGTCCGCACTCCTGGAGTGCGATGGGGAGATGTCGGTTAAACAGAATGCAAGGCTTGTTCTTGCTCGATTTGTCCTGGGAAACAGCATCTTCAGGAACCTTTTCCTCCTCAAGGACAAAGGGAATCGGAAGACCCGGCGTGCCTCGATAGACCGGCAGGGCATCGCTGATTCGCAGGTCGCCGCCGACGATTGCCGAACTAACAAGGTCGTTATCGGGGAACTTCCTGCGTAGAAGCCCATGCAGCCAGGGCAGCACCACCGTTCCGCGCAGGAAGTCCAGGGAGCGGACCTCGTTAGAGAAAGGGACCTCGTAGGAGACGACGGGGGAGACGAGAGTGATATCCAGGGTTGCCTCGTACCACGTCGTGTCGCCTGCCTCCGCACGGTCGGCCAAGGGCATCGTGACGTCCAGGAGTTTGCGCTCCTTCGCTGTCAGCGGCAGGGGCGGGACCTGAGACAGCGGCTTTCGAGCGAGGCCATGCAAAGCGTTCGCAACGGCCTCAACATCCGCCGTCGTGTACGTGAACTTCTGCGAGGAATCGTCGCCCTCGCGCGCAACACTCTCCTTGATCCTCGCGAGAGCTTTAGTAGCTTCGCCACCAAGCTGGCCATCCGCCAAATTGTCTCTATCGATGACCGCGACCGTACACTCGCCGTCGCCCCCGCTGCGCCCTGAGCCGATGCCTCGGACCATGAGGCCAGCGACCCCCAGGAGGAAGTGGGCTGCGTTGATTGCCTTGTCGTCGCCGAGAGGTGCGCCCGCCTCGTCGATGAGCTGGAAGGTCCCCGCGAGGACCCCCGGCGCGGCCCGCTCCGTGAAACGCAGGAACTGGTCGCGCGCGGTCCCCGTGGCGGGGTCGATAGACAGGGACACGGTGTCGTGGACGGGGAGGTGTGCGACGGGCGAGGCATCCGTGAACACCACGTGGCGGGAACTGGGGCGTTCCCCCGGGGAGAGGTCGGGGCGTTGGCCGAACAGCCACTCGGCGAAGCTCTCCCACGGCCCCTTCTGAATGTCAGGCCCTCCGGAAGCGTCACGCGAGCCGGAAGCGTCGGGAGTTCCCGCCGCGCTGTCGAGCGCTCGGGCGGCGATGAATGCCTGCTCGCGCAGGACTCCCGCGATGACGGTGCCGCGCACGACCGGCTGGCCGTCGCTGCCGCGCTCAATCGTGGAGTGGGTGCGTCCCGCCTGGCCCACCCCCGTGGACACGCCCCAGTCGGAGGTGAACACGATGGCGACGTGGCCGCTCTTGGGGGTGTTGTTACTCGTCGTGGATTCAGCGCTCACTTGGCACCTCCTGCGGTGGTCGCGCCTGACGCCTCGTCGGAAGTATTCTGGCCGTCGGTGTCCTGGGCTATTCGGCGAGCGGCATACCCGTCAGGCAAGTTCTCGGACAGGTCGATCAGGTCCAGGAGCCACCGCACCTGCTCGACGCAGTCCTCGGTGGGCTCAACGGAATCGGCGAGGCGGGCCTGCGATGGTAGCGGTCCCAACGCCTTCACGAGGTCCTGGGCGCCTTGCGCGTTCTCCAGCGCATCCTTCCACTCGAGGCGGATCGCGCAGATAGGGTGCGCGCAGCGCTTATTTCTCTTCTGCGTCTCGTCTTTCTGGGACGCATCCTCGTCGATCTGTTTCTGCGTCGCGAGTTCGTTGTCGTTGTCTTTCAGGACATATCCGAGGCAGTCCTGAGGTGTCTTGTTGGCCTCGTCGGCCCTGGTTTCTTCGGCGAGGAGTTTCACGATCCGGTTGGCGCGGGCGCGCGGGAACGGATCACCGATCGTCTTGTCGGGTGAGTCCGGTTCGTGTCCGTCGAAGGCCGCGACCGCCTGGAGGATCCGCTTCCACTGGTCCTGCGATTGTGGCGTTGGTTCGGGGGACGAGGCCGTGGTTGCGTCCCCGATCCGCTCCGGCGCGTAGTGGCCGACCAGGAAGGGGCGCTGCGTGCGGCCCTCGTATTCGTCCAGCGTGTCCTGCGGGTCGAGGACCGTCGTGTCGCGCAGCACGTGGAAGTCGATCGTCGAACAGGGGGAGGCCCCCGGCTTCTTGCCGAGCTTCTTTCCGCGCGACACCAGGCCTTCCGCCAGGTCGTAGGCGATGTGGAAGGGGAAGTTGCGGCCCACGATGGCCGCCCCCGCCGAGGCCGTGAGGGGACCAGGTTCTTGAACGATGTAGTCTTCAAGCCTGAAGCAGTCCCGCTCAGGTGCATCGGTCTTTTTCCCGCCTGCAACGATGGCGAGAACCGACAAGAGACTATCGTCCTTCGTGAGCTCCTCGTAATGGCGAATATAGGCCTCAGCGAAGGGAATCGCATAGCGCCCGTCCGTGTAGACCGTGACGTCATCGCCGCCCACGAGAACGGGTGCGATGGGAACGACTGTATCTGGGGTCAGTTCCTGAACGTCGTACCACGACAGTGCGATGGCTTCCTTCACAACATCGTCGAGTCTGCGATTCACCTCCATGATGAATGATTGCAAACCACTGTTTTGCTCAGTTGTTACTTCATCAGAGATCGTGCTGACTCCAATTTTCTGTACCGCACGATGGGCAGTGCCGAGGTCACGCATGATCGCGCCCACGCCATTGCCGTCGATGTGGATGACACCGACGGAGGACAGCTCCGGGAGAGGCTTCGTGGCCCCGTCCTCGTCAGACACATCCTGAAAGGCCCTCTCGAGCTGAAAAGGGTCCTCGTTCAGGTCCGCGATTCGATCTCTGACTTCCTCGTCGCTCAGAGTTGAATCCTGGCGCTCGATAACCTCTTTGAGCTGCAATCGGCGCGCCGAACGTGACCACGCGCGCTTGACTCGCGACGGAAGCGACAGGGATCGATCCTTGTCCTTTCCCGTCTGCGTTGGGATCAGCCCGCTGTCGTCCGAAAGAGTCGGAACCATGAGTGAGCGACTCGCGTACTCGCGGATCCTGTTGAGCTCCTCGTCCGAGAGTGCTGCTGAGGTGGGGAGTTCCGACTCTTCGGCCCGGATCAGGTAAGGGAATTGCGGGAAGCGTGCGGCGGCTGGGCGTCGGTTGAGCGAGTAGGTGCTGAACTCGCGATCCAACTTCTCCAAGTCTTCTGGCTGCACCTCATTCGTATTCGTTGTAATGAACACTCCCGTCACATCGAGGCCCGGTGCGTCGGTGAGCGCTCGGAGAGTCACCTCCCTGATGAGAGCCCTCGCAAGAGACTCGGGGGAATCGTCACTCTCTGCGCAGTCGCGCAGAGTGAACCGGACGATCACCTTCCCCGAGGAATCGGACACCCAGAAGGTGTTTGGTAGGTCCTCAGCCCTGAGGAGGCACTTTGCTTCTTCCTCCACCCAGTGGGACAGGAGCGTGATCTCGAAGGAGGCCCCGATCTGCTCGCGCAGGCGAGGCGAGGAGAAGATAAACGGCTGATTGCTGTTCGTCTGCAGCATGACGAGAATGTCGGACATGGCGCATTGTCTCCTAGCCATCATTTCGTGGAGGTAGAGTCGTCAGGAGTGAATGAATATCGCTGAGAATGCGTCCCTGCGCATTCACTACTGTGCTGAAGCGTCGCTTGAAGCAGGTCTTCGTGATCTCCGCTGTTCGATCAAGCGTCCCAAGGGTGAGAACAATGAGCGCTTGTGATTCTGTCAATTCGTTGACGATTCTGTGCAATTCTCTCTCGCCTGCGACAAGTTTATCTGCGACAGGACCATTTTCTGGGCGTGGTCCGGAATACCAATCAAGATCGAGTGAGAGAACAACTAGATCCGAATCGCTTGAAACGGAGTTTTTGTTCGCATCAACCGTGCTTTTGATAAGAGCGGACTTCTTTATGTCTTCTTGTAGCTTGGCGGTTAGGGAATGGTCGCCGATTAACTGTATCTTCCTGCTTGAAAGGCCTTGGGAGAGGCGGTCATTGTAGTTTTCGAGTACCCTGTCTGCAATTGTTGTTCCGACCAGTGCAACGACGATAGCTCCGATTATTGTATAGATGAACGGAAAGATGAATGTCGTTGCCACGTCATGCCAGGTTGGATCGTTGAATTGAGTGAATAGAACTAATGTCATGACGAGGGTCATCGTTAGGGTGATGATGATCCCGATGTAGATGTGCCGTTCTTTGTTCATGACGTTTGCTCTTCCTTATCGCTTTGTTCTGTATCTTCAGTTGCTTCGTTTGCGTCTTGATGAGGAGTTTCCATGATGAGGAAAGTGTACGTCGTTGACGCTTTGCTGTGTGTGCACATGCATGGCGAGAAGATGAAGCCGGCGACAGAAACTGTAATCAGCAGGGCTAGCAGGGGAAACAGAAAGAAGCATGCTATGCCGCGCCAAGTTTGGTTATCAAATTGGATGAACTCGATAATAGTGATCGCTGTGAAAAAAGCGACAACAATACTGGTGGTAATTGAGTGTATGCGTTGATTAGTCATAGAAATCTCCGAATGGTCTTACGCCGCGACCGCGTCTATGACGCCCATGCCGTAGCTGGTGTGTGAGCCGACGTTCGTGTAGGCCGAGAGGGCCATGAGGCGCGAGAAGACGCGGGTGGCCTCGGCCCCCTTGACGCCGCTGATGCGCAGGCGTCCCTCGTGGGCCGGGATCCTGCGGGAGGACAGGCGCCCCTGCTCGGCGCTGCGAGGCATCCCCAGGGCGACCATCGAACTGCGCGTAAAGTCCTGCGTCGCCAGCACGCTCGCCATCTCGTCCCGGTCAATCCGTGGGGGAGCGAGCCTCCTGTTCCACGCCCACCACCGCTGCTGCAGGCTCGTCGCAATCGTGGCCGGAGTCAGGCCCGGCACGTGCTGACCCCTCGACGAAAACGTCGTCGGCGTCACCAGTCGCACCTCCCACGCCGTGTCCTCGTCGCGCCCGGCCAGCTCCTCCCACGAGGCCTGGGTGACGATCTGCCCGTCTGTCGCGATCAGTATCGCGTCCTCATGCGTGCCCGCTCCGATCCGCATGACGCCGCCCCACGACAACCACGCGTCCAGCGTGTCAAGAAGGCGATCGTCCAACAGGCGCACCTCCACCCCAAACCTCGACTCGGAGCAGCTCAGCTCACCCAGCGAATAGGGCTTCGGCATCCCAGCCTCGTGCGCCGGGCGGCACGCCAGGTTTGCGAAGCGCGCCGCGCGCTCGGGGCTCACCCCCGGCGGAAGGTCCAGCACGGACGCCAGGGCGGCGTGCAGGCGGCGCGGCGTCGCTGGCACCCCATCCGGCGCGTCGAAGCTCAGGAAAATGGATGATGGCATCGATGCCTCCCACCACTGGCGTGTGACTGACGTTACTGACCGTAGCACACATGATTCGTTGTTTCATCCGCAAATGTCAAGCTCTGCATCCGGTGCGACAAAGGGAGAAATGCACATGGTTGCAACGTTGAGCAACGAGATTGTCCTCAGTAACTTTTCAGTTTTGAATCAGTGTCTAATGATCTGGTCGGTAAGTTCCGACACCCGGTGCCACCGCCCGCGAAGCCCCGCCATGACGGCGTTTCGACCGGTGCCGTCGGGGTGCCCCGCGAGTTCGCGTCGCCGTGGCGCCGCCTGGCCGCAGTTGACGGTCAAGCATTTCCGACCCGTGGGTCAAGATTTCTTAAAATGTGAAACCCTCTGGCAGGTTTGTCGCAATCCTTGACACGATAGGCAGACGGCGCACTGTGCGGATCGGCCCAACGGCGCGCCCCTATCAGTACAGAAACGAGGATTGATAATGCATCAACGCTCATGGAAGACCCTCATCGCAGGGGGAGCTGCCCTCGCGGCAGGCCTGACGATGACCGCGCTCGGCGCCCCCGCCCATGCGGCCGGCGTCCCCGGCATCACCTCCGAGGCGCGCGCCCGCGACGAGGTCATGAACTACGCGGTCAACCTGCCAGCCGACGCCTCGCGCTACACCTTCAACGCGGCCGTCTCCAAGGCCTCGGAAAACGGCGTGGTCCTGGCCCAGTACCCCGAATTCAACGCCTTCTTCGTCCAATCCGTGAAGGCATCCTTCGCCCCCGACCTCGGCAAGAGCCTGGTCGACGTCGGCATCTCCTACCACTCCATCGGCCCCACCCGATACAAGACCGTCACCGGCGACGAGGTCCGCACCGAACAGCCGCAGAACACCCCCGCTGAGGTCGCAGCCGTCTCCGAGGCCGCCAGCACTCGCACGACCGGCCTCTCCGCCGACTCCCAGCTCGCCGACTTCACTCCCGACGAGGGCGACGCCAACGCCTGGGGCCTGACCGCCATCGGCTCCATCGAGGCCCAGCAGGTCGACGTGCCCCGCGAGAAAGTCACCGTCGCCGTCATGGATACCGGCCTCGACCCCGACCACAAGGACCTCAAGGACCGCATCGACGCGTCCCTGTCGGTGGGCTGCCAGGTCAACGGCATCCCCAACCAGGACCCCTCGGCCTGGAAGGATGACCACTACCACGGCACCCACGTCGCCGGAACGATCGCCGCCTCCCACAACGCCTACGGTGTGGACGGCGTCGCACCCGACGCCACCCTGGTCGGCATCAAGGTCTCCAACCTCGCCGGCTCCTTCTACCCCGAGTACGTGGCCTGCGGCTTCGACTGGGCGGCCGATCACGGCATCGACGTCACCAACTCCAGCTACTACATGGACCCCTACGCCTTCTGGATGCCCACCGAGGGCTCCCAGGCCGCGGGACTCGAGGCCGCCTCGCGCGCCATCCGCTACGCGAAGAACCACGGCGTAGTGAACGTCGCCGCCGAAGGTAACGACAACGACGACCACGACAACCCGACCATCGACGCGGCATCCCCCAACGACGTCGAGGGAGCCGCCCACGAGCGCGACGTCCACGGCGGCATCGACGTTCCCGCCATGCTCAACGACTCGGTCGTCTCCGTCGCCGCCCTCGCGCTGCCCACCGGCACCAACCCGGCGACCGACCCCCTGGAGCGCTCCAACTTCTCCAACTACGGCAAGAACTCCGTCGACGTGGCCGCCCCGGGCTCGCGCATCTGGTCGACCATCCCCACGTGGAAGAGGGAACCCCCCTTCGCCTACCTGTCGGGAACCTCGATGGCCTCCCCGCACGCCGCCGGTGTCACCGCGCTGATCAAGGAGATCCACCCGGACTACACGGCCGACGAAACCATCGACCTGCTCAAGAAGCAGGCCGGCTACACCTACGACCGCCTCGCCGCCCCCACGGACGGCAAGGAATACCGCGGTGCGGGCCTCGTGAACGCGCTGGCAGCCGTCCTCAAGGACCAGCCCAAGCCGACCCTCGGCGCGATTGAGTACTCGCGCGACGGCACCACCGACTGGAAGCCCCTGGCCGATGCCCGCGTGTCCGGCACCATCTACGTGCGCGCCACCGTCACCGGCCCCGTCACCAACGTGACCCTCGACGTGGCCGGCCTGGCCACCGCGCAGGGCAGCGCCGACGGCTCCTTCAACGGCGCCGTCACCGTCGCGACCGGCCCCGTCAACGTCTCCTCCCTGGCCGGGGCCTCCGCCCAGGAGAGCGCCACCCTCACCGCCGAAGGCCGCAACAAGGATCCGCGCGCCGACGACGACGTCACCTCACCCGTCCACTTCCACGTTGACGAGTACGTGCGCGAGGGCGGCGCCTGGTCCAACGGAGCCAACGGCTGGAGCTACTGCTACGCCGACGGCTACTGCGAGCACAGCGGCCACGCCACCATCGGCGACGCCGACTACTACTTCAACGAGGCCGGCATCATGGTCACCGGTTGGGTCCACTACGACGGAGCCTGGCACTGGATGAGCGCCTCCGGCCGCGCCGGAAGCGGCTGGCTCAACGACCGCGGCACCTGGTACTACCTCAACGCCGGCGGCGTCATGGCCACCGGCTGGGTCAACGACGGCACCGCCCGCTACTACCTGGATGACTCCGGCCACATCGTGACCGGATGGGTCAAGGACGGCGGCTCCTGGTACTACCTGAAGGCCAACGGCCAGGCCGCCACCGGCTGGACCTACGTCGGCGGCTGGTACCACCTGGGCGACGACGGTGCGATGACCACCGGCTGGTTCAAGGACGGGGACACCTGGTACTACCTGGACACCGCGTCCGGGAAGATGGCCACCGGATGGGTCCGCATCAACGGATCCTGGTTCCACTTCAGCCCCTCGGGCGCCTGGCTTGGCTGATCGCCACTGATAACCCCGCCCCCGCGCCCAGCGCGGGGGCGGGGGCGCGAAGGCGGGTGGGTCCGAACGTTCGGACCCACCCGCCCCTCTGCGCGCCTACTCCCGCAGGTCTCAGCCCAGTGAATCGAAGAGAACCTGCAGGCCCTCCGCCATCGTCGGGTGCGCAACCGGGAGGAAACGCAGCTGCTCGTAGGTGAGGTGCCCGGCCATCGCCACCTGAACCGCGGTGATCACCTCGGACACGTTCGGGCCGATCAACGTCGCGCCCAGGATCTCGTGGGTGCGCGCATCCACGACGGCCTTCCAGAAACCATCGCCCGCGTAGCGCAGCGTCTTCGCCCGCGGGATCGCCGCCGTGGGAACACGCGCCACCAGCACGTCCAGGCCGCGCTCGCGCGCCTCCTCCTCGTTCAAGCCGATGCGCGCCAGCTCCGGGGAAGCAAACACCGCGTAGGGGATCGTGCGCCCGGCCGTGGACGTGGCCGGATCATCCTCGGCGGCACCCGTCAGCTGGAGGCGAATAATGCGGAAGTCCGACCACGAGGCGTGGGTGAACATCGGCGTGCCGGCGCAGTCGCCGGCCGCCCACACGTTCGCGGCGCTCGTGCGCAGGTGCTCATCGACCGCGACGAAACCACGCTCATCCAGGGCAACCCCGGCCTTGTCCAGGCCGATGCCATCCGTGTTGGGCACGCGACCGGCCGCCACCAGGACCGCCTCGGCGGCGACCGAGGAACCATCCGAGAGCACCAGGGTCGTCTCGTTGCCGGAGCGAGACGCCGACTGCGCGCGCACC
>ERZ773055.798-NODE-798-length-16648-cov-66.133852_pt1 | contig 16648 bp, 10 predicted proteins | sample MGYA00580515_ERZ773055 | MGnify/ENA primary metagenome ERZ773055 (study PRJEB29015, sample SAMEA2737993) | human oral metagenome | biome: human oral; feature: human-associated habitat; material: dental | place: China | collected 2064 ...
GAGGTAGAGAGAATTAAGTAAAGAGTTTAGGAAGATTAGTATAAAAATAATATGGAAGTAAGTAGACGGGTAGGCAGACGAAGTAAATTAAGTTAAGTTAAGTTTTAAGGTAAATTAAGTTAGTTAGTTAGTTAGTTTTAGTTAGTTAGTGGATAGACGAATAGATGGATGAATGGATGGGTAGATGAGTAAACAGATGAATAAGCAGGTAGATAAGCAGATGAATAAACGTTTAGTACTTAAGAAAGGGCAGATAGCTATACTTGAGGTGTTGTATGGGGGTAGGTTTTGCAGTTGTAGGTTATTGGCAGATAGCCTTGGTATTAGGTCATTATCAAACTTGCATGAGAAGTTGAATGTACTAATGAAGCATGGGTTTGTAGATAGGCGGTATGATAAGAGCTTTAGATTGCGGGGTATGCCAGCAGCGTATTACGTAACGCCAAAAGGGCTTAGGCAGCTGCAGCTAATTCATGGCAGAGAGCGTGTTACCGATGCTATCGTTAAAGCGGGCTACCGAGATAGGGTTGTTAGCCAGGCGTTTGTTAATCATGCGGTGAGAGCGTATGCGTATGCTAATCAGCTACGGCATAGGTATCCGCTATTAGAAGTATTATTGCGGCGCGAAATGATGCTCTATAGCTATGTTCCAGCTAATCCGCCTGACGCTTTCTTGTCGCTTAGAGTAAATGATGGGATACGGCAGTTTGGGATACGGAGATTCTTCCTTGATGTTGTATCTAAAGATATGTTGCCTAGCACTATCAGGCGCCGTATAGCAGGCTATATGGACTTTTTTGATAATGGTAACTGGGATGAAGCAAACAGCGAATTACCAAAGCTTCTATTGCTACTTGAAGATACAGCCATGAAGAGGCGCCTTAGACGTACTGCCCGCGCTATAAGGAGACGGTTTGACTTAGATGATGAGATTGAGATATACGTTGCAATGGCTGAGGATTTGCTAAATGGAGATACTGCTGCTATTTGGTTGAGTATTGATGAGACTAGCGAGTCTAGCGAGCCTGATGGTTCTGGCGAGCTTCTTTCTTTGGAGGAGGTGAGGTGAGTAGAGGGTTGGTTAGAGTGGGTTGGATGGAGTGGATTAGCAAAAGTTAGTTGATTAGAGTTAGTTGGCAGGGCTAGTTAGCTAGAGTGAATTGATTGGAGTGAGAGGTGTATGCAGAGGAGCTGTGATGGTTGGAGTTGAATCCGGGGGGTTGTAAGGGTTGTTATACGAGGGTTTATTGTGGGTGTTGTAGAGGAGGGAAGAGGTGAGGTTAGAGTTAGTTAGTTAGTTAGTTGTAATGAATTGACTAAAGTGAGTGTATGCGTAGATCAACCGTGCGAGGGTGGTAGGTTAAGCTATGGGGGTTGTGGGGGTTATTATATGGGAGTTTATTGCGGTTGTTGGGGGAGCGGGGGCTAAATGTACCGGATGATATTGACTTTTGCAAAAAAGTGGTTTATAGATATAATTGTATCAGATTACACGGTACAGTTATTATCATAGACCACTAATCTCACGGGAGGAGATTGAAGCTTTATGAGAGATCGAGGTGACCTGCTTGCTACAGAAGCAGAAAAGGGGCGGGGGATATCACGAAGAAATATGATAGGGGCGGGCGCTTTGACAGGCGCTATTTTATTATTATCTGCCTGCGGCTCAAATGAAAGCCCCGTTCTTGACCCGACAGCAACAGTGCCCGAAGCGGACAACAACTCCAGCCCAAGCGCCAATGAAACTGAAGCACAAAACAAAATAAATTTACCAAAATTCGATGATACAAACTATTTCAAAAACGTGTTAACGTTAGAACAGCAGAAAAAAATCTACGACTACAACCGAATGTCCGCTCAAGAATTTTCTAAACTTAGTCTAGCAGAGCGCGGTATCATTGCTGATGCGCTATACAAAACATACATCAAAGATATTGAGGGCTATGTCTTAGAAGCCTCAGGTAAGGATACGCTCAACTATCCGTGGGATCCTTTTTTTGTTACTGATGAATCAACTAACGATCCTCCAAAGCCAGTGTATGGTGTGGACTATGACTCTTTCCCAGTAAGAAGTCTTTTGCGAGAAGTGAGGTATCGTACATCTGCGCAAATAACTATGGCAATGCTGATGAATCGCGACGCAAAAGATATAGACTCAAAGGATATGGCAGAGAAACTTATTATAGCAACCTGCAGCGATCCATCAAGTAAAACATGTCAGAGCTACTTGCAAGAAATGAAAGCACTTTCAGGTGAAGATAAGACTGACCAGAAAATATTCTATAAATATCTACCCTATTCGTCTTACCATGGCGCAAGCAACCCTAGAGTAAGCAAGACAGGTATTTACGAAATAATGGGATTGTTTGCATTTCGAGAGCAGTGTCATACGCAAGATTTGCCCGAGTTATATCCACCACTTGAGTATGTATATCAGTCAACTCCAGTAAAGCAGATTGACGAAAAAACTACAGACGGATGGTTTATAGCTTGCGACTACAATAAAGAAGGCAAAACCCTTGACTATCATCCAAGTCCTTGCGTCTAACTAAATGGATTTAATATATAAAAGCTAGCGTTTAGCTAGCTTTTATATATTAATGTTGCTACAATTAAACTATGCGGAAGTGTAGGGTGTTTCTAGTTTTAGCATCGATAATCGTGTTACTGCCTTTTGTACTTCACATTAAAACTGCTTACGCAGAGGGTCTTCCGGGAATATTTATTCCGCCAGGAACAAAAGAAAAAGCTACAAGAGAACAATATAGGACAATCTTAAGAACCTGTTTTTCGAATGTATTTGATTCGTACGAAAAGTATAAAGAAAGCGCTTTCAATGCTGACTACCCTTTTTCTCATGCAATGATAGAAGTAAAAGATAAAGACAAGAAAACTACACTTGTACCCATCAGGTTCGCTGTTGGAACCACTGGAATCAGCGGTGAAGATGGTTACTATAATTGCACGCAGTTAAGTCGAGACCAAGTAATAAATATGTTTAACACGATAGAATTCAGAGGGAGAACGATTCGAGAGATATACTGCAACATGAGCGGAGTCGTCGTGTCCAAAGATAAAAGAGACGAGGAGTGCAGTAAAGAAACGGGAGATCTAACGCTTAACCTGAAAAAAATTCGCGACGCCATCAACAGCAAGCCGGGAATATCAAGAGAAACGAAATACTATATAGCATATCAACTAATTAGTCAGCAATGCGAAGCTACTAATAAAGGTATCCTTGGGAAAGATATTCTTGCAGCTAATTTAGGAGAAAATGACTATCGAATAGTTGTAGCCCTAGATCCGAGAGACGGTAAGGAGTCTGAGACGTATGTGTTCACTTTAGGAGACAAGGATCACGACATTGCACTATGGAACAGAGAAGTAGAGACTATCGATGAGTATACGGAGTATATCAATGTAACGTCTTGTAAGGCGCTAATATCACAACGGATGGTAGGGACTGGCGACGATCTCGTAAATCCTTACTTACAATATGTGAAAGAGCATCTACCAGGTTCAACCGGTGTCGCCGGTACATGTGACGAACGATATGATCCTGAAAAGAATAAGGAGGAGAACGCAGCTTGCGTTGATGGCTTCAACAACAAGGGAGTAGATGGATATTGTGATAAAACCTACCCTTACGATCTACTAAAGGGGTCTAGCGGCTCCTCTCCAGGCTCAGGCACTTCCACCGCATCTCCAGATAAATTAAATAAAGCCTGCCATTACGGAGCTGAGACTGCTACCTCAGCCACAGGAAAGACCCAAGGAGAGCAGTTGCAACCTGACGGTGAGGGACAGAAAACCTGCGCTATAGATGGTATCGGCTGGCTCGTTTGTCCTGTTGTAACATTCCTTGCTCAAGTATCAGACACAGTGAAAGATAATATTGATGAATATCTCGTATTCAACCCGTCCGAGCTAACTAAACGCGACGACGGAAGCGTTTATAGCTATTGGGCTACTATGCGCAACTACGCAAACGTTCTATTTGTCATCGCATTCATTATCATCATTTACTCGCAAATTTCTGGTATGGGGCTTAGCACTTACGGCATAAAACGTATGCTGCCCAGGCTTGTCGTTGGAGCGCTTCTCGTCAATGTATCATTCTACTTATGCGCAGCCATGGTAGACCTATCGAACGCTATCGGGGCGAGCGCGTATAACTTCATATCATCTGGCACGAGCGCCGGCTCCGGCGGAACCAGCCCAAGCAGCTCCGCATCTGGTGATGCTTGGTGGGCCACTACAGCCACTACACTATTAGTAGGCGGAGCTGTCCTGTTTTTTGCACTTGGCGCGTTCATAGCCGGGCTCATAACTGTGCTTATGATCGCTCTCACGACACTGCTACTATTAGGTGTACGCCAAGCTATTATTATATTCGCGATCATTATATCGCCGCTCGCGTTCGTCGCATGGCTATTGCCAAATACCGAGAGCCTGTTCAAAAAATGGTGGCAAACATTCAAGACTATGCTGTTTGTCTACCCTATCATAGGCATAATATACGGCGCTAGCACGCTTGCATCAAATATTATTAGAAATCAGTATGGCGGCACAGATGGATCGTCAGTTGCAATGCAAATCGTCGCCGCGGTTCTTATGTTTGTACCGCTTCTGCTTGTACCAAAAGTGCTGAACACTGCCATGAGCATCGGCAATATCGCCGCAATAACAGGCGGGATTATTAAGGGTAAAGCAGGCGGCTTTCTTGGCGGCGCGGTAAAAGCAAAGGTTGGTAAACCTGGCAGTAGATTTGGTAATTACAGAAAGATGAAAAAGGAGCGGCGAAATGCCCAAATACGGGCGGGAGTGTACGAAGGTAAGCACCCAATACGTAGACTTAAGTCAGGAGCAAATAGGATATTTAATCAGAGCAGGATAAGCGGCGGCTACGGTGATATGCGTGCTGCAGAAGGAACGAAAGAAGCGGCTCATCAAGATCACGAGCGAATGGAGATGGCAGAAGCGCGTATAAATAACATGAAAGTTGGCGGCGCATATCTCAACCAACAGCAGCTAATGGAAGCAGCGACCACCGGTAAGGTTGGCGACACAAAACTCAGTTCCTACGAACAAAGGGCTGCCATAAAGAAAGCTGCAGCGATGGGCACAAGCAAGGACGCACTTGAACTTGCTGAGTCGTCCACCAATCCAGAAATGGACGCAACCGTTCGAAAGGAAATCGCTGATGCGCTTGCGCAATCTGGCGCAGGCGAGCGTAGCCCATATCTAGGCGGAGCAGCTCTTGCGGATATACAAGCGGGAACGTTCAATAAAGACGATGCCATAAGGAAAGCAGCTACAAAAGGTAAGATTACCGCTGAATCTCTATCAAAAGCAGACGAGTTCTCAGCGGGACAGATTGCTCAATCACTAAGCGCAGCGGCGCAATCTGATGAATATAAAAATAATATGACCGCAAAAGCTGGAGAAAACGAAATTGTAGATGCCGTTCGAAACGCCAAAGCTGCCGCACGCGGTCTTAAGAACTCAGACAAGCTAATGGCTAATGTGAGGGGAAATCGTGCCTTAGAAGCGCAGATTCATAACATTTCAAAGCTCGGAGTAAATTCGCAACATCCTAGAACATCATCTTCAACACCTCCACCTCCACCTCCAGCCCCAGCCCCACCTCCACCTCCTAGACCATAAATGAAAATAAGAAGGTTAACTAAATATGGCTCAATACAAAGTCGCACAAGATGTCGAAGCCGAAGACAAGCTCCTCGGTCCATTCAGCTTTCGCCAATTTATTTACTTAATTATTGTCGCAGTCGCCTGCGCGCTAGCATGGGGGCTAGCGCGCATATTTGTCGCGCTTGCAATCATACCACTGCCAGTTATACTATTCTTCGGTGCTCTCGCTTTACCGTTACGCAAAGATCAGCCAATGGAAATCTACATGGCAGCGCTTGTATCGTTTTACTTAAAGCCGCACAAACGTATATGGATTCCAGACGGTAGGGAGTCACTTATCCAGATCACTGCGCCGAAAGTTGAAGAAATTAACCGCACAAAAGATTTGGCGCAGGAAGAAGTTGAGCAGCGCTTTTCGTATTTAGCGGACATTGCCGACACGGGGGGCTGGTCTATCCGCCACGTCACGCCACAGCCGCAATCACAAATCAATAGCGCGATGGAGCCTGATCAATATTTTGCCGCACAGCAAACTGAAGATCCACTCGGTGACGACGGCAGTGTCGCACACAATTTCGACACATTAATATCCGATGCCGACGTGGCGCGAAGACAATACATGGTAGAGCGGATGCACCAAGCAGCCACGCTTTCAACCGGGCAGCAAACCGCCATACCACCGCAGTCTACAAATAATCAATCGTCCGTACCGCCACGTTATAGTCCATACCCGACGATTCATCAATCAGTCGTTCAGCCACTAGGCAATCAGACGCCAGGAGTACAACCAGCACCGGTTACACAGCAAGTATCCAGCGCCCCAACCACCCCTACGCCAACAGCTACTAGCGCCGAACCAGTCTCAGATGATATAATTGGACTTGCAAACAATAGCGGTTTGTCGATTCAAACAATTCAGCAAGAAGCAAATCGTATTCGGCAGAAAGAACAAGAAGCCGATAACGGCGAGGTGTTCATTTCGCTGCATTAGAGTAATTGAAAGGAGTGGGTGTGCCGCCGAGCAATCAGGTCAATCCGTCGCAGACACCGCCAGCTACATCAGGCGGCACTGTTGGTGCTGTGCCAGCGCAAGCAGCCGCGACGCCAAATCAGGCAGCCCAAAAGACAAAAACTCAGCAAAATGCCGCCTCAACGCAAAATAGCCTGTTGCTCTCTGAGTTGCGTGATAGCATGGTCGTTATGTCTGATGGTACATTCCGCGCTATCGTTGCCTGCAAGTCCATCAACTTTGACCTCATGAGCGAACGTGAACGAGGCGGCGTCGAGACAAACTACCAGGATTTTTTGAATGCCCTCCGGTTTCCAATTCAAATTTTAGTACGATCGCAAAGAGTTGATATTGGTCCGTACCTTGATAAACTTGAACTCCTGCGGCGCGATCAAGACAACATGCTGCTTGGCGTATTGATGGACGACTATATCAACTTTATTGATTTATTATCGCAGGAAGCAAATATTATGGACAAGAGCTTCTTTGTCGTAATTCCATATTATCCTGCGGGCGAGATCACAAATGTTGTTGAACAAAGTAAAGGCTTCTTTAACTCAATATTTGGCGGTAACAAAAAGAATACCATCACGAAGATCGACAAAGACACCTACGAAAAGGCGAAAGACGAGATCAGAAATCGAGTTGAATCAGTTGTGCACGGATTGACACAAATTGGCGTGCGCGCAACGCAGCTCAATACGAAGCAAATCGGCGAATTGTACTACAACATATATAATCCCGATACAGCAGTACGTGAGCCGCTTGGTAATTTTGAGGACGTGGCATCGCTATACATACGAAAAGGCGAAGGAAACGCGCCAACATTAGGAGCCCAACAATGAGCGCAAAGAAGATGGATCCTATTGACATTGCTACACAGCAGCGCGCCCGCGAGCAAGCTGAAGTTGAACAAGCGTTCCTTAAGGGTATGACAACACTGCGCGACCTGATCGCGCCAAGCAGCTTAGAGATCCATTCAAGTTATTTCCGTATCGGAACAAAATACGGACGGACGATGTATGTGTACGGCTACCCACGCACGCTTTATACAGGGTGGTTATCGCCGCTCATCAATATTGATCAAGTGATTGACGTTAGTATGTTTGTGTATCCGGTTGATACAGCAGTTGTGTTAAATAATCTGCGCAAGAAAGTGACGCAGCTTGAGGCCGATATGTCGATCAACGCCGAGAAAGGTCGCACGCGCGACCCGGCAAAAGAAGCAGCCCTTGCCGACGCCGAAGAGCTGCGCGACCAGTTACAGATTGGAAGCGAACGATTCTTCCGTTATGGACTCTACGTGACAATCTATGCTGACAGTATTGACGAACTGAGCTTCATCCAAAACGAAATTGAATCAATGTTCGGACAAATGCTCGTCTACAGTAAAACAGCATCAAGCCAGCAAGAGCAGGGGCTTAATAGCACCGTACCACAGATGAGCGATCAGCTACAGATCCGCCGCAATATGAATACAGGCGCTGTTAGTACAAGCTTTCCATTCACAAGCGCCGACCTTACACAGGATAACGGTATTTTATACGGCATCAATATGCACAACAGCGGACTAGTTATTTTCGATCGCTATAGCCTAGAGAACGCTAACATGGTCGTATTCGCAAAATCCGGTGCCGGTAAGTCATTCACAGTCAAGCTAGAAGCCCTGCGCAGTATGATGGTCGGCGCGGATGTGCTCATCATTGACCCGGAGAATGAGTATCAAAAACTGAGCGACGCTGTCGGCGGCAGCTATATTCGCCTAAGCCTCAGTAGCGATACGCGCATTAATCCGTTTGATCTACCTCGCGTAATAGATAGCGACGAAGCCGACGACGCCTTACGCGCGAATCTTGTAACCCTGCACGGGCTGTTGCGCCTGATGCTTGGCGGCGCGTCAGCGAACAACGCCGGCGTCGGCTTAAGTCCGTCCGAAGAGGCCGATCTTGATCAAGGACTAATTGACACATACGCCCGCGCCGGCATCACCAGCGACCCGCTCACGCACACTGCCACGCCGCCGACAATGGGCAACCTATACGACGTACTACTTCATATGGGAGGCACTGGGCCGCAGCTTGCACAGCGCCTACGTAAATACACAAGCGGAACGTTCGCCGGTATCTTTAGCCAACAGAGTAATATTGATATTAACAACAACATGGTCGTATTTAATATCCGCGACCTAGAAGACGAACTGCGCCCAGTGGCAATGTATATCGTTTTGAGCCATATCTGGAATATCGTACGTACGCAGCAAAAAAAACGCATGCTTATCGTAGACGAGGCGTGGCAACTCATGAAGTATGACGATTCTGCAAACTTTATGTTTAGCCTAGCAAAACGCGCCCGTAAGTATTACCTCGGACTAACAACAATTACGCAGGACGTTGAAGACTTTATGGGCAGCAAAATGGGACGCGCAATTGTAGCAAACTCCAGCATGCAGTTACTATTAAAACAATCGCCAAGTGCCGTTGACGTGCTTGGCGACGTCTTCAAACTCACCGAAGAAGAACGGCGACGCTTATCCGGTTTCCCCGTTGGACAGGGACTGTTCTTCGCTGGGCAGAATCATATTCATATTCAGATTGTCGCAAGCGACACCGAGCAGAGACTGATTACTACAAATCCTCAGGCGCTTTTGCAACAGCAACAATTACAACAAGATTCGGAAAGTTAATGTAAACCAGGTATACTATACATATGGCACAACAAACGCTTGAGAGACCAGATGCCGACGGACGAAGCAGGATTGATCGCGACTACGATCGCAGGTTTAATGCAGCGGTCGAAGGCAACGCTCGTCCTGACGCACACGATCAAGACACTCAAGGCACAAATGACACTGCAAATAATTTAAATAACCAGGAGAACAGTATCGCAGCGCCAGATTACGATAAATCTATTGCCGACCGCGAAAAAGACAATTCTGGCGGCACATGGAAAAACAACGTATCGGAAAAAGAAGAAGGCGGCAATAAGCGCTATGGCGGTAAAAAAAAGTCGCAGTTTGGACTAAAAGGGTTCGCAAAACGATTTGGACCAACCGGCATTATCGGAACGCTACTTATCGGCGGTATTAGCGGACTTACATTCACAACAGGCCCAGCGTCACTGCTCATAAATTTAAAGGAAAATTTCGTACAGAACCATGACCAACAGAGCGTAACAGGAGAAGTTCGTGGTCGCAAGCTTTTAAATAAACGGCTCGCAAGCAAAACAACGAGCGGTCTTTGTAAAATTAAACTTGCCTGCCGGTATCAAAAACCCTCCGACCGCCTTTTGAAACGGCTTAATGCCGAAGGCATAAAAGCGCTTGACGCCAACGGCGCCGAAATTGAAAAACAAGGCTTTTTAAGCGGTAAGACTCGTCCCGCTCAATTCCAGCTAAAGGATGGCAAGAAAGTGGCGGCTTCTGAATTTATGCAAGCGCTTAGAGACGACCCTGAATTTCGGCGAGCATTTCGGCGAGCACATAGTCCGCGCTGGATGAATTGGTTCGACGATGTCGCTATAAAGTTTCTAAAAAAGCACGGTATAGCCAAAAATATTCCGGACGGCATAAAAAATGCAAAGAAACCGGACGAATTAGACAAAGCAAAAGAGAAAGCACTCACAACAGCAGGTAAGGATAAAGACGGCGTTGAAAAGGTTGTGCAAGAGACCACTGACGATTTCGCTAAAAAAGAAACAAAGAAAGCAAAAAAACGAGCAGGCGGAGATCTTGTCTTGTTAGGGGCACAAGGCGCCTGCCTCATGTCAAAAGCGCCTATCCTTATCAATAAAGTTGTTCGGGTATTTAGGATTGCTCAGCTTGCAACAATCGCTTTCGCAGTTTTGTCCGCAGCAGACAGGATAAAAGAGGGAGTTGCAACAGATACAGAAGTTAGCAATGTTGCATCATTATTAACACAAACATACGAGAAGTCCGATAAAACGAAAATATTATCAGCTATGGATTCGGATGCGATGAAGTACGGCCTTGGACTCGGTACAGGTGGAAGTGATTCAAAGTATCTGCCGACAGTAGGTGAATCTTTCGCTGAATATACAAAAATCGTATCAAGCGGTCTTGTAAAGGGGGTATGTTCGGCTCTTGGGAGCTCCGAAGCGCAGGCAGCTATTGATGCCTTTAGAGCTGCAAAATCCGGCAGCCTTGCCGGGTTTGCAGCGACGGTTGCTGAGTACATCTTAGACCAAAGCGGATTACTCGACATTCTCTTCACGCAAATCGTATCCGGCGCTATAAAATTATTTACCGACAACATCGACTGGAAAAAACTACTGGAATACTTTTTAGGTAATTTTGCAGCCCTAGCGAAGGGTGTTGATCTCGGCGATGTCGTTGCTATCGGCTCAATCCTGAATTTTGGAAATCTTGCCAATACCGGAGGCAATCTTCCTCTTACTCCGGCGCAAAAAACCGCATTCGACGAACAAATTAAAAATCCGGTAAAACTTGCCTGGGCGCAGGAAGATCGCCTCACGCACAGCCCATTTGACGCATCAAACCCCAATACCTTCCTTGGCTCAATCGTCACACAGTTTTTACCGTACCAGTCGTCAATCTCAAATCCAATTAAAACGATATCATCAATCGCCTCAATATCAACCTCAGCGTTAGGGCGGTTCTTAATGCCAGCATCACATGCCGCAAAGATAGAAGGCAATATGTGCAAAGCTGATTATCTTGTTTCGCAATCAGGAGTTTCATCCGGTCCATTATGCGATGTCCAATATGGCATTCCCGCCGAGTACATGGGCATTGAGCCCGACGATGTTGTCAACGAACTGCACGACTCAGGCGATTTAGATGACGAGGGCAGCCCTAAATCTGACAGCGACCTTCAGGAATGGATAGATAGCTGCAATGCAGACGGCGACACGGCATCGTTGTCCGAATGTACGGTAAACTCCAGGAAAGAAGCGCTATACGGGCTATATCAAATCGACAAGCGTCAAGCCGACGGTATGGACAATGATCCTCCATCATCCGCAAGCGGCTCAATATCACCAAGCACATCGCTACCTACTGATAGTAACGCGCAAGAACTGGCTAAGCAGGTTCTTGCCAACCCAAACATCACCTTCGCACCCGGCATGGACTACGAACCGCAACAACAAATGCAAGACACCGCAGACGGCAAAGAAGCAAAACCTGTAGCCCTACAGCCGCGCTTATTGCAACTCATCGTAGCACTTGGCAAAAATCACAAATTCTCAATAACAGCACTTGGACGTGATGACTCGGCGGGGTACAGTGGCTGCTCTCGGGATCCTTTTAGCGTGCACTGTATTGGAGAAGCAGTAGATATCATATCGATAGACGGTGGCGCGACAACAGGAGGCGACCCAGAGTCTGTTAAGCTCCTGCAAGAGATTATAGACAATAAGCTATTGCCTCCGGCGGCAGGTATTGGTCAGTCGGGGTGCGGAGACAGAGCCGACATGAATAACAAGCTTGAAGCCGCTGGCTATATGCCTCATGGAGACGGCTGCGATCATCTACACCTAGCGTTGCGTAGAGACAACAGAAAACCGAAAACGTGGTAAAAGACATGAAGAACTATCTTACGAAACTTACACTATGGACACTAGCAGGAGTACTTGTCATATCAACGCCAGCTTCCGCCCTGCTAACAATTGATAAGCAAGGCAATGACATCTATTTTTCTGATGACAACACCTGCAGTGAAGGCTCAAGCAGTGTAGACTTATCGGTTATTTCACCAGGTAGCGGCGAACCAAACGGCATGACATACCCAAACCTTGATGCTGCAAAAATGGCGGCGGCGATTGAGAAATTTGTCAAAGACCATGCTCCCGATGGCACGCCAGACCAAGACATCCCACTGCACGGAACAGGCGCTGTTGCCGTTAGGAGTGCAAAAAAAGCAAACATGAGTCCATTTTTAGCGTATGCCCACGCGGTCGTCGAATCAAGTATGGGCTTCACTACCGTACCAGGCGCTCAGGTAAAAATACACGAAGGACACAACCTATTTGGGCGCTCAGCTACAGATAGTCAACCGCATGTACGGGAAGGTGGCCGCAACTGGTACAAATGGAGTTCTTTCAAAGCAAGCCTTGATAGCGAAGCCGAGGAAAACAAGGGGAGATCAAGCGGCGACTGGTACTCGTACGACCGCGATGTATTTTCAGATGAGATTGACAAGGGCATGTCCGCTTACGCCCATCGATACGCACCCCCAGACGATGGAAATGACACCGCTGCATACATAAGGAACATGCAAGGGTACTTAAACGAGATGGCCGAAAGTGCCGGCGGTAGTATATCAACCAGCGGGCTAGAGACAACAGGTTCAGGATCGGGCTCTGATTGCTGCGCCAAACCGACAGCAGGCGGAGCAGTCGTACAGATGCTTAGCGATAACGCCGAAACAGCACTCGGACACCTGATGAGCGTTGGCGAAGGACAAAAGCTAACAATTGCGCAGGCTGCAGGTATTGTCGGAAACCTCCAGACAGAATCGACAGCAAATCTTGATCCTAAGGCAACGAACGGAACTCACACTGGCATCGCTCAATGGGATAACGAGATTCGTTATAAGAACATGACCGAGTTTGCGAAGGCTATAAACGGTGAACCAAGCGATTTCACTGTACAGCTCCGCTATCTGGTGTGGGACTTAACCTTAACTAATGAGTGGTCCGAGCATAAGGGTGGATTTGGAGAAGCCCTAAAAGCCGTTCAAGCCACCTCCGATCCGGAAGAGGCCGCGGTAGCCTTTGAAAAAACTTACGAGAATAGCGGAGGGCAAGGTCTTAAAAGTAGAAAAGAGAATGCTCGTGCTCTTTATGATAAATACAAAGATAATCCTTCGCTTGCGTCATCAAAAAGCTCAAAGGTAAAAGGAACAACTGCCTCGTGCTCAGGTGCGGCCGGCGATGCTGGTAAGCTACAAGAGCTAACACTTAAATATGCATGGCCAGAAAGCGGTCATGGAACTAACAAAAAACCCGACTACGCAACTGCCATCGAAAAAGCTGAATCCGAAGGAAGATTTGTTGGCGCCTGCAGCGGTGTTGACTGCGGCGGTTTTGTGACAATGCTCATGTACGACAGCGGCTTTGATACAGCGTATAATTATGGCGCGCGGGGAGCAGCTGGGGCACTGGCCGTTGGAGTGATCCCCAGATCATCTCGCGGCACAGATCTTCAGAGAGGATGGGCAAAAACGAATTGGCAAACACTCGGCACGGCAAATGGTACCTACGAGCCGGACGGTAGTAAATTTACCGATGACAAACTACAGCCCGGAGATGTCGCATTCTCAGACGGACATACTTGGCTCTACGTTGGCGAGATTAAGGATTTTAGCAGCAAATACGCATCAGCATCACAGTGTGAAAGAGCACCAGTCGCAGGCGGCGAAGGATTTGACTATAATTCAGCACTCTGGTTTCGCAAAAAAGGAGGGTCTTCTAGTTCTAGCTCAAGCTCTAGTTCGTCAGGATCATCAGGCTCATCTACAAAACCGAGTACAGGAGGAAGCTCGTCAGGAACAACAGGAAGAATGCGAGCAATAGTGGAGTAATTAGAATGATAGATAGAAAACGCAGCATCCAAATCGTTATAGCAATTGTTCTACTGGCTACTATAGGTAGCATAGCCTACAATATATACCTTTCATTTGAGCGCGCCGGAAAGATAGCCGTCACACTTGTCACCGCACCGACCGACGCTACCACGACATTCACAAATACTGCTACTAAAAAAGTAACGAAGAGCAACAGCGGTACCGTGTATATTGAGCCAGGTGTATACGATATATCAGTAGAGAAGAAGGATTTCAGCTCATACAAGAAAACACAAGATATAGCTAAAAATAATACGATCATCGCCGAGCTGTCACCGAGAACCAAAGAAGCGGCAGATTGGGTAGATAAACACCGAGACCAGTATACTAAACTTGAAACATTCGCCGGTAAAAAATCGCTTGAATACAATAAATCAGTCACCGATAAATATCCGCTCATTGGCATCCTGCCGCTTAAAGACCCCTATTATTCAATCGGACACTACAAAAAAGAGAATGGCGAACCAGTCGTTGTCATTACAACGGAATCACCGCAATACCGCTATGCTGCCACGCGGCGAATCACAAGCATGGGGTATAAATTAAGCGATTACCGCATTGAATACAAAGATTTTCAAAATCCGCTGAAGGAGAAAAAGTAATGGGGGACTTGCCATTCACACGCAAACAATTGGTTATGATCAGCGGCAGCTTTGGTATCGTCATTGTATTGATGGGTATCTGGGCATATTTCGCAACACACCAATATTTAACAATCACTTACGATGCTTCAATATATAAAAGTGTTGTGTTATATCAGGGAACCGAGTCATCAAGCGAAAAAACAATCGCACCAACCAAAACAGTCGTCGAGAAAAAAATTGAATCTGGCAAAACCTATCATTTATCGAAAGGAAGTTATTACCTAATTGCGTCAGGCGACGGCGTCAGCACAAACATGCAAGGAATTTTATTAAAAGACAGAATAACACGCACACTTGATTATGAACTGTCAGATAAACGGCTCTCTGAGCTGTCAAAGAGCGAAAAAAGCAATATTGACAGCGCCATTCACTCGCACAATGGCAGTATTAGCGCTATCTATAACATTGCCAGTGAAACAGTCACTGAAAAAGGCGATTGGGCAATTGCTGCGCTTGTATTTAAGGGTTCAGCGACCGACTTAAACCGCGACACCCAAAAAGTCATATTACAAAAAAAGAATAACCATTGGCAAGTCGCCTGCGCAATTCAGATTTCAATCAGCAAATACGAGTGCCCGCAAGCACCGCAGGCCGTGCTTGAACGTGCCGACACAATTGATATCCGCACGCAGACACCGCTCATGCCAGGCTATACAATTTATGAAAGTCGCGACCTTGAAGGAGCAGACGTTGACACAGATGAGCCAACCCCTAGGCGTACCACTAAATAACATTCACTGTGCTTGTCATCACCACCTGATTCGTCTTAAACTCAGCGAGTAGCGCATGCTGGCGCTGTTCGTCAAGCTCACCAAACACATCATCAAGAAGTATAATTGGCGGCACGCCAGACTGCTGCTCAATATATTCCGCTTCAATAAACTTCATCGCTAGCACAATCGTCCGGCATTCACCGCGTGATGCCGCCTGTGCTGCCGGTACGCGATTAAAGATGATATGAATATCATGTCGGTGCGGACCAACGCTTGTAGAGCCTGCTACGCGGTCATAATCAAATTTTTCCTCATACTGGCGCAGAAGCTGCTGCGACGTCGCTGTATCATTATGCGAATATGCAATTGACACTGAGTCGTCATTATGTGCGATCTGGCGATATAGCGCAGTGATGCGTTCATGAAATATCGCCGCAACCGCTTGGCGCTTTGCAATAATTGCCGCACCATAATCGCTCAACAGCACATTCCACGGAAATAGCACATCGCGCGTCGCGCTAGGATCTTTCAATAGCTTATTTCGTTGCTGCAAAGCGCGCTCATACCGGCTAAGCTGGCTGCTGTAATGCGGATCGTATTGTTGAATCAGCGTATCAACAAGCTGGCGGCGTCGCTGCGGCGAACCGTTAATAATCCGTAGGTCTTCCGGCTCAAATAATACAATTGGATACTTTAGTTTATAGGGCAAGCGCGCGTATTTTTTATCGTCAATAACAAACTGGCGGGTCTTGCGAGTGCCAACCATACCGTACTGGACGCGATAGGTAAATATATCAGTTTCAAGCACGATGCGGTAAAAATCCGTTCCGTAGCGGCATACCGCCAGGTCGCTGCCACGGAATGATTTACCGCGCAATGCAATATAAATTGCTTCAATGAGCGACGTTTTACCGCTGCCATTTGCACCCGTTATCAGCGTCGGGTTTGTTACAAAATCAAGCGTCTTCGTATCGTGTACGCGGATATTTTGGACTGTTAGCCGAGTAATGCGCATACTAGCTCTTA
>ERZ773055.800-NODE-800-length-16598-cov-163.487457_pt1 | contig 16598 bp, 17 predicted proteins | sample MGYA00580515_ERZ773055 | MGnify/ENA primary metagenome ERZ773055 (study PRJEB29015, sample SAMEA2737993) | human oral metagenome | biome: human oral; feature: human-associated habitat; material: dental | place: China | collected 2064 ...
TTCACATATGTGGTAGCTGATGCTGGTTATGATAGCCATGAGAACTTAACTTGGTTAAAAAACAACCAGTACCTATCTTGTATAAAACCACAATATTATGAAAAGGCGAAAACTAGAGCTTGGACTAAAGATATTAGTAAATCTCGTAATATGGAGTATATACCTGAAGAAGATGCATTTATATGTGCTAAAGGGCGTAAATTAAAATATGCTTTCACTCATAATGCTAAAGCTAAAACAGGCTTTATATCTGAGAGAAAGGTATATATTTGTGAGTCTTGTAACCGATGCGGATACAAAAAGGAATGCCAACGGTATGTAAAACCAACAACAGTAAATCCCGTAAAACGAATTGAAACTACACCTGCATATGATGCTATATTGGCAGAAAACCAAGATAGACTACTTAGTGATACAGGCATTCAATTACGAATTAACCGCTCCATTCAAGTGGAAGGCGCATTTGGTGTGTTAAAGCAAGACCTTGGGTTTAGACGATTTTTACACCGTGGTAGTGGAAACGTACATAAGATGTTATACTTGTTGGCCATGGGATTCAATCTAGCAAAGTTACATAACAGAATACAAGCAGGACGAGTTAATACAACATTATTTACTGCAAAACAAACTGCTTAAACCAAGAAATTTTTAAATAGGCCTAAAGGCCTATTTAAGTGCGCCTAAAAACAAGAAACACCAAGAAAACATAAGATTTTACAAATCTAAATGTCTTGGTGTTTCTTATATTTTAAAGGGACTGCAACTAGAATGCGGTAAAACCGCATTCTGTTACAGCCTCTTTTATATTTTTTCTGCAGTTTTTTTAGGAATTTAGTATACTTAATATATAGAGATATTATTTTCGGAGAATAATAAATGAATAAATCAAATGAAATTTCAATAGAAAGGCTTTGTTGGGTTTTAGAACAAAATCAGGAGTGGATAAAAAATTGTGATACCAAAACAACTACAATTCTTGCTTTGATAGGCGTTATATTTACCGTCCTTTTTGCAAGTGATTCAATTGCTAAAATCATTCAGATTTGGACTATATTTTTTTATAGTGAAAATCTATGTTTTGCGAGATTCTATTTGCTTTTTACTTTTATCTCATGGTTGATTTTTGCTATGGGTATATATTATTTTTTGAAAGTTTTATATGCTCGATTGAAGAATGAAAAATATCAGAGTTCTTTGGAGTATAAATCAAATTTATATTTTGGTGATATAGTAAATTATGAAATAGATGTATATAGATCTACTATAAAATCTTTGAGTGAAGAAGAATTAAGAGATGATCTTAGTATGCAGATTTATATATGTGCTGATATAAGTAATCAAAAATTTATGTATTATACTGATGGTATGAAATACATGGGATTAGGCGTTATATTGATACTAATTCTTTTAGGATTTGGCTATCTTTCAATTTAATGGAGGGATGATATGGAAGTAAAGAATCATGTGTTTTATAACATTGAAAAGAGTGCAGAGCGAATTCAGGAAATTTTAGATTCTAATAGTGCTAATTATGAAGAAAAAGGTAATGTAGTGCCTTCTAGAGCTACATTGACTTATAATAATGGGTATTATGTTAATGTTACAGCTTTATTTATTGATATTGTAGGCTCCTCTAAATTAATAGAGGCGTGCCAGAGAACAACACTTGCTAAAATATATCGAGGTTTTATATCTGAATGTGTAGCAATAATATCCTCTACTTCTCAATGTCGAGAAGTAAGTATTCATGGAGATTGTGTTTGGGGAATTTTTGAAACACCTAAGAAATCAGATATTGACTCTGTCTTTTCTATTGCAGCTAGGCTAAATAGTTTAGTGAAAATATTGAACTTGAAATTGCGTAAAAAAAACTATCAAACAATTTCTGTTGGAATTGGTATTGATTATGGTAGGACATTAATGATTCAAGCTGGTTATAAGGGAAGTTCAATTAATGATGTTGTTTGGATGGGAAATGTCGTAAATAATGCTTGTCATTTGGCAAATAAGGCAGGAAGAGATGATCGGAAGAATATTGTTGTTACAAATGCGATATATTCTAATTTAAATGAGCATAATCAATCACTATTGAGCTCATATTATGATTGGGAACAACACTCTTCTAATTATGAAGGAAATGTTATAAATACAAGTATGGAAAAATGGATTGATAATAATTAAGGAGAGAAGTTAGCTACGTTTTATAGCTAACTTCTCTTTTATATTCCTAAATTATCTAAAGCTTTAACGGCCTCTTTTTGTATATCTGGTACTAAGTGTGAATAGGTATCTAAGGTTAGTGTAATTGTAGAATGTCCAAGTCTTTCTTGTACTATTTTAGGGTTTATTTTCTGAGATAGTAGAAGTGTAGCATGAGTATGACGGAGGTCATGAAATGTTATATGTTCTAAGCCTAGTTATTTTAATATTGGTATAAAATATTTAGATTTAAAATTACTTGTTGATAGTATTTTTCCAAAGGTACCTGAGATAACAACTCCATATGAATCAGTCCATTTATCTTCTAAATCTTTAGCATAATTGGATTGAAAGTCTTTATAAGTAGTTAATTCATTTTGTAATTCTTGGCTGATAGGGATACAACGACGAGAAGTTTTAGTCTTCGTATCTTGAAATACTTGCCCTTTAGTACCTGTTTGTATTGTTCGTCGTACAGAGATGGTTCTGTGGACTAAATCAACACAGTCCCAGCATAGTCCAAATACTTCTCCTAGCCGCATTCCTGTGCCTAAGGCAATTTTCGTTGCGATATAGGATGCGTAATAATTAATCCTATAAGGCGAGGTTATATTATTACTGACTTGTTGTTTCATTGTGCTTGTAAGTTGATGAATTTCATCGAGTGATAAGGTATGAATTTCTGCAGTTATTAATCTAGGTGCTTTAGTTAATTTAATAGGATTTTTTAGTAATAAACCGATATTTACTGCATATTCAAATAGTTCTGAAAGATAACGTCTAGTACAGCGTATAGTACTAGAAGATATAATATGTCCTTTTTTACCTTTCAATGTTCCATTACTCCAATTATTTAGGACGGTTTGTACTTGTTGTGGTGTAATTGAAGCTATTTTTATTTCCCCTAAAAGAGGAAGTATATATAGCCTAAGTGTAGAATCATATTTCTGAAATGTTTTAGGCTTTACGCTAACTTTTTTTACATCTTGTAGCCAGTAGTTACAGATGTCTTTTAGTTTTGTATTTTTAGATGAGAAAATAGAAGTATTTTGTTGATTTGCCTCAATCCATTGTTTTCCTAACTTATATACTTCTAATTTTGAGTTTCCAGAGAAAGCACGGCGAATTAACTGATTATCCTTAGTAATACTAAATTGGCCTCGCCATTTTCCCTGGCTTTGATAGAATGTGCCTTCTCCATTAGATCTCCTTAGATTTTTCTTTTGAGACATGTATAGGTTTCCTTTCTTTGCCTTTAGCAATGTATGGCGTGAAAGTTGATGAAGTAATCTTTTGTTGGAAGCGTTTAGCTTGTTTGACTAGAGCTTCCTTATCGTCGGTGAAGATTTTTACGCTTTTTTTAGCACGACTTACATCTACATAAATTTTATTACGCGTATTGGAGTTCTTTTGTGTACTATCATGTACAATTAGAGCATTATCAACAGTAATACCTTGTGCTTTAAAAGTAGTCATTGCATAACCATAATCAAAATGTTTGTATTCTCTTGTATCAAATATTACATTTTGATTTGTATTGGTTTGTACAGTAACTTTAGAACCATTGATATTTATAATCTTACCAAGTTGGCCATTTTTTATTCCTACTGTTTCGCCATTAGTATCTTTGAGTTTATAGTCGTTTTTAGTAAAAATTACTTTTTCGCCAATAGCATAAGGATTAGAACTTTCTATACCATACTGATTGACGCTAGTTAGTAAATTTTCATTTTTTAAAGTACCTTTTTCTACTAGTTTCTTATGGATTTCAGAATTAAGTTCGTTACGATCATTGTTGCGAGCTACTAAAATAGCACTTTTATCTTGTTGCTCAACTGTATAATTACAGTATTCATGAATTACAGAGTTCAAGCGATATTGTCGTTGTGGAATTTCTTTAATACTGTCATCTATATAAGATAGGGGAGATTGTTTTTCTATATTTTCAAATTTACCAGATAAAGCTTCTACTGTTTTTCTAAGAGTAGAACCTTCTTCTTGACGATTGATTTCCATCATACGAACAGTAGGTACTTGTTCATTATCTTTTCTAGTCATTCTAGCAAATGCATTACCTGTACCAATTGGAAGTAATTGGTTTGGGTCGCCAAGAAAGACTACTTTAGCATTTCTTTTTTCAGAGGCTTCTAGAATATTACTTAGTAGGTGATCTGTTAACATGGAGCTTTCATCCACTATCCAGACTTCTGGTATTTCAGATTTTTTTATAGATGAAAAATCCCAGGAGTTGTGAGGCGTGGTGGATGAAAGGTGATTTAGATATTTATGAATAGTTTGGGATGAAATTGCTGCTTCCGATTTTATGGCCTCTGCTGCTTTTCCAGTAAATGCCATACCTATTACATTAACTCCTTGAGATTCGTATAGTAGTTTAGCTTGTTCAAGCATAGTTGTTTTACCAGAACCTGCTATACCTTCTACGGCAACATATTTGTTAGAAGATGATAACATTAAATTAATAGCTTCCTTTTGCCCTTTTGAAAGCTCCCAACCTTGAGTTAGTTTGAGATTATTGGAAAGTATATCAATTTTTGTGTTAGCATTATTCTGGTCTAAGGTACTATAATTTTCAATTTTGTGGCCTAAAAGGAGCGAATCTATATACTTGGCACGAGCCAAGTTTTTAGGAGTTGTAAAATATATCTCATTATTTAGTTGACGAAAGCCAACTTGTATTAAAGCACTTTGTAAGTGGTGTTCAAATATACTTTCAAATTCTGATACAGTTACCCCAAGCATCATACCTTGTTTGTATACTTCAATCATTAAGTCTGACTTAGAAAATGCATAGGCCTTTTCCTGTAGTTGGTCAATGGACTTTTTTAATATATCATTGATTTTTAAAGGCCTTGATACATCCTTGTTTTGTGTAGATTTATTTATTACAAAACCGCCTAAACTATCAATAGATTTACGCCATTCTTTTTCTAAAGTTGTAAGATCTTCTGGTGGTTTTGGCCTACGTGAGGCCAGACCTGCAGCGTGTGCGCCATCCCATGTATCAGAAAATCCCTTATTGGCTTGATAATCTTGGATTTGATATTTTCTTTTTGAAAAATGTTTGATTAGTGTATCGTTTATACCTTCAATTTCAAAATGTATGTTTTTCTGATCTTTGCTCATGGATTCTCGAAGGGGAATCCTTTTTTCTTGTAAGGCTTTAGATAATTCATTGTCATACATTAAAGAGAAAAGGTATTGGTTTGAGTGAATAAATCGGTCCTCAATCGTCATAATTTTGCCGTTTATCATTGTTTTTCTAAAAAGTAAGCAGTGGGTGTGTAATTGCGGATCTTGTTCTCTAGATACCCTATGTTGCAAACACGCAAATAAAGCATTTTAGTTTTTATATTTTCTGTTCGATTATCTTTATTTGTATGCTTGCGCCATACTACATAATTAGATTCAACGAAAGTTAAGACATTTTTAACAGCTTGATTATGTGCCTCTAGAAGATCATATTTTAATGCAGGATTTAACATTGCAATTGAGATAGATTTTGGGGGAGAGAAGGTTAAATCTATTGCTAATTTTTTTGCATCAGGGGTCAATTCTTCCTTTAATGTATTTACTTTTTGTTCGTAATTATCTTGCGATAAAGGTGTTATGGTACTTTTATATGGATTCGGAATATCATCTCCTATAGGGGATAACAATCCTTTACCAAACCAAAAGTCCTCCTGGGTAATTGTACGACTATAGTAATCATCTTTGTTATAGTATTGTCCTGCTTGAATGGTGGACACATTGGATGTTGTAACCATAGTAGATTATTCTCCTTTTTTATATTTGTTAATTAAATCCTCTCCATAACGATATTCTTTATATTCATTAAACTTTATTCTATGGGGGTGAATATTTGACTTAAATGAATTTACTGTTTTTTTATCAATAGGGTCAAAGTGTTTTATATTGGGGCTTTCACTGAAGAACAATTGAGGAATTACTAAATTAAAAGGATTAAAACCTAATATCTTTCCATATCCTTTAAATGGTGGTAGAGACTGTAATTGGCTTGGAAGAATAAGTGATTTAGTTGTTGTATCTTGGCTAATAGAGGGGATAGGACTACCGTTTTGAGGTAGTTGAATTGATTTTTTGTATTCAATTATTTCTTCTATACCAAAGTTATCTGCCAGTTCTTTTGCAGTAGCTGCATCGTTAATCCGTAATACTATTTGCGTGCCAAAGTTATTTAAGAATGATTGCATTACTTGTGGCCCATATTTTTCCCTTAATAAACCAGGATCTTGTGTTAAAGCAAGAATACTAATGCCATAACTTCTACCTTTTGTAATTAAATCAAGTAGTAATTGAATTTTGTTGACGCTACCAATCTCATCAATAATAAAATAAAGTCTGCAATTTTGACTTTCAGGTAAAGTAAGTGCTTCGGTAATCATAATATCCATGACTAGTGATAATAATGGCGCCATAATTCGTTGGCGGTTAGCAGGAACTAATAAATATAAGTTTGGAATAGATCCATCTGTTCGTTGATACTCCTCTCTAATGTATTGTTTAAAAGAAAATGCAGCATTATTATCGGTTGAATCTCTTAAGTGCATGAAAGGTTTTAGACCACTTGCAAGAGTTGCAAGTATAGAGGTAAGGGTATTATCTGGAGCGTTTAAGTACTGCTTAGAGGTTATTAGTGTTGGTGGTAGGGAGTTAATAGCTTCTGTTAGATATTCTGTAGACTGTTTAAAAAATTCTAGAATGTCATGGTTCGTTTTACGCCCCTGTAAATCAAGATACTTTAAGCCGTCTGCAAATATAGCACCCGCAGCTAATCCCCAAAATGGGTCTTTTGCACCTTCCTGTTCAAATAGGATAGAGGCGAAGGTATCATAATCTGAAATATCATCAATGTCATTAAATATTGACCAACTAATACTACGTTTATCAAAAGGGCAAAAAATGTAGTCATCGGGTTTTGCAAATTTTCCTACGAACTCAGGTTTTACATCTGTAATAATATAATGGCGCTTATCATTATATTTTTGACTATATGTATTAATTTGATTAAGAAATTGACTGAGCAATACAGATTTACCAGAGCCACTAGCACCAAAGACAAGAATATGTTTACATTCGGTATCCGTCGGGATATTTATATTGCCAATAGATAAAACATGAGGTTTATTTTTTGTATATAAACTCATTTGCTTTTGGGACAATAGTTGCATACCACGCTTATGAAGTGCTTTTTTAGATATAGAAGTATCTTTTAAATATTGACTATAATTCCCCAATATAGTGATATCCCTAAACTTAATAAAAGAGTTATGAGCCAATATTTTTTGTAACTTTCCTTTAAAATATAAAGCTGATTATTGGTTAAATAGTCGATTACATCTTTATAATTTTTGAATGGAATTTTATTGTTAGGATTTACTTCAAAATCGAATTTATGGCTTGTAATAAATTGACCGATTTGTGTTTTATAAGTATCTGGCTTTATAGGGTTAATATAATTTAAGGCTACTTCTTTTGTAACATAAATATTTTGAGTGGATATGATATTTTCTGCTTGATAAAGAAAAACATAAAATAGTCCTCCTGATGCAAGCGTTTGAAGGAATAATACGCCAATTAATATATTTCTTAGATATTTTTTCCATATGGCAAACGTAATTTTTCCTTTTTTGAGTTCTTTAAATGCAATATTGTTGTTTATATTGGTCATTGTATTAGTCCTTTCTATAAATTGTAGAGCAGATTTCTTCAAACTTATCTTCGGCACTATATAGTTCATATAGCCCTTTAAATAGGCTTAATGTTAAAACCTCAAGGTAATCTAGATTTTGATTTAGAGAGCTATAGAAGTCTGAATCTATACAGGTGCTTTGTTGAAAGTGCTGGTCAATTAGATTTGTGATATAACTTGATATACTTTTATTCTCTAAAGCTGCAATATTTTTAATTTGTCGCTTTAATTGTGAGGTGCAATAGATTTTAATAGATTCATTTAGGTCTGTGTTTGCCATAAAGGTCTCCTTTGTGCTTTAGGGTGGAATAGTTGAGTAGATAGTGCCTAATCTACTTCATACACTATACGCACTGCATGCGAAGGCATATATTGTTAATAGTGTTAGATTTTCTCTGTGTTATTAATAGGAATGTTGTTATATACCATCTAGGGATACTAGAGGATATTTTAAATGAATAGTCCCTATAGATAAGCAGGTAGTAATTAGCTTATCTATAGGTCTATTCATAAATACCTAGTTTTTTATATTTACGTAGAAATAAATTTGTTATATTGGTAATAAAAAAGAGACACTAAAGACTTGTATTTTAGTCTCTAGCGCCTCTCGCTGCATAGATTTAAAATGGTATTTAATTTGTGCTTTTCTCTAAAGCGTGTTCGATCTCGAACATATTTAATTTTGCCATTAGGAAGTTCGATAGGAAAATATTTACGTTTTTGTTGAGAATAGTTATGATTTGTTTCCATATAATATGACATCCTTATTGAATATTAAAATTGGCTTTACAATACTCATCTAAAGCATTTTCTGGGATTAGTATTTTATGACCTATATGAATGCAATTTAAGTTTTTAGTTTTAATTAGATTGTAAATATGACTCATACTTACATTTTTGGCAAAGTATTCCTCAGCAGCTTCGCGTACAGTGTAGAGTTTCATTCTGCTCACCTCTCATTGTGTAAAGATAGATAATCCGATATAATTAAATAATAGGAAATTTAACCACTCATAATTTCTGTAGAATGGTAAATATATTTCTTTTTAGTTAATAAATTAACTAAAAAGAAATTTCTTATGAGTTAATTATATTATATATGAAATAAAAAACAATATAAAATAAATGAAAGGGGATTTTATGGGATTTTTTGACTCTTTGATGAATGTTCATATTACAGATATGTCTATTAAGAGTGAATTTTCTAATAGATTAGAAATATTAATTCGAGAGTTTGGCTTGCAAAAAAAACAACTTGCTAAAGAACTTGGGGTATCGGCTGTTGCAATTACAAAATATGCGAAAGGGCTTTCTATGCCTTCATTTGAAGTTATATCTGCTATTGCTGATTATTTTAATGTAACTGTAGATTTTCTTTTGGGGAGAACGGCAATCCCTTTTTTAGAAAAAGATTTTGTATATTTCCGCCCCATAGGAAAAATTAATTATAGTTTATATATATATAATAAGAAACAAGAGAAAGAGAAACTTGAAGGAACTTTAGAATATATCTTTGGGTTAACTGTATGGAATATGGAGTTGCCTAAAGACGAAGTGGCCTTAAATCAATTTTTGTGCATTAAATTTTCAAAAACGGATGGTAATCAACGTTTATATGAGGCTCTTTTCTTAACAGATGAGTTGAATGTTAGAGAATTTTTATTTGAGATGGAAAAAGTGCTTGGATTTCCATTTATGAATGATTATGCTGGTCCAATGTCAATAGACTCTCAGTATCTTGCAAACTTATTGATTTGGAATGAGGATAGTATTAAAGCACCTATAGGGAGCTTGCCACTTAAAGAGCCACAGTATTTAGCTACTTTATCGAAACCAATATCTAATGAAAAAGTTCGTTTAAATTATATGTCAACCAGTGGAGCCATGCCTCATATGACTACGTGGCTAGCTATGAGTGAGGATGAGCGAAGAGACTTGTTAATGAGACGATTAAGGCGCATTAAACGTAATTACAACTAATTTATAATAATAATTCTTATAATTACCTTTTTACTAGAATAAAAAGGTTTGTTAATTTGGTGGTATTAAATAAAATAGGGTTGAATATGGCTAAATGTATTTTTGGCATTATAAATATAAAGAGTATTGAACTTTCTTGTTCGTTTATGGTAGAAGATTTTGTTGTTACATTAATTCCGAAACAAGATCAAGCTAGTAAACGTAAGTTACGTCAATGGGCAGAACAAGTATATGAGAACGATAGAATTGAATGGCTTTCGGGAATAACCTCAGATAATAAAGTTATACATATTGCTCGTCGATTAAGGGGGGGCTATAGGTTTGGAAGTGGAATAGATATAGGGGCTATTAATTTTTTTACTCCAGTAGTTATAGAATATATTGATTCTTCTTGTAATAAACATAATGGTTTTTATGGTATAGAATTTATAGGTGGAGACATAAATTTAGTATATCCGCCAGATAAAGCGATTGACTATACTAGTGAGCCTTATGGTATACAGTATACAGATTCTAATACTTATACTAAGAAATATGATATTGAGTTAAATGAAGATAAATTTCGACTAATTAAAACAATAGATGTACATTACGTTATGCTTTTAGGGAAGATAGTTGACTTGTCTAAAAATATTAAATCTAAGCTTAGAATTGAATTTGATCAAGAAAAGCCATTTGATGACTTATTAAAGTATTATGGTTATATTCGAAATTTAATAACTTTTTTAACTCGTATATCTAATAATATTTTTGCGGTTAAATTATTAACAAAGGATAGTGTTAATGGCAAGGAATATTATAAAGATTTTGCAAATGTTAGGCTTTATAGTGATTTGTCAGCTGTGAATTCAGATATCTTAACAATCCAAGATGTATTGAAGTTGGATAATATAGGTGATGGAATAGTAGAGCTATTTAAATTGCTAAATAATGATGATGAAATGCCTAATTTACTTTTTTTGCCTGATAATTTAAAAGAGCGAGAGTTTATCAAGTATACTCAAATCGTTGATATTTGTTCTGCAATTGAAATCGAGTATAAACTAGGAGGGTGTAAGCAAAAAGAGAATAATGACTTGAAAATGAAATCCAGAGATTTAGCTAAACAAATAAATACATTCGTTGATTCGGTTGATACTGACGATTTATTAAAAGAAAAGGCTAGAAATATTATTGGAGCTACGTTAAAAAATTATAGTCCATCACTTAGAGGGAAAATTAAAGCATTATATGATTTACATAAAGATGGATTAGAACTTGTTATTAAAAAGCACCATTGGATTCCTAATTTTACAGACGAGACATTTTATAAACATATTAAGCAATTTACTGAAATGAGAAATAGAACTGCACATCAGAAGATGAATTGGAACGGGGGAGAAGCTATCTATACTCATATTATGATATTGATATATTTATCTATATTTGAAAGAGCAAATATATCAAGGGATATTGCTATAAATTCTATTAATAATGGATTTAGGAATATTTTTTAATGTAGTTTGTGTTGCAATAAAATATAGATATTTAGAAGAACAGAAGATTTATATTATTTATATACTATATTCATATATTCTATATACGGAAAAAAGCATATAGAGTGTATATAAATAACTATTTAATACTTCTAAGCCGTGGGGCGGGGGTTCGAATCCCTCCTGAATCACCAAAAATAGCACCTTGATTTTGCAAGGTGTTTTTATTTCTTTATAGTATTTGAAAGTATAGTTCTGTATTTTATGATATAATATGAGTATTAGATGAATCTAAGTTTGAATGGAATTAGTTTGATAGAGAATTGCAAATAGAGGTAGATCCATGGCAATTGGAATTATATATGTAATGTCTACAGTTGTACCAGGACTTATTAAAATTGGTAAGACTGGGAGTGATAACTTTGAATCTCGTATGTATACTCTTGAACGGCATGGATATACTAATGTTGTTGGTTTAAAGAGAGAGTTTGCAATTGAAGTAGATGATTACGATGAAAAAGAGAAATTGTTAGATGATATTTTTAGTAAAAGTAGAGTTTTAAATTCAGAACTTTTCGCTTTAGATCTTGATTTGGTTATTCAATTACTTTCATCTTTTGAAGGCAAGCAAGTTTATCCTGTTGATCGTACTAAAGAAACAACTTTCGATGAAGCTACAAAAGCAAGGGCTGTCAAAGTTGACTGGGAAAAAGTTCCAGATGGCTACTATTATTTAAGTGAAACTAAAAAAGGATTTGGACCTGTTACTGCTACAATGAAAGTTGAAGGAGGTATGTTTATTGTATTAAAAGGTAGTACTTGCGCTCCCACAAAAGCAGAATGGATGCCAGATGCTAGGAAGACTGCATTGATAGAAAATGGTATTCTGCTTGAAGATGTAAGTTGTAATTCGCCATCTACTGCAGGTTGGGTTGTGTTGGGAAATGCTAATAATGGTTGGAATGTTTGGAAAAACGAATCGGGTGATTCGATTGATATATATAGATAATTGGTCATTGTATTGTAATACTCATTTAATGTAGTTAATATTTTTGTTTTGAGTGGAAACATATTAATACCAAAAAGTGCTGCAATAGAAGATAATTGCTTCCATTACAGCACTTTTTAATTTATAAGAGTATTACGAATTTTCTGTTTGAATGGTATTTTCGCGCAACCATTCCGCCAGTTCTATATTTGTCATATTTCCTGCAGCTACATTAATAATTAAATTTTCAACGTCTTGTTGTGTAGCGGTAATATCATATCCATTAATGATTAAATACACATACATACTGTGGAGTGCAGTGCGTTTGTTACCATCTGTAAAGGGATGATTATTGGCAATGCCATAACATAATTGCGCCGCTTTATCATAGATGGATGGATATAAGTCATTACCCATAAAGGTTTGAAACGGTGTATTTACTGCTGATGCTAATAAGTTTTTATCACGAATACCAGGTGAAAGAATAAATGTGTTTTCCAATTGTGTGTGGAGTTCATAGATGTCTTGTATGGTGAATTGAATGTTTTGTGTACTCATTTATTTTCCAATGCTTTATATAGTTCGTAGTTACGTTTTAATACTTGTCGAGAAATGTCTTTAATATGTTCTTTTAGTTCTCTATTGTTAGTACTTGTAATGATAGGGGCATTATTATTTGTTAAGTGATCAATAGTTTTTGCATCTTGTTCTGCCATTGACTAGTCTCCTTTTTATATATTTGACTTTTATTCTACCATATAGACAATAAATCAATATAAATAATTTGGTTTATAATAAAAAACTTAAAAGTTCAAAATTAATTATCTCTCAAAAACCCAGTATTTATCTATGTTCTTTCTATATAAATCAAATTTGTCAAAATAAAAGTCAAAAAAAGTCAAAAATATTTAATTTGACCTATTGACTTTTTGACTTAATGGGATTATTATAATGACATAAGGTTAAAGAAACCTAGAAATAAAGCAAGAAATTAAAGAGTCTTAAAAGGTCAAATAGATATACTTGTAGTGAGAAAGTGAGGTAATTTATATGAACAACAACTTCAATAACTTTGGCAGCGATTTTGGTAGCATGAATGATTTGTTCAATCAATTGATGGGTAACATGGGTGGTTATTCCACAGAAAATCGTCGTTATAAAATAAATGGTCGTGAAGTAACTCCTGAAGAGTTTGCTTATTATCGTCAAACAGGTCATTTACCTACTAATGAAGAAATCCAAGCAGCACAAGCTGCAGCTCAACAAGGCAAAATGAAAAAGGATGGTATCCTTGCTCGTTTAGGTACGAACTTAACAGATGAAGCTCGTAACGGTAAGCTTGATCCTGTTATTGGTCGTAACAAAGAAATTCAAGAAACTGCTGAAATCTTAGCACGTCGTACAAAAAATAACCCAGTTCTAGTCGGCGATGCTGGTGTTGGTAAAACAGCCGTTGTAGAAGGCTTGGCACAAGCAATCGTAAATGGTGATGTTCCAGCAGCGATTAAAAATAAAGAAATCATTTCCATCGATATTTCCGGTTTGGAAGCTGGTACTCAATATCGTGGTTCCTTCGAAGAAAATATCCAAAACCTTATTAAAGAAGTTAAGGCCGCTGGTAATATTATCTTGTTCTTCGACGAAATCCATCAAATCTTGGGCGCTGGTTCCACCGGTGATGGTCAAGGCTCCAAAGGCTTGGCAGATATTTTGAAACCTGCTTTGTCCCGCGGTGAATTAACAGTTATCGGTGCTACTACACAAGATGAATACCGTAACACAATCATGAAAAACGCAGCACTTGCTCGTCGTTTTAATGAAGTAAAGGTAAACGCACCATCTGCAGAAGATACTTTTAAAATTCTACAAGGCATTCGTCCATTGTACGAAGCGCATCATAATATTGAATTGCCAGATGCCGTTTTGAAAGCAGCTGTAGATTATTCTGTACAATATATTCCTCAACGTAGCTTGCCAGATAAAGCCATCGACTTGATTGATGTAACAGCAGCTCACTTGGCTTCCCAACATCCTGTAACTGATATTAAAACATTAGAAGCAGATATTGCAGAAGCTAAAGCAAAACAAGAAGAGTTTGCTCAAAAAGAAGATTACGAATCCGCTATTAACGAAAAAATGCGTATTCAAAAATTACAAGAAGAAATCGACAAACATACTGACAATCAAAAGGTTGTAGCTCAAGTTAACGATGTAGCAGAAGCCGTTGAAAGAATGACAGGTATCCCTGTATCTCAAATGGGTGCATCCGATATTGAACGCTTGAAAGATATGAAATCTCGTTTACAAGCTCATGTCATCGGCCAAGATAAAGCAGTAGAAGCTGTATCTAAAGCTATTCGTCGTAACCGTGCAGGCTTTGACGAAGGTAATCGTCCAATCGGTAGTTTCTTATTCGTAGGTCCTACTGGTGTGGGTAAAACAGAATTGGCTAAACAATTAGCACTCGATATGTTTGGTAACAAGGATGCAATCATTCGTTTGGATATGTCCGAATACAGTGATCGCACAGCGGTTTCTAAATTGATTGGTGCTACAGCTGGTTATATTGGTTACGAAGATAACTCCAACACATTGACTGAACGCGTTCGTCGTAATCCATACTCTATCGTATTGTTCGACGAAATCGAAAAAGCAGACCCTCAAGTTATTACATTACTTCTTCAAGTATTGGACGATGGTCGCTTAACAGATGGTCAAGGTAACACAGTAAACTTCAAAAATACTGTTATCATTGCTACATCCAACGCAGGTTTTGGTTATGGTCAAGATAATGACGATGAAAACAAAGTGGATGTAATGGAACGCATCGCTCCATTCTTCCGTCCTGAATTCTTGAACCGTTTCAACGCTGTTATCGAATTCAATCAATTGAGCAAAGAAGATTTGAAGAAAATCGTTGATTTGATGCTCGACCAAGTTAACAAAACTTTGGCTAAAAAACAAATTACCTTAGATGTAACTGACGCAGCTAAAGATTTGTTGATGGAACAAGGTTACGATAAAACTATGGGCGCTCGTCCATTACGCCGTGTTATCGAATCCGAAATTCGTGATAATGTAACAGACTACTACTTGGATCACATCGATGCGAAACACTTGTTGGCTGATGTTGTAGATGGTCACATCGTGATAAGCGACAAGGATGCTGCTAACACATCCGATGCTAAATCCGGTGATGACAAATCTGCAGATGATAGCAAACAAGCTGATGATGCTGCATCCAAGGACAATAAATAATCGGTAGGCTATTGCCCCTTTCATTGAATCCGTTACAACTCTCTCCATATACATGAATATAACAATAGTCCTATTGATAGTGAAAGCACTCGACATTACGTCGAGTGCTTTTTTGCGTTATTACATGAATTTTGTATACATGACAAAAATCATTGATAACGTATTAATATATTTTGTATAATCATGTTACTATATTCTATAGAATTTAAAGAAAAGATGAAGAATGAGAGGAGCATAGTGATGTCACATTATATAGATTTAAATAGCGATTTAGGTGAAAGCTTTGGCAATTATACTTTGGGCATGGATAGTGAGGTATTAAATCACGTCACTAGTGCCAATGTGGCTTGTGGTTGGCATGCCGGCGATCCTCTCATTATGGAGGCCACCGTTAAGATGTGCAAAGAAAAGGGCGTAGCCGTAGGGGCCCATCCGGGATATCCCGATTTGATGGGTTTTGGACGCCGCAAGATGGCGTTGAGTTCTGATGAGGCACGAGCCTATATGGTGTATCAACTCGGTGCATTGCAAGCCTTTTGTCATCAATATGGCGTTGAGTTACAGCACATGAAATTGCATGGTGCCTTTTACAATATGGCGTGTGTAACGCCGGACCTAGCCGATGCAGTGCTAGATGGATTGCAAGCGGTCAATCCCAATGTTCGCGCTATGGTGCTCAGCGGTAGTTATATAGCCAAAGAGGCGGAGCGACGAGGTATTCCTGTGATTCAAGAGGTTTTTGCAGACCGAGGTTATACAGAGGAAGGCACCTTGGTGCCCCGTACGGAAGAGGGGGCTTTCGTAAAAGACCCACAAGAGGCATTAGAACGAGTGCTCATGATGGTGCAAGAAGGCAAGGTCGTAACAAATACGGGCAAAACAATCGATATTGCAGCCGATTCCGTATGCGTCCATGGCGATAATCCAAAAGCGATAGCTTTCACAAAGTATATTCGTGAAGGCCTCA
>ERZ773055.803-NODE-803-length-16554-cov-34.115219_pt1 | contig 16554 bp, 10 predicted proteins | sample MGYA00580515_ERZ773055 | MGnify/ENA primary metagenome ERZ773055 (study PRJEB29015, sample SAMEA2737993) | human oral metagenome | biome: human oral; feature: human-associated habitat; material: dental | place: China | collected 2064 ...
ACACCGCAGTTGTCTCCCACCGTTCCGGTGAGACCGAGGACACCACCATTGCTGACATTGCTGTTGCAACCAACGCTGGTCAGATCAAGACTGGTGCACCTGCTCGTACCGAGCGTGTTGCTAAGTACAATCAGCTTCTCCGCATCGAGGATGACCTCGCTGAGGGTGCTGAGTACCTGGGCATGGACGCTTTCTACAACCTTCGCTAAACCCGCAGGTTGTACGCTAGAAGCTACGAAGCCGCATCTCATTTGAGATGCGGCTTTTTTGTGCGCGGGTGCAGCGAGCGGCGGAAGGCGGATGGGCGTCGGGTGCGAGCACGGAGCGGGTTCGAGTGCGGGTGCGAGTGTGGGTCTAGGAGCAGCTGCGGGACCTGCGGGTTTCTCGCCGCACGCAATGTTTTTAGCTGGCGCAAGGCCCGTAGGTGCATCCGCATCGGCTTCAAAACGCTCGAACACACCTATGTCGGATAATCTGCTGAAAATGCCTATACATTCTGCCTAAAATGCTCATCTCATGCAGAATATCGTCATTAGATGTGTTTTTCACCTTCGATTTTGCAGATTATCCGACATAGGTGTGTTTGCCTAACCCTGAAATTTAGGGTAATTAAATCTTTGATATATCTTCATTCATAATTATGTATATCAGATAGAAATTATGCATAATAGTGAATTGAGCGTATGTGATTAAATTCAAATCTTATAACCAAAGCTGCTCCACAATATATTTGGGCTATTGAGTCTGGTTTTATCTGCAGTTTTTTGAGGATTTTCCGTCAGTCGATATAACAGCACCGCAGCTGCCTGCCGCGGGTATACTTGATACGTCAACTCTCGAGAATCCGAGGCGCCCATGAACACCACATCAGAGCACGTAATTCGCACAATCCTGGTTGGACAGTCGGGCGGACCGACTGCGGCCATTAATGCATCGCTTGCGGGTGTTGTTCGCGCAGCTCACGCCCAGGGCCTCCGAGTGCTCGGAATGCACAACGGAATCCAGGGGTTTCTTGAGGGCAACGTCGTTGACCTAGTTGAAGCACTTGAACTTACAGCATCTGAATCCGCATCGTCCAACCGAGCTGACACAAATCCTGGCGAGAAGAACCTCCAACTCCTAAGAAAAACACCATCGAGCTGGTTGGGCAGCTGCCGCTTTAAGCTGCCGGAACTTGCTGCTAATTCTGCCGCTTGCCCTAACTCCGAATCCGCTCCTACCTCCCCTATCTACCAGCAGATTGATGCGCAGCTCAAGAAATACCAGGTAGACGCCGTACTATACATCGGCGGCAACGATTCCATGGACACCACAGACAAGTTGTCTCGCTACTTTGCTCAGGTAGAGAGTCCCGTTCGTGTTGTTGGCGTGCCAAAAACCATCGACAACGACCTCGAAGGCACCGATCACACCCCCGGTTTTGGTAGCGCGGCGCGATTCGTCGCATCCGTAACCGCCGAGCTTACCCGCGACGGCGGCGTCTACAACACCAAAAACGTCACGTTTATCGAGGCAATGGGTCGCGACGCCGGCTGGCTCACAGCTGCTGGTGCGCTCGCGCAAGATATTTGTGGAACTGTCCCGGATTTTGTGCTCCTGCCAGAGATTCCTCTTGATGAGCATGCTCTACTTTCCGCCATTGAACAGCGATTTCGCAAGAAGAACAACGTGATTGTAGTCGTCAGCGAAGGTGTCCACCATGCAGATGGTAGTTTCCTTTTTGATGCAAAATCTGTTGCAATTGACACGTTTGGTCACCTTGCGGCACAGTCTGGAACAGCAGCATACTTGTCGCAACTGACCAAAGATCAGCTGGGCGTAAAGTCCCGCGGCATTGAGCTCAATACGCTGCAGCGCTGTGCTTCGCACGCTGCTAGTAAGGTTGACTTGGACGAGGCAGAGGCACTCGGTGCCGCAGGAGTTGAAGCAGCGTTCCAAAGTAAAACGGGCGTTATGGTTGGCGTTCACCGAACTTCTGATGCCCCATATACCACGGAGATCCGTACCACCCCTGTCGCTGACGTTGCTAACAAAGTAAAGCTTGTACCTCGAGAAATGATCTCCGAGGACGGCTTCAACGTTACTAACGCTGCTCTGACCTACCTACGTCCTCTTGTTGCGGGCATGGAGGAGCCAATTTTCGCCGACGGACTCCCTCGTTTTCTTGCGGAGTTGTCATAGCACTGCTGTAGTGCAGATATAGCGCCGCAGTTGAGCCACGGTGACAATCGCGAGAAACCCATCTAGTTGCATTTAAATCGCATTTTGCACATGTCGTACGCCACGTAAATACCGCGTGTACCACGACGTGGCTACAACCAGTACCACGACGTGTGCCACGAGCACCGCATGCGAGTCATGCGTACTACGCATCAAAAATGTAATAACTTACTACTTTAAATAGCAATTTTCTACCGCTCGCCCGCCTAAATTTTTTGTGAGCGGTATGGCTACGTACTCATAAAAGTCCAGTTAAAACGCGTGTAATTCCTTCTTTGTATAGTTTTAACGTATGTCTTTTTGCGCAACTTGCAATCTTGGAGACGATTGCGACATACAAACGCACCAACGTCCTCTGTCTTATCCATCAATGAATCACAGGGAGTTACATGCGTAAGATTAGGAAAATACTTATCGGTCAATCGGGCGGTCCAACAGTAGCAATCAATTCTTCCCTTGCAGGAATTATCACGCGTGCACACGAAGAAGGCGTCGAAATTTACGGCATGCAAAATGGAATTGAAGGCTTTCTTAATGGTCGCTATACCAACCTGACCAACTTGTTCTATCCGCAGGAAATCCAGCAGCAGCACGACGCAAGCCAGCAAAAACACACCGTGGAACTTCTCGCCAAAACGCCTTCGAGCTTTCTGGGAAGCTGTCGCTATAAACTCCCCGAAGTCACCGAAGAAACGCCCATCTACCAGGAGATTGAATGCCGCCTGACTTCCCTTGGAATCGACGGCGTTCTCTACATTGGCGGCAACGATTCCATGGACACCGTCAACAAGCTCGCGGCGTACTTTGCCCAGCACAACAACGACGTTTCCGTCATCGGCATCCCCAAAACCATCGACAACGACCTCGAGGGCACCGACCATGCCCCGGGTTTTGGTAGCGCAGCACGGTACATCGCCACCATCGTCCGCGAGTTGGCGCGCGACTCCGAGGTGTACGGCAAGCCAAACATCACTATCGTCGAAACTATGGGTCGCGACGCGGGCTGGCTGGGTGCGGCTTCAGCCCTTGCTCGCGAGAAGAACGAAGAAGCCCCGGACTTTATCCTGCTTCCCGAGGTCGCGTACGACGAAGAGCGGCTCCTGCGCAAAACGGCAGAGTTGTTTGAGCACAAGAATAGCGTGGTGATTGTTATCAGCGAGGGCGTGAGAAGGCCTGATGGATCGACGCTTCTTGACAAAAGTCATATGAAGATAGACGCCTTCGGCCACTTGGCGGATCAGTCCGGCAATGCCCTCTATTTGGCGGAACTTTTCCAAAAGCACTTTGATGCCAAGATCAGAGGCATCAACCTCAACTCACTGCAGCGCTGCGCCATGCATTCGTCCAGCAAAACTGACCTATCCGAAGCATTTGAGCTGGGTAGAGCCGGAGTAGATGCGCTCCTTGCCCACAAAACAAGCTGTATGATTGGCTTGCAGAGACTCAGCGACGTGCCATATCAAGCGGAAATCCGCTGCATTCCTATCTCGGAAATCGCCAATCGCGTGAAGTCTGTACCTGCGGATATGATCTCTGAAGACGGTCTTTGGGTTACCGAGAAGGCCCTTGCATATTTGCGCCCTCTTGTTTCAAACGAGGAGCTGGCTTTTGATACAGATACCAGGAGGTTTGTCAGCAGCAACATCTCGGCCGACAACAACGGACTGCCACCATTCATTCCAAAGTTGGGATAATAGAACTTGTACGGCGTGTCTCAAAGTAGCATATTAAAACCGCCTGCCTCGAACTGTGAGACAGGCGGTTTCCGTTGTGATTTGCGTGTGAACGCGACAGTGCCATGCGGACGCGACGCTTCGTCGGACGCGCGTGACGCGCAGCTCGCTACTCTCCGAGGAACCTTACCTCGGGGTGGAGCTCGACATCAAACTGGCGTTTGACCTCTGCCTGAACATGCTCAATAACTGCATGTACCTCGGCAGCGGTAGCGTTGTCGTAGTTGACCACAAAGCCAGCATGCTTATCGGAAACACCAGCGCCGCCAAAGCGATAGCCCTTAAGACCAGCGTCGGTGACAAGCTTGCCTACAAAGTGACCCTCGGGACGTTTAAAAGTTGAACCGGCGGAAGGCAGCTCAAGAGGCTGCTTTTCCTCGCGAGCGCGCGTAAACTCTTCCATCTTTTCGCGGATCTTCTCGCCATCCGCGCGGTGAAGATTGAACGTGGCAGAAAGCACAATCATGCCCTCATCGGCGATTCTGCTGTGACGATAGCCCAGGTCAAGCTCGGAAGCGTCCAGCGTAGCAAAGGTGCCATCGGCGAGAAGGACGCGGACGGATTTGAGCACGTCAGCGATGCAGCCGTCGTAAGCGCCTGCGTTCATGAAGCATGCGCCGCCCACAGAACCTGGGATGCCGCAGGCAAACTCGAGTCCAGAAAGGTCCAGTTCACAGGCCATTTCGGAAGCTTCTTTAAGGCCAACACCGGCCTGGCAGGTCATCTCGGTATCGTCGATGCTTACGCCGGTCAGTCCGTCAGCGACGGCAATGATGACGCCGCGATATCCTGCATCGGAAACGAGCAGGTCAGAGCCGTAGCCAAGAATAAAATAAGGAGCTTCTGCGTCTTTAACCGCAAGGAGAATCTCTTTGACCTCATCGGGATCATCAGGGATGACATAGAGATCCGCAGGTCCACCCACTTTAAAGGTGGTGTGCTCGCTCATTGGCTCGTCTACCAGGACGTTCTCTTCTCCAACAATCGAGCAAAGCTTTCCGGCCAGGCTTTGTAAGTCATAGCCACTTTCAGACATGTAACACGCTCCTTAGTAAGTTACTTTTTATAGTTTATCGCAAGCGAGAAAAACGTGGCGTTGAGGCGAGAAAATCACAGCGTTGGGCCGAGAAAATCATGATTCTGGAACGATAAAACGGTTTCTTTCGCATGTCTTTTACACTTCTTTCGCACGCCTTTTGCAATTCTGTCAAAGAAATGTCCATCCCGTTTTACGTGTTATCAGCTGTTAACTCTGCTATAGTACTTAACGAAATGTTTCAGAAATGGTTGCAATTACCTACTGGTGGTAAGGTGGCCGAACGTAAGGGTTTGTAACAACCTGGTTCAAAGAGCCATCAAGTCCGCGACCCGCAAAAGCGGTTAACCTGGTTAAAGTCCAGGACCAACGGTACAGTCCGGATGTCAGAAACGGAGACTTTTATGGCTTCATCCCACTCAACCCACGCAACAACCGCATCTTCTAACGGCTGGTCTACCAAGAGAATCGCTATTCTCGCCATGCTTTGTGCAGCTGCTGCAATCAGCACCATGGTGCTTCAGTTCCCGCTCATCCCAGGCGTGACGTTTTTGAAGTACGATCCATCGGGCGTCTTTGCCCTGCTCGCAGGCGTAGCTTTTGGCCCTGCCGCAGGCGCGATTGTCTCGGTGCTTCCCTACCTTCTGCACCTCACCACGGAGTCCGGAATTTACGGCACTATCATGGCAATTCTGGCAACGCTTACCTACGTTTTGCCTGTTTCGCTGATTGTGTATAACCGTTCCGAGAAGATCAAACAGCTGGTACTCGCCCTGATTGTGGGCAGTATTGTCAGTGTTGTTGCATGCATTCTGGGCAACCTCGTAGTTACCCCAATTTACACCGGTATGAGCGTAGAAGCAGTTAGCGGACTGATTGTCCCTGCTCTTCTCCCCTTCAACGTGGTAAAGGTTGCTATCAACAGCATCATCTTTGTTGTGATTATACACTCAGCTACCTCACTCTTTGAGAGCATCAAAGACGGTGAGTAGTCTGCTGGACAACTCCCCAGATACACACACGTCTGAAAGCGCCGCACAAACTCAGGGCCTCCCTGTAGCTGCGACGCTTTCGGACGTGACCTTTGTGCACGCAAAAGGCGTGGTCGCCCTCGACCACGTCTCGTTCTCTATTCCTGCAGGTAAACGTACCTGTATTGTTGGCGCAAACGGTTCGGGCAAGTCCACGGTGGCCTCGATTCTCTCTGGCCTTACCGCTCCTGACGAGGGCACCGTTACCTTTCTGGGAACCACCGTTGTCAATGACGGCCAGGTTGACTTTGAGGCGTACAAAACCATTCATCCACAGCTGGGCCTAGTCTTCCAAAATCCTGAAGATCAGATTATCTGCAGCGTGGTCGCAGACGATATTGCTTTTGGTCTAGAGAACCTTCAGGTACCCAGCGATCAGATAACACCGCTGGTAGAAGAGCAGATTACGCTTGGCTCTCTTACCGAGTTTTCGTCAGAAAATCCGCAGATGCTCTCGGGCGGCCAGCAGCAGCGCGTGGCAATCTCAGGCGCGCTGGTCATGAAACCGCAAATTCTGATTCTTGACGAACCTTCCGCAGCTCTTGACGTTGTTCATAGAAATAACGTTATGGGCCTTGTCGAGAAACTCCGTGCAGCTGGAAAGACTATCGTTCACGTAACGCATTTCATGGACGAAGTAGTTTCCGCTGATCACGTGATTGCCTTGGACGACGGTCGCGTTGCGTTTGAAGGAACGCCTGAAGCACTCTTTGAACAGCATGAACTGGTAGAATGCCTGCATCTTGAGGAGCCGTTTGCCTATCAGGTTGCTCACGCGCTCAACAACCGCGGAATTGTCGTGTGCAAATCACCTTCGGCTGAGCGCGTGCTCAGCGAGCTGACGGGGCTTCTCGCCACAGCGGCGCAGGGCGCGAGAAGCGCGGACGATGCGGCGGCGACGGGTTGCGGCGACGCGACCGGGAGCGTATCAGAGCCAGCAGCGGTTTCCGTGCGCGACGTGACGTTCTCGTACCAGAAGCCTGTGCTCAAAAACATCTCGATTGACGTGCAAAAAGGCTCTCATGTTGCCGTTATTGGCTCAACTGGTTCCGGAAAGTCCACCCTTGCGCGCTTGATTTGCGCACTTGACACGCCTGATTCCGGAAGCCTCTGCGTAACTGGACTGGATACTCGACAGAAGCAAAATCGTAGAAAGCTTCACGGCATTGTTGGCTACGTCATGCAGCGACCAGAGCGCCAGCTTTTTGCGCAAACGGTCGCCGAAGACGTGGCGTTTGGCCCTACTAACCTGGGTCTTTCTGACTGCGATGTCACAAGCGCAGTGAATGCTGCTCTGGAACTTGTTGGACTTTCCCACAAGGCAGACGTATCCCCTTTTGAGCTTTCTGGTGGCCAGCAGAGACTTTGTGCACTCGCAGGCGTTATTGCCATGCAGCCAAAGGTGCTGGTACTCGACGAGCCTACCAGCGGACTTGATCCCTACTATTGCTCTGAGCTCAGAAAAATTATTAACGCCGTTCTTGAGGACGGCTGCACTGTCATTGAGCTCACACACTCGATGGAGGATGCGGCGGAGACTGACCAGATTATCGTGCTTCATGAGGGTGATCTGGTTTTCTCAGGCTCGCCACATCAAACATTTACTCATTTCTCAGAGGCAGAATTCCAGGAGCTTGGCCTGGGCATTCCTCATGCGCTTGCGTGGGCTCAGCGTCTGTCCCGCGCTACGGGAATCAACCTGGGAGAACCTTTGACCCTATCTGACCTGGTAGACGAACTGGTTAACGTGCTGTCAGGCAACCTTGGCGTCGCACGGGTCAGCGCCGCACAGCCTAGCGCCGCACAGCCCAACGACCTCACACAAGGAGGTCGCTATGGCGCTTAAGATTTCTGTCGGCCAGTACTACCACACAGACTCGCCCATCCACAGGCTTAACCCCAACGTTAAGTGCCTGGCTGCACTTCTTCTGATGCTCACAACGTTTTTTATCCGCACGGCACCACAGCTTACGCTGCTGGTAGTAGGCGCGCTTTGCCTACTGGCTCTGGCAAAAATCCCCGTCAAACAAGTGCTTGTATCAATCATTCCACTTGCTTGGCTGCTCATCTTCCTCTCGCTCTTCAACCTGTTGCTTACGCGAGAAGGAACTGTGCTTGTTTCCTGGTCAATCTTTACCATCACTGATATGGGAGCATGGAGCGCTTTTCTCTACCCCGTGCGCATTTTAGCTGCAATTTTGATAGGTGCGCTGCTTCTGCTTACCACAACTCAAACTGATCTAGGGAACGCCTTTGAAGCAGCTTGCGCGCCGCTCTCAAAAATTGGTCTTCCCGGTAAAGAAATTGCCATGATTTTCTCGCTTATGCTGCGCTTTATTCCAACGCTTGCAGGAGACGCCGTGTCTATTTCCGAGGCCCAAACCGCTCGCGCAGGAGACGTTGCTTCAGGCTCGCTTCCTAAAAGACTTCGCGCAACCTTCTCCATTGTGGTGGCGCTCTTAGCAAGCTCGCTCAGACACGCCAACAACCTTTCCAAGGCACTTGATGCTCGACACTACGTGGCAGGAGCTTCTCGCGCACGTTGGCATCAACCAACCTTTGGCGCTCGCGAAGCAATTGCCTTGGGTATAACCGCCTGTTTTATCGCCCTTGTCTTTGTGCTGGCGTAAAGCGCTCAGGTGTAAACTTGCCGGCGCAAATCATGCTGGCGTAAAAACTTTTAACTAAAAAATTGTATTTTTAACGCTCTGTTACAACCCGTTTTTCTTTTCTCGACAAGCGCCAATTTGTCCACCTAAGTAACGTACAATAAAGCCAGTAAAAGCGTTCAAGGCTTGCATTGAAAGGTGGCCCCATGGTCCTGCGCGTCTACGTCCAAAGAAAATCTGGTTTCGAGGGCGAGGCAAAAGCCCTGCTCAAAGAAGTGAAAGACCTTCTTGGTATTACCGAGTTACAACGCATTGACCTGCTCAACCGCTACGATGTCGAAGGAATTTCAGAGGAACTCTTTGAGTCCTGCATCCCCACCGTTTTCTCCGAGCCACAGTCCGATCTTGCCAGCCGTACCATGCCAGAGTTTTCTTCTGAAGGTGCGGCTGTTCATACGTTTGCTGTTGAGTTTTTGCCTGGCCAGTTTGACCAGCGCGCAGACTCCGCAGCTGAGTGCGTGCAGCTTATCAGCCAGGGAGAGCGCCCTCTTGTCCGCTCCGCTCGCATTTATGTGCTAACCGGAAACCTCACTGAGGCAGACGTTGCTGCCATCAAAAATTACCTGATCAACCCTGTTGAGGCTCGTGAAGCTTCTCTTGAGCTACCCGAGACCCTCAAGATTTCCATTCCAGAGCCTGCTGACGTAGAGATTCTTGAGGGCTTTAATACCCTTGACCAGGACGGCCTCAAGGAGTTCATTACTTCTCACGGTCTTGCTATGGACCTAGCTGACCTCACCTTCTGCCAGCAGTACTTCACCGATGAGCAGCGCAATCCAACCATCACCGAGATTCGCGTCATTGATACCTACTGGTCAGACCACTGCCGCCACACCACCTTTAACACCGGGATTACTGGCGTGCAGATTGATGATGACCTGGTAAAGGCCGCGTTTGAGAAGTACCTCTCCATGCGCAAAGAGCTTGGGCGAGAAGATCGTGCCGTCTCTCTTTGGGATATGGCCACTATTGGTGCAAAGTACCTTCGCGAGAAGGGCGTCCTCACCAATCTTGATGAGTCAGAAGAAATCAACGCCTGTACCGTAAAAGTCAAGGTAGACGTTGATGGCAAAGACGAAGACTGGCTCTTCCTCTTCAAGAACGAGACTCACAACCACCCAACCGAGATTGAGCCCTTTGGTGGCGCGGCTACCTGCATCGGTGGCGCTATCCGCGACCCTCTTTCTGGCCGCAGCTACGTCTACCAGGCAATGCGCGTCACGGGTGCTGCAGACCCAACCGTTCCTGTTTCCCAAACCCTTCCTGGAAAGCTTCCCCAGCGCACAATCGTGCGCACGGCCGCTGCAGGTTATTCCAGCTACGGCAACCAGATTGGCCTTGCTACCGGCCAGGTTTCTGAGCTCTACCACCCAGGTTACGTGGCAAAACGCATGGAGATTGGTGCCGTTGTAGGTGCAACTCCTCAAAGCCACGTCCGCCGCGAGCGCCCAGAAGATGGCGACATCATCGTTCTTCTCGGCGGCCGCACTGGTCGCGACGGCATTGGCGGCGCAACCGGTTCCTCCAAGGCTCACGACGCTGGCTCCATTGAGCGCGACGGTGCCGAGGTCCAGAAGGGTAATGCCCCTGTTGAGCGCAAGCTTCAGCGCCTCTTCCGCCGTGAAGACGCCTGCAAGCTCATCAAGCGCTGCAACGACTTTGGTGCAGGCGGCGTTTCTGTTGCTATCGGCGAGCTTGCTGACGGCCTCGATGTCAACCTGGACGCCGTTCCAAAGAAGTACGACGGCCTTGACGGCACTGAGCTGGCAATTTCCGAGTCTCAGGAGCGTATGGCCGTTGCTCTTGAGGCAAAAGATGTTGAGCAGTTCTGCGCATACGCTCGCGAAGAAAACCTCGAGGCAACCATCGTGGCAACCGTCACCGAGGATCCTCGCCTGGTCATGCGCTGGCGCGGTCAGAAGATTGTCGACATCAGCCGTGCATTTCTCGCCTCAAACGGCGCTCCTAAATCAATTACCGTGCGCCTGGCCAAGCCTCTTGCCTACCAGCGCACCTGGTCAGGCACAACCCTTGGCGAGAAACTCCACTCGCTGGTACGCGATCTAAACGTTGCCTCTAACAAGGGCCTCTCCGAGCGTTTTGACTCCACTATTGGTGCAGGTACCGTCCTTATGCCATTCGGCGGTGCTCGTCAGCTAACCCCTGCCCTCTCTATGGTGGCAAAGCTTCCGGTTATGGGCCAGACCAACACGGTCTCGGGCATGGCCTGGGGCTTTAACCCATACCTCATGGAGGCTGACCAATTCCGCGGTGCATACCTCTCTGTTGTTGAGTCCGTCTCCAAGCTGGTTGCTACCGGCTTTAAGTACCAAGACCTCTACCTTACCTTCCAGGAATACTTCGAGAAGCTTGGCCAGAATCCTAACCGTTGGGGCAAACCAGCCTCAGCGCTTCTCGGCGCACTGATGGCCCAGGTAAACCTTGGTCTTGCAGCCGTTGGCGGTAAGGACTCCATGTCCGGCACCTTTGAGGACTTGGACGTTCCACCAACGCTGGTTTCGTTTGCAACCGGCCTTACCAAGGTGGACAAGATTGTCTCCAATGAGTTCAAAGGCGCAGGTCATAGGCTTATCTCCATTGTTCCATCCTACGACGAGAGCGGCCTTCTCCCCGACAACGAGTCCCTGCTCACCGCATATAAGCTGGTTAGCACCCTTGTTCAGTCCAAGAGCGCGCTTGCCATCACCACACCAGGTTACGGCGGCGTGGCCGAGGCTCTCTTTAAGAGCTGCCTGGGCAACAAGCTGGGCGTTGAGCTGGTGCCAGAGATTTCTGCCGACGCGCTCTTCTCGCCAACTTACGGCGCCTTCATCGTTGAGCTGGCAGACGGCGTATCCGTTGACGACGTCGACGGCGTGTGCGTGGCACCTCTGGGCGTCACCACGTCCGAGTACGTCTTTAGCGCATGTGGCGAGAAGGTCGACCTCTCCGAGCTCCAGGAAGCATGGGAACGCCCGCTTGAGGAGGTCTTCCCCTACCGCGGAGGCTCCGACGAGGTTGTGGAGAAAATCAGCTTCGACGGCGCATCCACACGACACTCCTATGCTGGTCCAACCCTTATCGCACCTGCGCGCCCACGCGTCATCATCCCCGTGTTCCCTGGCAACAACTGTGAATACGACGTCGCGCGCGCCTTTGAGCGTGCGGGCGCTGACCCAACCACGCTCATCATCAACAACCTGACTCCTCAGGACATTGTTGAGTCCGCAAATGCGCTGGCAGAGTCCATTAAGAAGAGCCAGATTGTCATGATTCCAGGCGGCTTCTCCGGCGGAGACGAGCCAGACGGATCTGCTAAGTTCATCTGCGCACTCTTCCGTGCTCCTCAGGTTACCGAGGCTGTTCGCGAGCTTTTGCAGCAGCGCGATGGCCTTATGCTGGGTATCTGCAACGGCTTCCAGGCGCTCATCAAGCTGGGTCTTGTTCCTTACGGCGACATTCGCCCTATGGACGACACCTGCCCAACGCTGACGTTCAACACCATCGGACGCCACCAGAGCCAGCTTGTTCGCACCAGCGTTGCGTCCACGATGTCCCCATGGCTCTCCAAGTGCGCACTTGGCGACATCCACACCATTGCCATCAGCCACGGAGAAGGCCGCTTTGTTGCCTCCGACGAGCTGCTTGAGACACTCAAGGCAAACGGCCAGATTGCAACGCAGTACGTTGACGCAACAGGCACTCCAAGCATGGACTTCTCCGTTAACCCTAACGGCTCCGTCCTAGCTATCGAGGGCATTACCAGCCCCGATGGTCGTGTCCTGGGCAAGATGGGCCACACGGAGCGCTCCGGCGCAGGCCTCTACAAGAACATCCCCGAGCTCACCGCCGGCGACCAGTTCCAGCCTCTCATCGATGGCGGCGTCGAGTACTTCAAGTAAGGTGCGAGCGCGACCCCCGGCAACCTCGCTGGTCAGCGCCGTGTGCGTGTGCAGGTTGCAAGGAGATTTCTACCCGGTATCCATTTCGTGTGGATACCGGGTTTCTTGTGCGGAAACGCTGGGAGTGGACGGGTTTCTCGCCAGGTGGACGGTGCGAGCTGGCGCGAGCCCGAGACGAACTTGGAGTGCGCCTGATTTTCTCGCCAAGTCTGAACGATTTGCCTGAAAAGCACACTATATCTGAGCTATTTGCCGGTTTTTCTCACCATGTCTGAGCTGTTTTACTCAAACATGGTGAGGTTTTTTGGCTCAAAAACTATATCTGCGCAGTCTGTATTCACGCGCCTGATTTCTTAAAAGATTCGGTGGATTTTGCCTAAATACATCAAAGAATCGGTGGATTTGCCTGATTTTGTTAAAGAATCGGTGCCGCAAATACAGATTCTTTGCACTTTTTAGGCGCGCAATGGCAAGGAGCGCGCACCTGGCGAGAAACCCGCGCGCTCGTGAGCAGCGTGCACTTGCTGGCGCGCCCGCAGCTGCGCCTGGCGAGAAACCCGTGCGCTCGCAACGCCCAACGCTTCGCAGAAAAGCCGTATACTTATGACGATATAAGTCCACGAAAGGATTGATATGTCTGACGCTCTAATCCCACAAAATTCCTGCGTACTTGTTACCGGCGGCGCGGGCTTTATTGGCAGCCATACCGTTGTTGAGCTGCTTAATTCCGGCTACGAGGCTATAATTGTTGACGACCTCTCCAACGCTTCGGCAAAAGTTGTCGACCGCATCAAAACCATTGTGGGAGAAGAAAACGCCAAGCGGCTTTCGTTTTACGAGGCAGACGTCAACGACGCAGATGCGCTGAACCGCATCTTTGAAGAGCACGCTATTAACTTTGTCATCCACTTTGCTGGCTTCAAGGCCGTCGGCGAGTCCGTTGTCAAGCCTATCGAATACTACACAAACAACCTGGGCAACACCCTCACCCTTCTTGACGTTATGAGAAACCATGGCTGCAAGTCAATTATTTTCTCGAGCTCTGCCACTGTTTACGGAGACCCAGATAGCCTCCCCCTGACCGAGCAGAGCCCCAAGAAGAACGCAACCAACCCTTACGGTTGGACCAAGTGGATGATTGAACAGATTCTCACTGACGTCCACACCGCAGATCCAGAGTGGAACGTTGTCCTGCTCAGATACTTCAATCCTATTGGCGCTCATCAGTCCGGCCTCATCGGAGAAGATCCTGCAGGTATTCCAAACAACCTGGTTCCTTACGTGGCTCAGGTTGCCGTGGGCAAGCGCGAGGCTGTTCACGTCTTTGGCGACGACTACAACACCCCAGATGGCACGGGCGTTCGCGACTACATCCACGTCTGCGACCTTGGTTCTGGCCACGTTGCTGCACTTAAATGGATGGCTGGTCGCACGGGCGTTGAAATCTTCAACCTAGGTACCGGCACTGGTAGCTCGGTACTTGATGTTATCAAGGCGTTCTCAAAGGCTTGTGGCAAAGAGATTCCTTACGTTATCGAGCCTCGTCGCGCAGGTGACGTTGCTACTAACTATGCTGACTGCCAGAAAGCTGCTGACATGCTAGGTTGGAAGGCTCAGTACGACCTCGCTGACATGTGCCGCGACTCCTGGAAGTGGCAGTCGATGAATCCAGACGGTTATCGCGGCTAGGACTTCCGTGAACTTCGCCGACTACCTCACACAAAAGCTCCCCGCCGTCGAGGCAGAGATCATGCGCGGACTCCCCGCGGCAACGTTCGCAGCGGCAGCGGCGCCCGTAGCAGCAGCGGCTCCCGCGGCGTCCGCAACAGCGACGACCACGCCCTCGGAGCGCACCAGCGCGGACCTGAACACCTACCTCTACCAGCCGCTTGCTCACTTTAGCGCAGGCGGCGGCAAGCGCGTGCGTCCGGTCCTGTGCTGCCTGGGCGCCGAAGCAGTCGGCGGCTCAGCAAAAGCAGCTCTGCCTGTGGCTTGCGCCATCGAGGATTTTCAGTCGGCAGCCCTTATCCACGACGACATCGCGGACAAGTCAGAGCTGCGCCGTGGCGAGAAGTGCCTCTACAAGACACTTGGTACCGGACTTGCCATCAACGTTGGTGATTCTGCCCTGGTCAATGTTGTCAGACGCGTGACCGTGGCCGACCACCTCTCTGACCAGCTTAAAGTTCGCGTTATCGACGCTCTTCTCGCCATGCAGGAGCACACTCTTGAGGGTCAGGCGCTTGACCTTGGCTGGGCTCAAAACGAACGCTGGGATGTTACCTCTGAGCAGTATCTTTTTATGGCGCTCTCCAAGACTGCCTATTACTCTGCTGCATATCCCCTGGTACTGGGCGCTCTCATTGGTGGTGCCGACCAGAAGACGCTTGATGCGCTCAAAGACTTTGGCCTCAAGGTTGGCCTTGCCTTCCAGCTGCAAGACGATCTTCTCAACCTGGTTGGAAACGCCGAGGTACAAGGCAAAGACTTTAGGTCAGACATCACTGAAGGCAAGCGCACACTCGCGGTGGTCTACGCGCTTGAGCACCTTGGCCCAGCAGAAAAGACAGAGCTTGTCTCCATACTTTCTGCGCATACAAGCGATACTTTGAAGCTTCAGCGCGCTGTGGAGCTTATGGAAAGCGCTAATGCGATAAAATTTGTCCGCACACACGCTCTTGCCTTAGTCGAAGAGGCAAAGCACGTGCTTGAAAACGTGATACTTACTGAAGACGCTCGCGACACACTTTTGTCTATGGCAGACTTCTTTGTGAACCGAGAAAGGTAATTATGGATCCTATTACTCCTGGTAGCACCGGTGCTGCCGTTGAAGACATTCAGGAACGCCTCGTAAAGCTTGGCTACACCATCGAAGACGATGAGCGCCAGATCCACACCTTTGGCAAGTCAACTGCTCGCGCGGTTGCTCGCTTTAGGCTTGACCATGACCTTTCTCTTGGAGAAGAAGTAGATGCCTCTACCTGGGCAGTCATGGTCGATGAGGGCTATGAGCTAGGAGACAGAACCCTCTACCTGCGTCTTCCTAACTTCCACGGCAATGACGTGCGTCAGCTGCAGGAGCGTCTCAACATCTTGGGCTTCTCATGCGGAAAAGTTGATGGCCATTACGGTGTTCACACCGAGGCTGCCGTTAAGCTCTTCCAGGAAAGCGTCGGCGAGCTTGCTGATGGTATGGCATTCCAGGATACCCTCGACGCTATTGAGCGTCTTCGTCACGTTTGGTCTGGCAAGCAGGCAAAAGGCCCCCATCCACAGGGTCCTATGGGCTTTGCTCGCGCAGCTAACGTTCTTGAAACCACCTGCATTGCTATTACGGGAGAAGATCCTATCTCTAGAAACGTGGCCGCCCGCGTGTATAACCTTTCTAAGGCAACTACCGAGGCAAGCGGCATGACCATGATTGATCGCGCCGACTCCCCTACTGATGCAGCTACCATTTTGGTTCTGACCACGGCTTATGCCCCAAGTATGCCCGCTCGCGGACAAGTGGGTATTGGCTCTGTTTCTATGGAGGAGAACGAATCGCTGCCCGCAAGACTTCGCACTGCTATCGAGTCTGCTGATACAACGGGCTCCCCTATCAAGATTGTGCTGCCAGAAGGAACAAACGTTGACGGCTCATTTACTACCGCAGACGCGCAGACTTTAGCAGTTCTTGTTCTTGATGCAATTTGTGGAGCATTTGCCTCGCTAAGCTGATACACTTAGTAGGGTTGCGGACAAAACCAACGTAGTGATTACATTGGGGTATCGTCCAACGGTTAGGACACGGGTTTTTGGTGCCTGGAATGTGGGTTCGAATCCTACTACCCCAGCCATTTTTTACGCAACTTTTGTGTAGGGACGCACTCGTATCGAGTAATACGAAGTACTTTGGAGGCTTACGTATGCCACTTACTGCGATTGTCCTCGCTGCAGGCGAGGGAACGCGCATGAAGTCCC
>ERZ773055.804-NODE-804-length-16542-cov-22.937890_pt1 | contig 16542 bp, 16 predicted proteins | sample MGYA00580515_ERZ773055 | MGnify/ENA primary metagenome ERZ773055 (study PRJEB29015, sample SAMEA2737993) | human oral metagenome | biome: human oral; feature: human-associated habitat; material: dental | place: China | collected 2064 ...
CTATGATATTATCAAATTTTTCTGGATATTTTTTTAAAACTTCTAACATTTTTTCCTCTATATTACTATGTTTTCTTGCTGTATCTTTAATTTCTATATTTAATATCATATCTTTTGGTAATATATCTAAAACTTCTTCTAGTGTAGGTACAACTTCTCCTATAAAATCTTTTGTATACCATTGACCTGCATCTAAAGATCTTATGTAGTCAAAATCTAATTCATACACAAAGCCCCTACCAGTTGTAGTTCTATCAACTTTCCAATCATGTATAACAACTATTTTTCCATCTTTTGTAAGTTGAATATCTATTTCTATTCCATCTGCTTTCATTTCAATAGCTTTTTTTATAGCTGATAAAGTATTTTCTGGTGCATATCCAGATGCTCCTCTGTGTGCAAAAATTTTCATAAAACTCATCTCCTTAATTTAGTACAACACAATAATATATAACTATGTTACCAATATTAGAGTATATTGTCAATTTTTTATCTCTGAACCTCCTACGACTGAAATTGTGAGATTCTAAAATCTTTAAAAATTTTCTAAGAAGCAAAGTGGCGTTTTTTTCTTGCACAAGTTCACTAATTAAGATATAATATTATTAACTACAATCTCTACTAAAAAATATTTTTGGAGGTGTTATTATGGGATTACTAGATTTGATTGAAGCAAGACGTCTTGAAAGAGAAAGAGCAATCAGAAATGAAAAAGCTATTGATGCAGTAAAAATTATTGCAAGTGTTGGTGTTGGATTTGCACTAGGTTTACTATTTGCCCCAAAATCAGGTAAAAAAACTAGGGAAGATATTAGTAATTCAGCTAAAAAAGGTCTTGATTTTGTTACTAAAAATATTGATAATACAATAAAAGTTATCAAAGAAAAAAATACTGAATTAAAGGAATCTATCGCTGAAAAAACTGAAACGATTCCTGAAAAAATTGATAAATTAAAAGAAAAAATAGAAGATATAAAAGATAAAGTAGAAAGTATTAAAGAAGAAAATAATGATAATTAGGAGGAGAATATGGTAACAATAAATTTAGATTTAACTTTAAAAATCCTTCTGTATATTATCATAATAATATTTTTTATAATTTTTATCATAATATTAATAAAGGTTCTATCTTTTTTTTCAAAACTAGATTCTATTTTAAAAAAGAGTAAAGTAGAAATAGAAGAAAGTATTGCTGAACTGCCTAATTTAGTTAAAAATACTAGCAAGGTATTGGAGAGTACCAATCTTAATTTAGAAAAAGCAAACTTACTTTTAGAAGATGTTTCTTCTCTTTTAAAAGATTCTAAAAAGAATATTATAGATAGTTCTAGTAATATGTCCTCAACATTAGAAAATATTAAAAATATTTCTAATGATGTTGCAGATTCAACAAAACTCATTACTGAAAATTTTATTGAAAAATCTACATCAATTAAAAAGAATGTTGGTGGTTTTATAAGTATCATAGATACTGTTTTAGAAGTCTTAGAAATATTTAGTGCATATTTCAGAAAAAAATAAAATAAAAAAGGAGCTTAAAGCTCCTTTTTTCAATTAATCATCATATTTTACTAAGTTGTTTTTTGTTATTATTTGAGTTAATCTTTGCTCATAAATATTTTTTACCTCAGAATAATTCCCTAAATGCTTCACAAGTACCATAGTTTCTTCACCATTATTAATAGCTTTTCTTAAACTAGAATAGCTTGAATGTCTTGATAAAGTCATTATATAGTCCATTAAAGAATCTTCTAAAGTTTCATACTTCTTATAAAACTGATTAGGTCCTAGATAAACAGTTTTCTCCTTATCCTTTAAAGTGGATCTCACTGCAAATAAGTTATTACCCTCTTTTGCAAGTTTTGAATTTCCCCATCCGCTCTCTAATGAAGCCTGCCCTAGAATAAATGATGTTGGTGGAACCACCATTTTATGAACTAACTCACTTTTTGATCTACTTCTTACCTTATATTTGGTAAACATTTCATTTAAAAATAATTTTTCTTCTTCAGTTAAAATTTCTTTTTCTATTAAACTCATCACATATTGCTTATCAGATTCTACCTTATCCCTTATTTTTTCTATTGTAGGAATAAGTGTTTCAATAAAAATTTGTTTCTTAGACTTACCTCTTACCTTAGCAAAATCTTTTGCTTGAGTAATCACACCAGTATTAGTATCTTGATCTAGGACTTCTGTACTATCAGAATAAGAAAGAAATGACAAGCATAAAAAAACAACTGCTAGTAAATATTTCTTCATATATCCTCCTATCTACGATTTATATATTTTACTATTTCATAAAATACTGATGTATTATACCACAAAATTTTAAATTTTACAAATTGCTATATATACCAATATAAAACTATTAATTTTCAGTATTTTCTTTGTACCAATTTTCAGAATTATTTATAATTTCATTTATAAAAATATTTATATCATCAGAGGGTAAATCTTTTTCTAAAACTTTATTGTCATTTGTTTTTATAAAAATGACATTCCCTATCCCTTTTGTCATTCCCATTGCTTTTTTTCCAGTATCTAATGTTTTATATGGCTCTCCATTAATACTATATTTAATTCCTGTTGATGAATTATTTTCAATTAAAATATCATGTCTTTTTCCAGTTATAAAAAGAATTACAGAAATCACAACAAGAATTAAAATTATAATAGCTACTTTTAATGTATTTTTCATTTTCTACCTCACCTTTTAAAATCCTATTGCTTTTTCTCTTTCTCTTTCTTTTTCTTTCTTTCTTCTCCATTCATAGATAATAAGAACAAGAGCTATAATTCCATAAGAAATAAATACTCTAAAATATTCTCCTATTTGTGCAGAACCCATTAATTCTTTTCCTGCTCTTGGAGCAACAACAAACATTGTATGGAATAAAATAACTCCACCTATTGCATTAGGTATAGTTGCTCTTGCAACAGAAGCTCCTCCTATTAATAAAGCAGCAACAGAGAACATTCCTATTTGTTCATGTGAATTATATGTATTTATTGTTCCTAAATTTTGAAGATAAATTACTTGTCCTATTCCTGCCAAAACAGTTGAAATAACTATTGCATAGATTCTAACTTTATTTACTTCTATTCCTGCTGATTTTGATACTTCCATATCTTGTCCAACAGCTCTCATATCTTGCCCTAGTTTAGTTTTTCTAAACCATATAACAAAGAAACAAAGTGCAACTATAAAAAGTATTGTTAGAACAGGTATTTCATAACCAAATAATTTAAGTGGAATTGCATTATCTATTGACTTTGCAACTTCTGTTAAATCCACAGTATTTTTTATACCTCTACCAGAAGACAATAAAAGTGTCTTATCTTTAACAGGAAAAATTTTTCCCATTGAATATAGAACTACAAGTTGATAAACTCCATTTATAAAATATCCTAATATCATAGAAGTTATCATTTCTTTTCCTTTTGCTCTATTTAATATCACTCCTCCAACTGCTCCAAGTAAAATAGAGAATGGAATTGAAAGTATCATAGCAAGGAATATTCCTTGTAGACCCATAATATGCCAGTTAGTTATAAGAATTAAGGCAAGTTGTCCACCCATAGCTCCTAAAACTATACCAAAGTTAAGTCCCATTCCTGCTACTATTGGTATTAATAATGACATTATTAAAAATAAATTTCTTGATATTCTTTGTATCATTTCACGAATTAAATAATCTCCACTTAAACCAGAAAGTGGAAACATTATAGCTACCATAATAAGTATAAGTATAGGAACACTGTTATTTAATAAAAAATTCTTTACCTTATTATTATCCACGACTTCCACCTTCCTTTCTAGTTAAAGCATATAAAATCATTCCATTAGAAACGATTATTCTTATTGTTTCAGACATATCTGTTTTTATAAGGGCATTTACAACAGTTGGAGTCATAGTTAATATTCCTTGAAATAAGAAAGTTCCTATCATAACATGCCAAATTGTTACTCTATTTACAGAAGCCCCTCCAATTAATATAGCAGCTATTGCTGGAAATGCCATATTAAATGGTGCTAAATAAAGTTGAATAAATCCAAAACTTTGTTGATATACTATTATTCCTATTGCTGCAATTACAGTTGAAATTATAACAGATTGTTTTCTACTTTTATCAGCATTGATACCTGTTGCTTGTGCAAATTTTTCATTTTTTCCAACAGCACTCATAGAAAGTCCTGATCTTGTTCTAAAAAATAGCCACATTAAAAATGCTAATATCAAGAAAAATATTATTTCTCCAATTGGTATAGCTTGTGAAATTTTTCCAAAGATATTATTTAAAACACCTTTCCAATAAGTTTCAACACTTATTGTTGTTCTAAGCCCTGAGCCTCCATAAGCCCATATCATATCTGGCTTTTTAAATGGAAGAACTATCCACATAATACACATAAAAGCAACTGATGAGAAACCTATATATGTGGCTATCATCATTTCTCCACCTTTTACTTTATTTAAGATAGCTCCATAAGCCCAACCAAAAATAAATCCAAATATTATTGCTATAAGTATTGCTAAAATAAAACCTGTAAAACCACTAAATCCTAATTCTATACTTAACAATGCTCCCAAAAGTCCTGCTTCTATTCCAAGAGGCATACCAAAGTTAAGTCCTGCTCCAGATTCTATCATAGGCATAAGTGATAAAACTAAAATAGCATTCATTCCAAATCTAATAATTGTATCTGATAGAGCTGTTGTTATAGGAATACCTACAAAAGGAGCAATAATATAGGTTGAAATTAAAAATATTAAGATTATCAACCTTGGTAAACCAAATTTCTTTAACATATTATTCTCCCTCCTTTATTCCTGACATTAATTTTCCAAAATCAAGTATACTTGCTGTTGCTGGTAATATTCCTGCAACCTTACCTTCATTTATTATTGCTATTCTATCACAGATACTTCTTAATTCTTCAATTTCAGATGAAGTTACAACTATTGTTGTATTTCTTTCTCTGTTATATTCTTTTAATGTTTCCAGAACTAATTGTTTAGCTCCAACATCTATACCTCTTGTTGGTTCAGAAACAAATAATAAATCAGGCTCCATGGTAAAGGCTTTTGCAACACAAACTTTTTGTTGGTTTCCTCCACTTAGTTCAGCAACTTTTTGTTTTTCTCCCATACTTTTTATTTCTAATTTTTCTATATATTTTTTTGCATTATCTGTAACAGCCTTATCATCTATTACATTTAAAAAGCCTAAATATTTTTTCAAAAATTGACCTTTTATTTCCATAGCAGGAAAAGCAATATTTCTTTCTATACTTTCATCAAGTAGCAGTCCAACACCTTTTCTATCCTCTGAAACAAAAAATATTCCTTTTTCTAATGGATATGTTGGTTTATTTAAAACTAAATCTTCACCCTTGTATTTTACATTTCCTTTTGATTTAAAGAGTCCCATTATCCCATTTGCTACGGCTATCTTTCCTTGACCAGCCATACCACCTAGACCAAGTATTTCACCTTTTTTAATATCTAAGTCTAAACCTTTTAACATTTCTCCTGGCATATCAACCCATAAATCTTTTATCTCCATAAAGTTTTCTGCATCAGAGTTATCTACATTTTTTACATCAGATGATGTACTTACTTTTCTTCCTATCATCCATTCTGTAATTTGATTTACATTTGTAGATTTTGTAGGAACTGTATTTATAAGTTGACCATCTCTTAAAACTGTTACCTTATCAGAAACAGACATTATTTCATTAAGTCTATGTGTTATAAATATTATAGTTATTCCTTTTGCAGATAATTTTTTCATTGTATCTAGCAAAATCTTAGCTTCATCCTCTGTCAAAACTGCTGTTGGCTCGTCTAAAACTAAAAGTTTTGTATGTTCTCTTTCTATTTCACGAGCAATTTCTGTAAATTGTTTATAAGCAACTGCCATTTCATTTATTTGTTCTTGTCCTGTTAAATTTACTCCTAGTTTTGAAATAGCTTCTTGTGCTCTTTTTGTGTTATCTTTTTGGTCAATCTTTCTTATTCCTTCTCCAAAAAGATGTGTCATTATATTATTTTTTGTTGACTCTCTATTTAAAACTATATTCTCACTAACTTTAAAACCTGGTATCAATGAAAACTCTTGGTGAACCATTCCTATGCCAGCATTAAGAGCATCAAATGGAGATGAAAAATTAACTTCTTTTCCATCAAAAAAGATTTTTCCATTATACCCACCTGTTTCTCTTATTATATCCATACCAAATATAATTTTCATTAAAGTAGATTTTCCTGCACCATTTTCTCCAACAAGTCCAAGAATTTCCCCTGATTTTAATTCTAAATTAATATCTTTCAGTACAGTATTATCACCAAATGACTTAGAGAGGTTTTCTATTTTTAATATCGTATCCGACATTTATAATTTCCCCCTTATTTATATATATTTAATATTAAAGTAGGGGCTGGTGCATAAAAATAAAAGCTCCAGCCCCCACTATCCTACTATCTTAAATATTTATTTTTTATTTATTTCCAATTTTTCCATATTTTTCTGGAACTTCAACAGAAGTTACTCCCATATATCCTTTTCCAAAAATATATGTATCTTGATATACAAAGAATGAATTTTTAATTTCTACTCCATTATTATCTTTCATTAAACTACCATTCCATTTAGAACCAGGTGTTGCTGTATCAAGAGAAGCTAAAACTTTATCTAATGTAAAATCTCTATCTCCACTTTCAATAGATTTAACTGCTAAATCTGTAAGCCCTTCTATACCAGAGAAATTATATGAATAAGCCCAAGTTCCCATTCTTCCTGAACCACCAGCAGCTATAACTGCCTTTTCAACTTTTTCTAATATTTTTGGCCAATTTCCTTTTTCATCATCAGAAAATTCTATTCCTAATGCTCCTGGATATCCCATTGTAGGAGATGGTAAATCAGCTTCTATGAAATATCCACCATGGGCAGCTATTTGTTTTAATAAAGGTTCTGTTTGAGCATCATTTGTTGCAAAAAATGCTGTATCTTTACCATATTTAGCTATCCAGTTTGGAACTTGTTCTAATATAAATTGTTGTGCTCCTGGAACTCCAACATCACTTACTGGGTCTGGTGCTGACATTTCAATATATTCCATTCCTAAATCTTTAGCTGTTTGTTCCATTATTGCTCTTCTTCTTGAAATAGTTTCATAGCTTAGATGTCTAGGGAAAGAGATGTGCATAAATTTCTTTGCTCCTAGGTCATGAGCTGTTTTTACTATTAAATATCCTCTTGCAACTGAATCTGAATTTACAACTACATCTGCAACTGTACTTACTTGTACAGGATCTTCGTGAGTATTATTTACAAATAATAAAATATCAGGTCTTTTTTCTCTTATAGCCTTGAATGCTGGATAAGTCCCTGGTATTCCTTCTGCAACAACTATTGCTTTCATTTTTGGGTCATCAGCAAGAGAAACCATTTGTGAAATTGTTGTTTCTTGTTCTTGCATAAAATTATCAGGAATTGTTACTATTGTAATTTTTCCTCCTTCATTACTTAAACCATATTTTTTTGCAACTGCTTCTGCTCCACGGAAATTATCTTCTGATTGTGAAACTGATGTTGTAACAATACCAATGTGATAATCTTGTGTTGCTACTTCACTTGCTGCTTCTTGTTGAGCATTTGCATCTTCAGTTGGTGCTTCTTTTTTCCCACAAGCAACTGCAATAACTAACATAAATACTGCTAAAATACTAAATAAAATTTTTTTAAAATTCATACATACCTCCTCCTAATAATTAAAGTCTTTTTTGCATATTCTTTTGAAGCGTTTTGGCTATTATATATCCAAATAATGCATAAGTCAATATTTTTTTATAAAGTTTATATTTTATTTTTATAGAAAATTAGAGCTGTACAGAGACAAATTATTTATTTTTGTACATTTTTAAATAATTTTTTAAACAATGTTTAATGTACATTATTTATATTTTTTTAATAGTACTTGAAAAAATTTTTTTTATAGTTATAATATACATAAAATTAATATTTTGTATTTATAAAAAATATATCTGAGGGAGAATTATGAAAAATTTTTTTATTAAGAGCTTAAATGGTATGGCATTTGGTTTATTTTCATCATTGATAGTTGGACTTATTTTAAAACAGATTGGAACTCTTTTTAATATAGAATTCTTAATATATCTAGGGAATTTTTCACAACTTCTAATGGGGGCAGGAATAGGAGTTGGAGTTGCTTATGCATTAGAAGCTCCTGTTTTAATATTAATATCTTCTGCTATAACGGGAATGTATGGTGCTGGGAGTATTAATTTTGTAGATGGACAAGCAATTTTAAAAGTTGGTGAACCAATGGGAGCATATTTTTCTGTTATCTTTGGATTACTTATTTCAAAACAAATAGCAGGAAAAACAAAATTTGATATAATTCTTTTACCTATAACTACTATAATCTTTGGTTGCTTATTGGGAAAATTTTTTGCTCCATATATTTCTGCTATTATTACAAAAATTGGAGTTATTGTAAACAAAACAACAGAGCTTAGACCAATTTTAATGGGACTTACTTTGTCTGTAATTATGGGAATAATTTTAACATTGCCAATAAGTTCTGCTGCAATAGGAATTTCGTTAGGATTAAGTGGGCTTGCAGCAGGAGCTGCTTTAACTGGTTGTTGTTGTCAAATGATAGGTTTTGCTATAATGTCTTATGATGATAATGATTTAGGAACTGTATTTTCAATAGGTTTTGGTACTTCTATGATACAAATTCCAAATATAATTAAAAATCCTATTATATGGATACCTCCAATAGTTTCCAGTGCTATTTTAGGTGTACTTTCTACAACAGTTTTTAAATTATCTTCAAATAGTATCGCTTCTGGTATGGGAACAAGTGGACTTGTTGGACAAATTGCTTCATTTTCAGTAAATGGAATGTCTTATTTACCAACTATGATAATTTTACATTTCTTATTGCCAGTTATTCTAACTTTTATTATTTATAAAATATTGAAGAAGAAAGGATACATAAAAGTAGGAGATTTAAAAATATAACCAAAATAAAAATGGGGCTGTTGCAAATTGATGATTTTTATCATTGATTTGTGATAGCTTTTTTTCTTTCTTAATAAAAAAATAGAAATCTTTTAGAATTTCATTCTATTTTGACTTCTATTTTGATTTTTGGACGAATTTAATACAAATCCATTATTTTTACTTTTCATAGTTAAGCAGTTTTTAATGGATGTAATATTATTCCTTGCTTTTTTCTGCTTAATTTTGCAAGATATTTATTAAAATTATAGGCTATACAAAATAATCCTATTTCTCTCTTTGTACTGTTTTTACCTCTAACTTTTAACTTGCGCAGTTTCATATCTTCTTTTAATACTGCAAAAGCTCCTTCAACTTGAATGCTTCTATTCATCCTTAGTTGCTTTCCTAACTCACTTTCTATATTATCTTTTGACTTTTTTGATAATCTTCTAAATTCATTATTATATTTTATTATTTTTTCTGTTTCTGGGTTCTTAAAATAGATTGTTTTTCCATCTTCACCATAATATTGGAATTCTAGTTCTAACCCATCTTTCCTAAATAACCTATTTTCTTTTTCATCATATTCTAAATTTTCAACTCTATTTAAATTTTTTTGATATTTTCTAGTTTTTGATTTCTCATAATATATTGGTTTTATGTAAGATACATAATTATTTTTTTCTAAATATTCATAATTAGGAAAACTTTCATATCCTGCATCTGCTACTACATTCTTGATTTCTATATTTTGAGATTTTATTTTTTCAAGAAATGGAATTAAAGTTTTTGTATCCGCTGGATTATGGAAAATTTCATAGGAAGCAATATATTCACTAATTACACCAATTTGAAGATTATACCCTGGTTTTAATTGTCCATTGCGCATGTAATCTTCTTTCATTCTCATAAATGTAGCTTCTTTATCAGTTTTAGAAAAACTATTTCTTTCTCCTAAAATTTCTAGATAGTTAGTATATTTATTGAATTTTTCAACATAAGACTGAGCCTTTTCTAAAAATAGTTGTTCCTTGCTTTTTCTTTTACCTCTACCGTAAATTTTTTGAATTTTAAGTTTTTTTAAATATGAAAAAATGTCAAAAATATTATCTAATTCTTTCTCTTTATTAAAATATTTATTGAATTCATCAATTAATTCTAGTATATTTTCTTCAAGTTTTTCTTTATATTTTAAAGTAGATTTTTTCCAAACAAAGCTGTATTTATTAGCATAAGCTTCAATTTTAGTTCCATCAATGTAAATAGTTTCGGTAGGAATCTCACTTAATTTAAAAAGTTTTTCTACAAATTGACAAAACAATTCATAGATGATATCACTAGCCTTTGAAAGAAAGCGAGAAACAGTTGAATAACTAGGGACATTAGGTGAATTTAACAAGTATTGAGTTCTTTGACTATCTCTACAAAGAAATTCAATATCCCTTGTAGAATATTTGCCTTGTGAGTAAGCATAAATGATTACAGCAAACATATTGACAGGATGTACCTTAGTTTTGTTAGGAAAAACTTGCAATAAATTAGAAAAATCCATTTCCTCCAAAATGGCGCTAAGAATCCTAACAGGGTCATCTTTATCAATATCATTACAGATGTAAAAAAGTTTAGGTTGAAAAAATTTAAAATATTTGTTATTATTAATTGGTTTTATCATAAGTATATTATATTAAATTTTAAGGAAAATTTCCAAAAAAATTTATGTAATATACTTTTTTAAATTAAAAAGACACTAAATTACAAAAAATGTTTTTTAGTGTCATTTTTCTTTTTGGGTTCAATTATTTAATTTGCAACAGCCCCTTTAAATTTCCTAAACTTCAATATATTCTATCTTATGTTTTGTGATATATTTTTTTTCATTTTCTGTTATTTCTTTATCAGAAATTATATAATCAAAGTCTTTTAAATCACATATTTTATATAATTTAGATTTATAAAATTTGCTAGAATCTGCAACTAAAATTTTCTTATTTGATTTTTCTAAGTAAGTTTTCTTTAAATTTACCTTATCTATATTAGGTGTTCTAATTTCAAATTTTTCATTAATCGCTTGTGTTCCTACAAAACAAATATCTAACTCTAATTCTTCCAATATTTTTGTTGCAATTCTCCCACAAGTTAATATATTCTCATTTTCTAAAATTCCTCCTAACATAACAATCTGAAAATCTTTTCGTCCTGATAAAGTAACAGCTATTTTAAGGTCATTTGTAACAATAATTATATTATAAATCTCACTTTTTATTAATAATTTTGCTAACTCATAGTTTGTTGTTCCTGCATCTAAAAGAATTGTCATTCCATTTTTTATAAAAGAAATTGCTTTAGAAGCTATTTTCTTTTTCTCTAATAGATGTTCTTTTTTCCTTGTAATATATAATTTATCATGTGAAAGAGATTCACTTGAAATTGCACCCCCATAGCTTTTTAAAAGTAATCCTTTTTCTTCTAGTATACTTAGGTTTCTTCTAATGGTCATAGGAGTAACTTTAAATTTTTCGGAAAGTTTTTTCACATTTATTCTCCCATTTTCTTTAAGCTCTTGTAAAATTAATTCCAATCTTTCTTCTAAATACATAAAATTATCTTCCTTTTCTTAAAAATCTTTTTTTAATTATAACATATACTTATGCAAATGGATATAATTATTAGAAATGAAAGATATTAAATTATTTTAAAAAGTAGAAGCAATTCTTAAAATTCCAAATTCTTTATGTTTTAATGCTTCTGCTTTTGTTATTTTTCCATTACATACTTTTAAAATTTCTTGGAATAGTCTTTTTCCAGTTTCAGCTATACTTTCCTCACCAGAAATAATCTTTGAAGCATCAAAATCTATATTATCTATCATAGAATCAAATGTAAATTTATTTCCAGTCAATTTAATAACTGGAGAAATTGGATTTCCTGTAGGAGTCCCTCTACCAGTTGTAAAAATAACAATCTGTGCTCCTCCTGCTACCATTCCTGTAATAGATTCTATGTCTTGTCCTGGTGTATCCATAATATATAATCCTTTTGTTTGAGGAATGTCAGCATATTGTAAAACTCCTTGAAACTCTTTTGTCCCAGACTTATGAATACAACCTAATGATTTCTCTTCAATGGTAGTTATTCCTCCCACGATATTTCCTGGAGTAGGTTGCCCTCCACGTATATCAACTCCTAATGACATTGCTTTTTTTTCACAATTTTGTACTAATTCTAAAATTTCTTTTGAAACTTTTTCGTTTTTTCCTCTTTTTGCTACTACATGTTCAGCACCAATAAACTCTGTCGTTTCAGATAAAATACTTGTTCCTCCAAAATCTATAATCATGTCAGAACAAATTCCACAAGTTGGATTAGAAGCTAAACCTGATGTTGTATCTGATCCTCCACATTCCATTCCTAAAATGATTTCGGAGATATCACACTCTACTTTCTCTTCTAAAGACAATTGTTGAACAAATTTTCTAGCAATTGCTACTCCTTTTGCATAAGCATTTAAAGTTCCTTTTTCTTCTTGAATAGTTATCATTTCTACTGGTTTCCCTGTTTTTTTAATAGCTTCATAAATGTCTAATGGTTCTACACCTTCACAACCTAATCCTACAACAAGAACTGCTCCAACATTTGGATTTTTACCAGTATTAATAATTGTTTTTTTTGTCAATTCAAAATCCGCTCCTAGCTGACAACAGCCATAAGTATTATTTATATATGTGCTACCTTCTACAGCATGAGAAATATCTTCTGCTACTTTATTAGAACAAACACTTGTTGCTAGTATTAAAACATGATTTCTTATTCCAACTTTTCCATCTTTTCTTCTATAAGCCATAAATTTCATTTTTGATCACCTCTTCCACGATTACTTTCAACATTTTGTATATGAACATGTTCTCCTTTAACTATATCTTTTGTTGCTTTTCCTATACTTTCTCCATATTTAAGTATATTTTGATTCTTAGGGATATCTCTTATAGCAAATTTATGCCCAAAAGGGATATCATCTAATAAAATAATTTCATTAATGTTATTTTCATTTAATAAATATTTAGCTTTCTCACCTTTTTTTAAATCTTTAGTTACAGTAGCTACATCATCTTTTTTGTCTATAATAACCGCATTGACCTCTTTTTTTATTTCTTTCATATCGTATCCCCTTTATTTTTTAAAAAAATTTTTTCCCTAAATCTAAAGCATATAAAATGCTTTTTTCATTTGCAATTCCTTTTCCAGCGATATCAAAAGCTGTTCCATGGTCTACAGAAGTCCTGATAATTGGTAATCCTAAAGTTACATTTACACCTTCATCAAAAGCTAATAATTTTATAGGGATATGTCCTTGATCGTGATACATTGCAACCACAATGTCATACTCTTTTTTATAGGCTTTTAAGAAAACAGTATCAGGTGGAATAGGTCCTTCTACTTCCCAGTCATATTTTTTTGCTTGATTTATTGCTGGAATAATATGTTCAATTTCTTCTGTTCCAAATAAGCCAGCTTCTCCACTATGAGGATTTAAACCAGCTACAGCAATTCTAGGATTTTTTACTCCTAATTGCTGTAAGCCTTTTCTTGCCAAATCAATGACAGTAAATACTCTATCTTTTGTTACTTTTTTACATGCTTCTTGTAAAGAGCAATGAGTAGAAACATGTATTACAGATAATTTTTCACTCCATAACATCATTGCATATTTTTTTGTATTAGTTAGCTTAGCAAATATTTCTGTATGTCCTTCATAATGATGACCTCCTTTATTTAAGGCTTCCTTATTAATTGGAGCTGTTACAATTACTGCTATCTCTTTTTGTATTGCATCTTGAATAGCTCTTTCTATATATTTATAGGCTGCTTCTCCACATAATCCAGAAACTTTTCCAATACAAATATCTTTTATATCTAAATCAAAAACTTGTATAACATTAATATAGCCTTTTTTAAATTCTTTTGAATTTTTTATAATATTAAATTTTATATCTGATAATTTCATTTTTTCCTTATAATATTCTAAAATTTTGATGCTCCCATATATTATAGAGCATTCTCTATATTCTTTATTTCTTTCAAGGACTTTTAATGAAATTTCTGGACCAATTCCTGCTGGATCTCCCATAGTAATTCCTAAATATCTCACAAAATTCCCTCCTTTATTTTTATCATAGATTCATATAATATTTTTTCATCTCCAAAAGAGCCAGCTTTTGTAATTATTGGAAGTTCTTTATACTTTCCTTCTGTTATTTTTAAAAGAACAGTTCCTACTGAAAGTTCTAAAAGTATCTCTAATTCTTCTACCTCTAAATTTTTTATAATAGAAATTGCAGTATCACCTCCTGTTAAAAAAATTCCACTTACTTCTACTTCTTTTAATATAGATTTTACCATTTTTCCAAAAATATCTTTAATATATTTTGCTATTTCTTCTTTTGTGATATGATTCTTTTCAGCATAGAGCATAACTTTTTTTAAACTTTCTTTTGTTAAACAACTTGTAATAATTAAATTTTGTTTTTGTTTTAATATAGAAAGAGATTTCTCTAAAGAGGAGTTATATTCTATTTCAGGAAAAGCCAATATTTTAGAAATATCTAACTCTAAAATATTCATGCCCTTATCTTTTGCATATAATAACTGTTTTGAACTCACTTCACTAACACTTCCAACAATTCCTAAACTTGGTTTTTTAGGATATAAAATATCAAAAATTCCTTCTATTAATCCAGCAGAACCTATCCATAATACTTTTCTGTTAGATTCTAATCCTAATTTTGCAATTTTTTGTATATCTTCCATTGTTTCTACATCAAAAGTGTAATATTTTTCTTTATCATATTTAATATTATCTAAGCTGTATAATGTTTTTAAGGAAATATATGTTACGTCTTCTTGAAATCCCTTTTTTAGCATTTCAATAATATTATCTGTTTGAACTGGATTTATAGGGTCTTTTGCAAATTCTGTTTGTAAAATAGGAATTCCTTTTACCTTATGTACTCCATTTTGTGTTGTTCTTTCAAGTTTTGGAAATGCAGGTGCGAAAATAATTACTTCTGGATGATAAATTTCATTTATTGCTTTTATTTCTTCTATAATATTTCCTCTTAAAGTAGAATCTACTTTTTTATATATAAAGTTAAAATCTTGTTTTTTTAACAAATTTTCAGTTATATTCTTTATATATTCATATGCTTTTTTAGCTGAAAGTGTCCTTGTTTCTGTATCAATCACTACAAATTTTTCTTTTATTTTTAAAGATGAAGAAAAAATTAATTTTACAGGATATCCTCTTTTTTTTATTTGCACAGCTGTGTCATTTGCACCTGTAAAATCATCTGCTATTATTAAATATTTTTTTTTATTTTTATCATATTGTATGCTCATTTTTTTCACCTTTTTCTTGCTTTGATAATAGAGATACTAATAATGGACAAAGTATTGCTGTTACAATAATTGCAGCAGCAATTTGTGCTGTAGAACTTTCAACATAAGGAAGTAAATTAGGGTCTGCTAACGCTAAAACTGCTGGAGTCCCTACTGCATTTCCTGCAGTAGTCCCAATTGCAGCTGCAACTGCAGTTCTTTTCCCTTTATTATAAGATGCAGAAATTAGATATCCTCCTAAACCAGTAATTAAAGTACATGCAATTCCTAATAAAATACCTGGAAACCCTGCACTCAAGATAGATTTAAAATCTAATCCAGCTCCTAATGGAAATGCAAAAAAAGGTATTAAAATTACAGTCCCTTTTGATAAAAAAACTCTCAATTCTTCGTCTAAATTTCCAAGAATAAACCCAATTACAATAGGAATTAAGACAGACACAAAAGCAATAAATGGAATATTTGCTATTCCTGTAATACCAAAAGCTAACATTGTAAAAAATGGACCATCATTTAAAGATAAGATACTAACAGCTCCTACATCCGATGAATCACCATATTCCCCAGCTAAAGCTGCATATAATCCACCGTTTGAATTAGTTAGAGCTGCAACAATTGCCAAAGGGGTAATTCCTAATATTCCATTCATTCCAAACACTTTATTTATCCCCCATCCAATGACAGCACCTAAAAAAAATTTAACTGCTGTGAGAACTATACCTTTTATAAGTGGTTTTCCTACTTGCTTAACATTAATTTGTGCTCCATTACATAATACAAATAATGCAATCAATGCAACTGCACTTTTTTTAAATAAAGCTGTAGTAAAGCCTCCTATTTCAAGGGATGCTGGAGCAAATGTGTTTAAAATTGCTCCTAATAATAATGGAATTACCATTAATCCTCCAGGCACTTTTTTAACAGAAGCTAAAATTTTCATTTACTAACGACCTCCTTTTATTTTTATGTTCTTTTATATATTTTTTATGTTCTTTTATGTTCTTTTATATAATTATTACTTAAAAAAATAAAAATGTCAATACTTTTTTATAAAAATAATTTTATATTATTCATAATGTTCAAAAAAATATATATATTAATTATTTT
>ERZ773055.805-NODE-805-length-16527-cov-15.988769_pt1 | contig 16527 bp, 14 predicted proteins | sample MGYA00580515_ERZ773055 | MGnify/ENA primary metagenome ERZ773055 (study PRJEB29015, sample SAMEA2737993) | human oral metagenome | biome: human oral; feature: human-associated habitat; material: dental | place: China | collected 2064 ...
TCCATGAGGCCCCTGCTCGATGGTGCCATCACGTTCCCAAAGGAGGACATGTGAGCGAGGGTCGGGAGCGGAGTACGTTTACTGTTGGCGTAGGCTACCCCGAGACGTCGTGATGGCGAGGGCGAGATGGGGCATTGAGCGCCATGCCGACAACGTATCTGAAAGGCTTACCTTCCAAATCGTCTAGAAAAATGCAGTTTATTCCATATGAGCTTAAATTATGCCGTATACTATCGGCATCGGGACGCACGTTCAACGTCCATATAGCTTGTGCAGTCGTGTGGAGGTCAGGGCTTTCTTGACGGTGGGCTGCCAAAAACATGGGCGTGGCCACATATTGAGATGCATATCGATGGGCTACAGGTGTGAGAGGGAGTGTTTGAGAACGTTGAGGCATTCAGATGAGCTAACGGGGGCGTTCGTAAGCGGTTGGCAAGGGGCCAAAAACAATGCCCGGCAGATACCCCGCGCTAGCTGTCATAAAAAGAGAGCCTCCTTCCGGAGGCTCTCGGCGGGTCAAAGTGCCACCTACGTGGCGTCGCCCATGCGGGAGACATTTTTGGCAAAGCCGTATTTTGACTCGCAGTATCGTCCTGACTGGTAATCAAGACAAGCGCAGTATAGCACGATGGAAAGAGGAGCGTGTCCATGAATCTGAGAAATATATCGGATGACTACAGCATCGGTCTTGATATGGGAACTGGATCAGTTGGTTGGGCAGTTGGCGATGTTAGGGGGCAACTCTTCCACTTCAAGAGACAGCCGACATGGGGGAGTCGGCTGTTCGACAGTGCCAATACAGCCGCAATGGCTCGCATGCCTCGCAGCCAACGTCGTCGGTATGTTCGTCGCCGTTGGCGTCTCGACCTTCTGCAATCACTCTTTCAGGACGAGATTGAGAAGGTTGACCCTGAGTTCTTTATTCGACTCCGACAGTCGCGGCTCATCAAGGAAGATCGCGCAGAGGGACATAGGGACTACGGTCACCCCCTTTTCAGCGACAGCGACTTTACGGAACGCGAGTACTACAAGCGCTTTCCGACCATATACCATCTACGCAAATGGTTGATGGAAACTGACTCACAGGCTGATATCCGCCTCATCTACCTAGCTGTCCATAACATCGTCAAGCATCGTGGTAACTTCCTTCGTGAGGAGCAGAAAAGCTTGTCTGCCAAGACAGCTAAACCTGATGTCGCGCTTCATTCGTTCTTTGAGGCGCTCAATGCTTGGTGCGCCACTCGCGGCTATGAGCTCGTGATCGATGTGACGGCTAAGATTCTCGGTGTGCTTGCCGATGAGAAAGCAGCTCCCACCAGCAAGAAGAAGGATATCAGAACACTTCTTGGCGTTTCGATGGGCGATGATTCCGCTGCAAATCGTAGATGCAACGATGCCCTCGCCGCCGGAATGGTCGGCCTCAAAGCCGAGTTCAAGAACGTGTTCGGTGAGTTTCAGGCAGAAAAGACAGCCATCCATCTTTCGAACGATGAGGATGTGGACGCGTTGCGTGAGGCGTGTCCAGATGACAGCATCGAGCTCTTCAATCGCCTCTGTGATGTCTACTCTGCCTATGTGCTGCAGGGACTCCTTTCCTATGCGCCAGGCGAGACTATCTCTGTAAACATGGTCGAGAAGTATGAGCAGTATGGGAAAGACCTTGCTTTGCTCAAAGAGCTTGTTCGTAGGTATGCATCGAAAAGTTACGATAGCTTCTTTCGCGGCCCAACATACCCCGATACAAATATCTACGACGCATCGAAGGCAAAGGGCTACACCAAGTACAACCTGGGGACCAGTAAGCTCTCATATGATGATTTCAGCAAGGAAGTCAAAAGTCTGTTAGGAAAGACAGACGCCGTAAATGATGAGCGCTATCAGTCGATGATGGAGGCCTTCGACAAGCAGCAATTCCTGCGCAGGCTCAAGACGAGCGATAATGGCAGTATCTACTACCAGTTGCACTTCGAAGAACTGCAGGCAATTCTCAAAATCCAGGGTCGTTTTTACCCCTTCCTCAAGACTGATGAGAAGAAAATAGAGTCGCTCGTATCCTTTCGGATTCCGTACTATGTGGGACCGCTATCAAGCCGCAACGCCGCAGTCGATCAGCACGGCAAGCAACGCTTCGCCTGGGCAGAGCGTAAGCCAGGCCAAGAGGACACTCCGATCACCCCATGGAACTGGGATAGCGTCATCGACCGCAACAAGAGTGCCGAGAAGTTTATCAAACGTATGACAGGCATGTGCACATATCTGCAGGGGGAGGAGGTTCTTCCCAGATGCTCGCTCCTGTATGAGGAGTTCTGTGTGCTCAACGAGCTCAATGGCCTGCGTCTGACCATCGATGGAGACCGCGAGCATCGGCTTGATGCTGCCCAGCGTGAGGGCATTGTCCATGATCTGTTCCATCACAAGAGGAGTGTCAGCTATAGGCAGATCGAGGATTGGATTGCACGTGAGGAAGGCTTCATGTATCCCCATATCAGCGGCGGTCAGGGTGTGAGTGGCCTGGAGTCGAAGATGGGATCCTACATCTTCTTCTGCAAGGATGTCTTCGGCGTTGATGAGCTTGACCGTAAAGACTATGACATGGTTGAGGAGATCATCCTCTGGAATACGCTTTTCGAGGACCGTAGGATCCTCAAGGAAAAACTCGTTCAAAAATATGGTGAACAGGCGGGTGGCCCGCTTTCCGATGAGCAGATCAAGAGAATCTGCAAGAAGCGCTTTACCGGCTGGGGACGTCTCTCTGAGAAATTCCTGATAGGTCTCAAGGTCAAGACAGATGTCGGCCCAAAATCCATCATGGATGTTCTTCGCGAGGGGGATCCTAATTCGGACAGCCGTCGTGGACATGCCATGGTCATGATGGAAGCTCTTCGGGATGAGAACCTTGGCTTCCAGAAAAGGGTCGATGAATTCAATAGGAACTATTTCGAGGCGAACGGCAAGCTGGTCGAGATCAATGAGCTTCCCGGTTCCCCTGCGATTAGGCGCAGTCTCAATCAGGCCATGCGCATTGTAGACGAGATTGCCAAAATAGCTGGTCATGCTCCTGCGAACATATTCATTGAGGTCACACGCGATGATGACGAGAGGACGAAGGGCAGAAGGACGACCCGTCGTTATGATGAACTCAAAAAAGCGCTTGAGGCCTTTAAGAGTGATGATCCAGAGATCTGGCGCGAGATTTGTGAGACGGCACCAAAAGATCTCGATGAGCGTCTAACGCTTTACTTTATGCAGCGAGGTAAATGCCTCTATTCGGGGAGACCCATTGATATGAACCGACTCGCGGAATCTGGTCTATACGAGGTAGACCATATCATTCCCCGAGCCTATATCAAGGATGACAGCTTTGAGAACAAGGCGCTCGTCTATCGTGAGGAGAATCAGCGTAAGACTGATGCCCTTCTCATTGACCAGGGAGTTCGTCGAAAGATGCACGATTACTGGAATATGCTGCACGGTGCAAAGCTCATTGGGGACAAGAAATATAACAATTTGATGCGTTCGACCATTAGCGAGCAGACCATGAAGGGCTTTGTCGCGCGTCAGCTGGTGGAGACAAGCCAGATGGTCAAGCTTGTCCAGTCTATGCTAGAGGTACGTTATCCAGAGACGAAGATCGTACCAGTCAAGGCGAGTATTTCGCATAACCTACGTGAGGCGGCTGGTTTTATCAAATGTCGTGAGGCAAATGATTTTCATCATGCACACGACGCGTACTTGGCATTGCGGGTAGGGATGTTTATCCAGAAGAGGCATCCTGGCGTCTATGAGAATCCCATCGGACTTACCCGAGCCATGCGAAAATACGCTCAATCTCAGGCAGAGATATTCAGGAGTACTCATCATCTACCAGGATCCGCTGGCTTTATCGTGAACAGCTTTATGAGCTCGGGCTTTGATAAGGAGACGGGGGAGATCTTCAAGGATGACTGGGATGCCGAGGCTGAGGTTGAGGGTATTCGTCGGGCACTAAACTACCGGCAGTGCTTCATTTCGAGGATGCCGTATGAGGACACCGGCGTGTTCTGGGACGCGACGATTTACTCGCCGCGCGACCAGAAGAAGAAGCCGGTTCTTCCTCTTAAAAACGGCCTTGATCCGCAGAAATATGGCGGCTTTTCTCGTGAGCAGTTCGCCTATTTCTTTGTGTATGAAGCCCGAAAACCTAGAGGGAACAAGCCTTTGTTTCGCTTTGCGCAAGTGCCCGTGTGGCTTGCCAGGCGCATGGAGGGTGATTCGAGTGCCCTCGAATCCTACGCACGTGGGCTAGCAGCGAACGAAAAGCTTGAATATGTGGGCATTGAACGAGCAAAGATCCTTAAACGACAGCTCATCGAGATTGATGGCGATAGGCTGATAGTGACTGGGGCTGAGGAAGCGCGAAATGGGAGGGAACTCGCTTTTGCGTTTGGTGAGCTTGCCCTCATCAAACAGCTTGTTGAGGGAAGAGAGCTAAGTAATGATGGCGACAGGCAGCTATGTGAAATATGGAGCCGCCTAATTGATCTCGGGAATCGAATGGGCAGTAGATTAGCATCTCGGCTCAATCTAAGTAGCCATAAAGAAAGATTCAATAATTTAGATAATAAATCAAAATCAGAAATTATTTTAGGAATAATCAAGATAATTAATGCTACAAGCAACGTTGTTAATCTATTTGCAATAGGTGGCGCTAAAAACACTGGTCAAATGAAATTAACTTACTCAAAACTGCTGTCTGACTCCAATGTTGACTTCTACATTATTGACCAGTCAGTGACCGGCATGTTCGAGCGGAGGACCCGCATTGGCCTTTAGGAACGTCATCATAGAAAGTCCATGCAGATGCTCCTATGAGGGCGGATATCTCATTGTGCGCAAGGAAGACGATACGGTGAAGATCCACTTGTCAGAGATCTCGTCGGTCGTCCTCCAAACCAATCAGGTTTATGTCAGTGCATATCTGCTATCGGAACTTGCAAAGGCGAAGATCTCCTTTGTTGTCTCTGACGAGAAGAGAAACCCCATAGGCCAGTATTTGCCTTTGTATGGTGCTCATAACGCGAGCAAGCGAATTAGCGAGCAGCTCGGATGGAGCGAGCCCGCGAAAAAGCGTGTATGGAAGCGCGTAGTCAGAGACAAAATAGCTCATCAAGCGCAGGTTCTCAACGCTCGCGCAAGGGAGGAAATGGGACTGCGACTGTCAAAGCTTATTCCAGAGGTGCGCTCGGGAGACACTACGAACAGAGAGGCTCACGCGGCTCGCCTGTACTTTCAGGCGATGTTTGGTGGCGACTTCTCACGAGATGATGATACATCGATCAATGCTGCTCTTGATTACGGCTATGCGATTCTCCTTTCTGCAGTAAATCGCGAGATTGTGGCACGCGGCTACTTAACGCAGATGGGTATCTGTCACAAGAGTGAGTATAACCAGTTCAATCTTGGTTGTGATCTCATGGAACCCTTTAGGCCGGTTGTTGATCGGCTGGTCTTCGATAACGTTGAAGATGATTTTACGAAGGATACAAGACGCTTATTGGTTGACATGCTTAACCAATCCCTTCCATATCGGGGAGGAATGTATCGCGTTGGATCGATCATATCGCTGTATGTGCAAGACTGCCTGAGCGCTCTCAATAGGAAATTATCCATCGATGGTATTGAGGCGTTCGATGTGATATGAGCGAAGGCGTTAGGATCCGCTATATGAGACTGGTTTTGTTTTTTGATCTTCCGGTAGGCACTGCTGTCCAGAGAAGAAACTATCGTCTATTCCGCAAGTTCCTGCTTGGGGAGGGTTTCCTTCCGCTTCAAGAATCGGTGTATGCAAAACTTGTCGTTAATGATGGTGCGGCAAGCGCGGCGATTGCGAGAGTGCGAAAAAACAGGCCGCCTGCCGGTCTTGTTCAGATCCTCAGAGTTACAGAGAGTCAATTTGCAACTATGGAATATGTTACAGGTAATCGTGAAGCATATGATGAGGTCGATACCATGGAGGAGCTTCTGATTCTATGAAGCTTGTATTTAGTGGACTCGAAAAAGCGATAGAACTCCAGCGAGACTCTGTGGCCGTTCTACAGATTGAGAATTCGGCGCTCTTCTCGAGAATAGCCTTGTCGCTTATGGAAGGGGGTGGTTTAAATTCTCTAGAACCCCATGCATTATGGGATGGGGAAGAGGAGATACGTTTCTGCGATCGATCTATTTTTATTTCCGATCCGCTTAACCTTCCTTGGAGCCATAAAGACCTTATGGGAGAAGTCATCAAGAAGATGGAGCGGGAGATCTTAGAGGATGAGGATCTAAGGGCTGAGATTGAGTCTGCGGAACGATTGCTTGCGTCGAGTCTCTTAAGGCTTAGCTTAGAACTTAACTCGGAGTACAGCTTTGGTTTAGAATGGGACTTCAAGCGATACCTTAAGATGCTCGGATTTGGTATCGATGCATCGACAGATAGACCGTACCTTGATAATTTGATGTCGTTTATTTCATTGGTACTTGACTCTGGATCCAACAAGGTGCTTGTGTTTGTCAATCTCAAGACTTTTTTGACGGAAAGTGAGACAAAACGCTTCTATGAGCATATTTTTTTCTCAGGAATTCGCGTGTTGATGCTTGAGAATATGAGCGACGAGGCCCATTATGAGCATGAGAGAAAGACTATTGTTGACCAGCACTTTCTTGAGTTTTAGAACTGTCTCCGGTCAGAGTGGCCGTCCCTTAGCAGTGAGGGAATTTGTTCCAACGGTTTTGGAGCAGTGCCGTTCTGACTGGTAATCGCACTAAATATTACGCTAAAGTAGCTGACGATAGGTTTTGGAGCAGTGCCGTTCTGACTGGTAATCGCACAAAGCTGGGGTACATCTTTACGCCCCTCCTGTTTTGGAGCAGTGCCGTTCTGACTGGTAATCGCACTTTGTAGTCATCGTTACGCGGGCGTTCGTGTTTTGGAGCAGTGCCGTTCTGACTGGTAATCGCACTCAATGAGCTGCTGAACAAGCTGCTCCAAGTTTTGGAGCAGTGCCGTTCTGACTGGTAATCGCACACATCCCGAGGCTGATAGCTTATAAAAGCCGTTTTGGAGCAGTGCCGTTCTGACTGGTAATCGCACAACTAATCACCTCAGCCTCCTAACCAACGGTTTTGGAGCAGTGCCGTTCTGACTGGTAATCGCACGCGTTGGACTTATCAAGTGTTTTGTCCCTGTTTTGGAGCAGTGCCGTTCTGACTGGTAATCGCACCTATGGCTGCAAAGTACCACGGGATGACCGGTTTTGGAGCAGTGCCGTTCTGACTGGTAATCGCACCAGCTCCTCGTCATCCTGATCCATACCAAGTTTTGGAGCAGTGCCGTTCTGACTGGTAATCGCACCGGCCAAACTGATACAAGGATATGCATCAGTTTTGGAGCAGTGCCGTTCTGACTGGTAATCGCACCGGGTAGCCCGTGTAGATCTCTATCAATCGTTTTGGAGCAGTGCCGTTCTGACTGGTAATCGCACTGAGACTGGTACGCTTTTGACGCTCTATATGTTTTGGAGCAGTGCCGTTCTGACTGGTAATCGCACTGACAGGCTCCGCATACGAAACACCGGGCGTTTTGGAGCAGTGCCGTTCTGACTGGTAATCGCACAGGACGTAAAAGCGCAGGTAAACTCGGTGAGTTTTGGAGCAGTGCCGTTCTGACTGGTAATCGCACCCGAAGGAGGACATGTATATGGGGCTTCTGTTTTGGAGCAGTGCCGTTCTGACTGGTAATCGCACCCGCACCAAGGACGGCAGCCTGAAGCCAAAGTTTTGGAGCAGTGCCGTTCTGACTGGTAATCGCACGGCATCAAGCTCTATAGGCGATTTACCGCGTTTTGGAGCAGTGCCGTTCTGACTGGTAATCGCACCACATACGCCACGCGACCAACTACCACGCGTTTTGGAGCAGTGCCGTTCTGACTGGTAATCGCACGCATCCGGTGAGCTCTTCGCGGGGAGTATGGTTTTGGAGCAGTGCCGTTCTGACTGGTAATCGCACCCTTAATTTGATAGCTCGTAGTCATCGAGGTTTTGGAGCAGTGCCGTTCTGACTGGTAATCGCACCGAGATTAGTGGCAAGCATGACACTCCACGTTTTGGAGCAGTGCCGTTCTGACTGGTAATCGCACCTGCTCTTCGTTCCGCTGGAATCACGATATGTTTTGGAGCAGTGCCGTTCTGACTGGTAATCGCACACGGACCAACCCCCTGCAGATAGCTCCAATGTTTTGGAGCAGTGCCGTTCTGACTGGTAATCGCACGGAAGACTATGCAGGTTGGTATTGGCAGGGGTTTTGGAGCAGTGCCGTTCTGACTGGTAATCGCACTACGGCTCGTGCTGGTCGCTGATAGGAGGTGTTTTGGAGCAGTGCCGTTCTGACTGGTAATCGCACTCCGGATTATCCCTGTGGTCGAGATATCGGGTTTTGGAGCAGTGCCGTTCTGACTGGTAATCGCACCTCGTACGGAACGTCCATAGATCAGGTCCGGTTTTGGAGCAGTGCCGTTCTGACTGGTAATCGCACTATCGTACCCACCATTAATACACCGAATCAGTTTTGGAGCAGTGCCGTTCTGACTGGTAATCGCACGCAGCTACTGGGCGTTTGTCTCCTATCAGCGTTTTGGAGCAGTGCCGTTCTGACTGGTAATCGCACACGGACCGACATTGGAGAGATAACTCCAGTGTTTTGGAGCAGTGCCGTTCTGACTGGTAATCGCACAAAGATTATTGAGACTCTTATGTCTACTCTGTTTTGGAGCAGTGCCGTTCTGACTGGTAATCGCACTCGATCATCGCGATAATCCGGATAAGGCGGTTTTGGAGCAGTGCCGTTCTGACTGGTAATCGCACTTCTCGGTATATAAACTTGCATATGGGGTAGTTTTGGAGCAGTGCCGTTCTGACTGGTAATCGCACCCCAATCGTCAAACCAGCAGAGCGCAAAAGTTTTGGAGCAGTGCCGTTCTGACTGGTAATCGCACAATCTCCTAATCTATAAATCTATATCCCCAGTTTTGGAGCAGTGCCGTTCTGACTGGTAATCGCACTCACTTACCGTCTCGGCTGCTCGTCGGTCGTTTTGGAGCAGTGCCGTTCTGACTGGTAATCGCACCTGTTTACAAACTCAGGAAATAGGATATAAGTTTTGGAGCAGTGCCGTTCTGACTGGTAATCGCACATGATGAATGAGTATAGTGGTAAACCATAGTTTTGGAGCAGTGCCGTTCTGACTGGTAATCGCACTATATCTCAGGTGCCACGAATAGGGACGATGTTTTGGAGCAGTGCCGTTCTGACTGGTAATCGCACTTACGCATCAGGATACGCCGGCCAAGGCCGTTTTGGAGCAGTGCCGTTCTGACTGGTAATCGCACCCGGTCCGGCGACTGCCAATCCCTCGCATTGTTTTGGAGCAGTGCCGTTCTGACTGGTAATCGCACATCTTGAATGCCCTCATGTCATCACCCCTGTTTTGGAGCAGTGCCGTTCTGACTGGTAATCGCACTGATATGATTAGATTGTATTGGTTGGTTCAGTTTTGGAGCAGTGCCGTTCTGACTGGTAATCGCACACAATCCCTTCTCAGAATCAATCTCAAGACGTTTTGGAGCAGTGCCGTTCTGACTGGTAATCGCACGCTACAGCGCGCGTACAGCGCCTATCACGAGTTTTGGAGCAGTGCCGTTCTGACTGGTAATCGCACTAGCAGACTCATATCCTAACCAACTCCTTCGTTTTGGAGCAGTGCCGTTCTGACTGGTAATCGCACCACCGATAGGGTCACGCGGAAAGACACCGGGTTTTGGAGCAGTGCCGTTCTGACTGGTAATCGCACATCGACAACACGTACTCCTACAGCCTGTCCGTTTTGGAGCAGTGCCGTTCTGACTGGTAATCGCACAGTAAGCGTGACTGACGTTGACACGTATCTGTTTTGGAGCAGTGCCGTTCTGACTGGTAATCGCACCAGGATCCACGCGTAATAATCGACCACAGCGCATTCGTAGTGGTTTTGGAGCAGTGCCGTTCTGACTGGTAATCGCACCAGGATCCACGCTGATAGGCCACAGCACTTGTTTTGGAGCAGTGCCGTTCTGACTGGTAATCGCACGGATCAGTCTCGCATTCCTGCGGCTAAGCTGTTTTGGAGCAGTGCCGTTCTGACTGGTAATCGCACATGTAGCCAACGATACGTTTGGAAGCAGCGGTTTTGGAGCAGTGCCGTTCTGACTGGTAATCGCACCATTATCACCTCACGAGATTCATATGACAGTTTTGGAGCAGTGCCGTTCTGACTGGTAATCGCACTAGACAGCCAGCTCCGCAGCATCGTCGATGTTTTGGAGCAGTGCCGTTCTGACTGGTAATCGCACTGACGCCGGCGATGCTCACGGCCGCTGCTGTTTTGGAGCAGTGCCGTTCTGACTGGTAATCGCACTTATATGCCTTGCAGTCTGACGTGTCCACGTTTTGGAGCAGTGCCGTTCTGACTGGTAATCGCACGCTATGGCAGGCTTACCGCCAGGCCATTAGTTTTGGAGCAGTGCCGTTCTGACTGGTAATCGCACCTTTTGGTAGTGTCTACCACATGATCTTTGGTTTTGGAGCAGTGCCGTTCTGACTGGTAATCGCACATCCTCAGCCATGATGACCGACGACCCCTGTTTTGGAGCAGTGCCGTTCTGACTGGTAATCGCACGATTCTCGTATAAGAATCGCGAGATTAGGGGTTTTGGAGCAGTGCCGTTCTGACTGGTAATCGCACTGAGACTGGTACGCTTTTGACGCTTTATATGTTTTGGAGCAGTGCCGTTCTGACTGGTAATCGCACCCGGTGCACGATCGGGACGTCGTGACGGCTGTTTTGGAGCAGTGCCGTTCTGACTGGTAATCGCACCCATGAGGGCAAAATCAGGGTCGATAAGCAGTTTTGGAGCAGTGCCGTTCTGACTGGTAATCGCACCCATGAGGGCAAAATCAGGGTTGATAAGCAGTTTTGGAGCAGTGCCGTTCTGACTGGTAATCGCACCCCAAGCTATCCAGCCGACTACCGCACCGAGTTTTGGAGCAGTGCCGTTCTGACTGGTAATCGCACTCGGCGACCTCGGCCCAGGTCGCGGCGGCGGTTTTGGAGCAGTGCCGTTCTGACTGGTAATCGCACCGCCTGCAGGCCATCGAGGCCTGGTACGTCGTTTTGGAGCAGTGCCGTTCTGACTGGTAATCGCACACCCGTACGCCCGTAGCGGAGCAGGGCCATGTTTTGGAGCAGTGCCGTTCTGACTGGTAATCGCACACGGTTAAGAGACTTACAAGAGAGGTGGGAGTTTTGGAGCAGTGCCGTTCTGACTGGTAATCGCACCTGGTTGGTTGCTCAGGTTTTGATGTTTGTGTTTTGGAGCAGTGCCGTTCTGACTGGTAATCGCACGGATCGGCCATACTATCCACCTCGGCTCCGTTTTGGAGCAGTGCCGTTCTGACTGGTAATCGCACGCGTATCCCTGTTCCTGCTGTTGTGCCGAGTTTTGGAGCAGTGCCGTTCTGACTGGTAATCGCACCTCGTGGCGGTCGGCCTCGCATGGGCGACTGTTTTGGAGCAGTGCCGTTCTGACTGGTAATCGCACCCAGTGCACGACAGGGACGTCGTGACGGCCGTTTTGGAGCAGTGCCGTTCTGACTGGTAATCGCACCTCCGCCGCTACATATGTACACGGGACCTGTTTTGGAGCAGTGCCGTTCTGACTGGTAATCGCACCTGTCGAGACCTTTCCGGTCGAGGTTGCCGTTTTGGAGCAGTGCCGTTCTGACTGGTAATCGCACTTATCTGGTAGCTAGTAGTCATACAACAAGTTTTGGAGCAGTGCCGTTCTGACTGGTAATCGCACCGAGCTCAAGCTCATGACCAAGGACAACCGGTTTTGGAGCAGTGCCGTTCTGACTGGTAATCGCACGACCCCTCTTTAACTGGACCCTTGTCTTCCGTTTTGGAGCAGTGCCGTTCTGACTGGTAATCGCACTTTCCCCTTGTTGGGCATTGGGAGTTGACTGTTTTGGAGCAGTGCCGTTCTGACTGGTAATCGCACTATATCTCACCTCCCGAGAGAGGTAGAGAGTTTTGGAGCAGTGCCGTTCTGACTGGTAATCGCACAGTAATGATGTTTTTACACGGGCTAAAGTAGTTTTGGAGCAGTGCCGTTCTGACTGGTAATCGCACAGGTAAGGCGCTTGGTTCGTCAGATTCGGGTTTTGGAGCAGTGCCGTTCTGACTGGTAATCGCACAATGCCAGCTGATTCCGCTGGTAATCGGCGGTTTTGGAGCAGTGCCGTTCTGACTGGTAATCGCACCCAATCCAGCCTGGACTGCGTAGCGGGGCGTTTTGGAGCAGTGCCGTTCTGACTGGTAATCGCACCTCGTCAGTGGACTTGCGATGATACTCCTCGTTTTGGAGCAGTGCCGTTCTGACTGGTAATCGCACCTACCCTCCTTGACCTGCCCTTTTCCCTCCGTTTTGGAGCAGTGCCGTTCTGACTGGTAATCGCACTCTAATCGCGAGATACCTCGCGTAAGCCCTGTTTTGGAGCAGTGCCGTTCTGACTGGTAATCGCACGATTGGTTGCGAGCATCACGCTCCACCACGGTTTTGGAGCAGTGCCGTTCTGACTGGTAATCGCACAGACGCACAGCCGACCTCCCAAGACGGGTAGTTTTGGAGCAGTGCCGTTCTGACTGGTAATCGCACGTCTGTCTTGATAGGGTTGCCTGCCAATCGGTTTTGGAGCAGTGCCGTTCTGACTGGTAATCGCACTACGCGTACACCGGCCTGCCAGGCTCGGGGTTTTGGAGCAGTGCCGTTCTGACTGGTAATCGCACATCCACCGCCGCCATCGTGTCGTAGGCCCGGTTTTGGAGCAGTGCCGTTCTGACTGGTAATCGCACTTTTGAGGGGGGGACACCTACGGTGATTGAGTTTTGGAGCAGTGCCGTTCTGACTGGTAATCGCACCTTACACATCAGGATACGCCTTCCAAGACTGTTTTGGAGCAGTGCCGTTCTGACTGGTAATCGCACACGAAGCTCCCGCGCACACCGTCCCTCACGTTTTGGAGCAGTGCCGTTCTGACTGGTAATCGCACGCCGATAAGGGGGGACATTATGCCTAGGGCGTTTTGGAGCAGTGCCGTTCTGACTGGTAATCGCACCTGACCCCGGCAATGCTCACGGCTGCTGCCGTTTTGGAGCAGTGCCGTTCTGACTGGTAATCGCACATGGGAGATGAGTTGGTAGCGTCCTTTGCAGTTTTGGAGCAGTGCCGTTCTGACTGGTAATCGCACCTGGAGGACTGCCCCGCCGAGAGCTGGGAGGTTTTGGAGCAGTGCCGTTCTGACTGGTAATCGCACCTGACAGCAGGCGTTATGTCAGCGAATGGGTTTTGGAGCAGTGCCGTTCTGACTGGTAATCGCACCCCAGCTCTTGCTCAATGCGAGGGACTGGGTTTTGGAGCAGTGCCGTTCTGACTGGTAATCGCACTTGGCGTGTACGCGTCAATGCCTCCGGTTAGTTTTGGAGCAGTGCCGTTCTGACTGGTAATCGCACACTGGATTCGCGATGGTAGATGGTGAGGCGTTTTGGAGCAGTGCCGTTCTGACTGGTAATCGCACCTTTGGTGCTTTGCTGAGGGTCAAGTTAGAGTTTTGGAGCAGTGCCGTTCTGACTGGTAATCGCACTCCCTGGAGAGACTCCAAGACCGCATCAAGGTTTTGGAGCAGTGCCGTTCTGACTGGTAATCGCACCGCATACCTTAGTACCAGCGTCAAACTTCAGTTTTGGAGCAGTGCCGTTCTGACTGGTAATCGCACGTTCTAGGGGGTCGCATGGCAATCATCATAGTTTTGGAGCAGTGCCGTTCTGACTGGTAATCGCACTAAAATCGCTGCGCCTAGTATCACTAGGCAGTTTTGGAGCAGTGCCGTTCTGACTGGTAATCGCACGCACGCCAAGTGCCATGTAGCACCTAGCGAGTTTTGGAGCAGTGCCGTTCTGACTGGTAATCGCACAAGCTGGGTGATGGCATTGTCCAGCAACTCGTTTTGGAGCAGTGCCGTTCTGACTGGTAATCGCACCGCCAGCTTTCTTTTGTCTTGCCTCGGAAGGTTTTGGAGCAGTGCCGTTCTGACTGGTAATCGCACCCGAGTACCCAACATGACGCTCCACCAAGCGTTTTGGAGCAGTGCCGTTCTGACTGGTAATCGCACATCAACCGAAACACCGTCAGCATTACGCAGTTTTGGAGCAGTGCCGTTCTGACTGGTAATCGCACAATTGGTCAACGCCTGACAAGCACTATACAGTTTTGGAGCAGTGCCGTTCTGACTGGTAATCGCACGCTAATCAAGTCAATGATCAACCCATGGCAGTTTTGGAGCAGTGCCGTTCTGACTGGTAATCGCACCTCTTTTTGGAGCCGCCCTTTGCGCCTCGGTTTTGGAGCAGTGCCGTTCTGACTGGTAATCGCACGTCCACACGCGTGTCATCGGCAAGCATGAGTTTTGGAGCAGTGCCGTTCTGACTGGTAATCGCACTTGGGCGCTTGCCCAAGTCTTAGGTTTGGTGTTTTGGAGCAGTGCCGTTCTGACTGGTAATCGCACCAAGAATCTGTAGCCGTGTCACCAAGAGCCGTTTTGGAGCAGTGCCGTTCTGACTGGTAATCGCACGTCCACACGCGTGTCATCGGCAAGCATGAGTTTTGGAGCAGTGCCGTTCTGACTGGTAATCGCACTTGGGCGCTTGCCCAAGTCTTAGGTTTGGTGTTTTGGAGCAGTGCCGTTCTGACTGGTAATCGCACTGCCCGAACCCACCGACGGGACCATGTACGGTTTTGGAGCAGTGCCGTTCTGACTGGTAATCGCACCTCCGCGTCCCGGACCATGCGGCCAGGGATGTTTTGGAGCAGTGCCGTTCTGACTGGTAATCGCACGTCTGCTCATCTTTTCCTGTCAATAGGGTTAGACGCTATGCGGCAGGCCCCTTTATGTCTTCGGCACCGATGATTCGCTGTTCATAGGGGGTTGTACTCGTCGAGGTGCCAAACGTCCACCTCATAGGCCTTACCATCATCGAACACCTCGATGATGTTGGCCGTGGAGCCATCGGTCAGGGTGACGCGCTGGAACATGTCATACTTCGTCATCTTCTCCATGACCCTTCCTTATCACGTACACAGACGTGATGCGCTTCTTGTCATCATCAGAACCCTGAATCAAAGTCGTCCTTACATTGGCCCTTTTGTTGTTCGGATCCGTCATCTTGAAGTCAAAATAATAGCGTTTTCGTATTGCAAGTTGCTCCGGAGTGCGGGGATAATCCCGGTCGTTTGGTTTCAAAGTTCGAGGGAGATGGAGTAGATGACTGTCATAGCTGGGATAAGTGAGCCAGAAAGAAGAGGTGGCAGGCTCAGGGTTGTCTTCGTCGCGTTTGCCGTCCTCCTTGTCCTTGGTATCTTCGGTAGCGCCGGGTGCAATCCATCGCCAGCCGGAGTGAGCAGCCCTGGCAGAGGGGTCGAGGAGGACTCGACCGACTATCTACTGAAGTTTGTGGACGAGTACAACACGATCGCTGAGACCAAGATAGTGCCAGGCGAAAGATTCGCTCCGCACGACAGGAACGGGCCCCACTACCGGACCGAGTTCCGTTTGGGCGCGTACAACGAATCGCTTGGGATGACTGCCGTCTGCGGTGACGTTAGCGTCCTCATCGTCAACTACGGAAAGCAGAACGAATATTCCCCCGAGAACACGGACTTCAGGGTATATGCGTCTGGCCCTACGGATCAGGTCACAACTTTCTACCGAATCTCGGCGGAGGTCCTCGACCCGAGCGTCTCGGGCGACGCCGTCGAGGCCGCCATTGACGACTCTTCTAAATACGGCGGGAATGGGGAAACTATCCAGGGAAGCCACATTTCAACCACCCTATTGTTCCGTCGCGATACGCTAGAGGTGATGCTGGACACGAGCAAGTACGTGGAGCATTAGGACCTGAAAGGCAGTTATCCCCGCGATCCACTAGGATCGTGCGGGGGCGTTATCCCGTGCCGGGCGCGATCACGTCCCCGTAGCAGTCCGGTTCGCGGTCGAACGTCGCCGCGTAGCCCATGACGCCGCCGCCATCGGCGACGTCCGCAGGGGCCGTGGCGTCCTTGAAGTAGAGCATCTTGCCTCCTATTTTCCCGGGAATCGGGTATACTGTAACTAAGGGCGCAGCGCTGTCCGCCCGAGCATTAGGTTCGGGTTGAGGGGCAGGTACGCCCTCTTTTTCTGTCTCTAGACGATGTGCTCGGCCCCATGCCAGTCGAGAATCAAGATTCGACCTCTCCCGAAGAGACCATCCGCGATTGCCTCCCTCGTCTTTGCCATGGCATTCTCAACTGCTTCTCGTGCGCGGCGCCAACGCCGTCGCGGAGGCGATGGGGTACGGCAGGAGCTTCCACGCGCTCGACGACGAC
>ERZ773055.806-NODE-806-length-16524-cov-11.965450_pt1 | contig 16524 bp, 14 predicted proteins | sample MGYA00580515_ERZ773055 | MGnify/ENA primary metagenome ERZ773055 (study PRJEB29015, sample SAMEA2737993) | human oral metagenome | biome: human oral; feature: human-associated habitat; material: dental | place: China | collected 2064 ...
ACATGCGCATCCCCGATATCTCGATCTTCGTCACGAAATATGGAAAGCGCAAGGTTTACGTCATGGGTGATGTGACAAAACCTGGCATTCAGGAGATGGATGCTGACAATATGAATGCCTATGCGGCCCTGGCAAGTGCCGGCAGTTGGACAGATCGCGGGCGCAGCACGCGCATCCAAGTCATCCGCGTGCGCGACAAGGTGATGTATTACCGTATGCTGAATATGAAGGCTTATGTGAAGAAGCATGACATTACACAAAATGTTTTCCTTGAAGATGGAGACATCATCTATGTGCCAGCGACAAATGGCGTCAAATTCCAAGAAGATATTTTGCCGTATATCAACGTGTGGGCGCTGTATAAATCTTTGACGGACTAACTTCGTGAATTAGGAGAGAAGCTGCAATGGAACAAAATGAGGATACGATTGACCTCCTGAAGCTTTTTCATATCATGGCTGCGCGTTGGAAGGTCGTGACAACGATCGTGTTCGCGTGCACGGCGGTGGCGGTAGTGATCGCTTTTGTGTTGCCGAAGCAGTATGAATCTACCACGCTTGTGCAGACGCGAAACTCCAGTAAGATTGATGTTTCGGGCGCTGCCGCCGCGATGGCAATGTTGGGGGTAGGTAGCGGATCTGTGTCGTCGCCGACGATGAACTATATCGAACTCATGAAGTCTCGCACGGTGCTTGAACCTGTTATTGACAGCATGTCTTTTGAAGATGGCAAGAAGCCGGATGCGAAAGCCTTTGCAAAAGGCTACCTTGATATTAAAAACACCAAGGGAACGAATCTTATTGAAGTTACTGCGCGAGGGAAAGATCCCGAAGAGGCACAGATGATCTCGCAAGCTGTCGTTGACAACTTTCTCCTCATGCAGACGGATATGAATCAAGAGACGCAGTCCTTGCTTGTGAAGTTCCTTGACAAGCGCATTGCGGAAAGCAAGCAGGAGTCGGAAGAGGCTGAGCAGAAGTTGGCGGTCTTCAGCAAGGAGCATAAGATATACAGCCCCGATGAACAGATCAAGGCGGTCGTTGAACAACTGTCTGTCTTTGACAAGGCGATCAGCGAGGCCGAGGTGCAGCAGAAGTCTGCACAAGCAGAATTCGATGCGGCCGAAGCGAAACTTGCGGAACAGAAGATGAGGAGCAGAGCATATAATATTTCTGATAACGCTGTTGTGCAGAAAATCCGAGATCAGATTGTTGCGAAGCAGGTGGAACTCGTAGGTCTTGAGCAGCGCTATACTGACAAGCATCCAGATGTGCAAAAGGCGAAGAGCGAGTTGCAGCAACTGCAGGGAAGCCTCAATGCGGAGGTTGCCGCGAGTGTTGATTCAAATGCTGCAACGCTCAATCCGACGCAGTCAGAGCTTTTGAAAAGTCATGCTTTGGCGGCCGTGAAAGCTTCTGTCGCAGAGGCTGAGGCGAGTAAACTCAAGGAACTTCGCAGCAAAAAGGAAAGAAATATTGGGGATATGCCCAGCGATGTTTTGGAATATATGGCACTTGAACGCGATGTGAAGATTAAAGGAGAGGTTTATCTGAATCTTGTTAAGCAGAGCGAGCAGAGCAAGATTCAAGAAGCGATGGACAGCATGGACATCCAGATTGTCGATTCGGCAAATCTGCCAGATATGGATAAACCTGTCGCACCGCGAAAGAAATTGATTACTGCGATCGGCTTTGTAATCGGCGCGCTTCTATCTATGGGATATGGACTGTTTATGTATAGACGGGCGGCATAGTTTTAAGCGGAGACTTATGTGGCAATCTGTTGATGGAAATGAAGAGGGGGGTTCGACGAGTATGCGATATCAATTGCCAGCGACTATTCGACGAATATGTGCCCCTCTTCTCTTTGTGGCTTTTGACTATATCGCCATCTTGCTTGCAGAGAAGATTGCTTTTGGCCTGCATGATCTCTATGGTCTCTTTGTGGGGGATTCTTATCATATTGCAAATGCCTATGTGTTCTTCTGGATTCCTTTGCTGTTTATCACGTTTCTCGGCATGGCACAGACGTATACGAAGATGCAGCCAATCCTTGAGACAGTACGGCAGATTTTCTACGCTGTCTTCTATGCGCTTGTTACCTGTATCATCGTGCTTTACTTCTTGCAGGCGAGTCTTTTGGCATCGAGGCTTTATATCGTTCTGTTTGGCTGTCTCGCACTTTTCAATGTCTATGTTTCGCGTTATATTGTCATGAAGTTCCTGAAGAGGACAGGTTTTTTACGAAAGCCTATTATCCTTATCGGTGCAGGCAAGACGGCGGAGCGAGCGGTGGATTTTTTTGAAGGCGATCTAGGTTATCGTTATGAGATTGTAGGCATTCTTGACGATGACCCGATTTCGGAGAAATTGCCACAGAAATTTTTACTCATGGGGACAGTGGCAGATGCGCCAGAAATCATCCGTGCGTCAGGAATCAAGACAGTGATTATCACGGCACCTGGCATGGATTCATCTCGTTTGGAGCAGCTGATTGCACAGATTCAGCCATTCGTCCGTGATATCTCTTTCGTACCAGATCTCATGATGCTTCCACTCGGCAATGTGGGCGTAGAACCATTCTTCACCGAGAAGGTATTCATGCTCCATATCCGAAACAATCTTGCGCGTCGGAGAAACCGTTGGGTAAAGAGGCTTTTTGATTTAACAGCCACGATCAGTGGTGGTCTGCTGATTTCGCCCATTCTGCTGCTTCTGGCTGTAATCGTGGGAATTGACAACAAAGGCCGAATCATTTTTGCGCACCGCCGTGTGGGGAAGGGGGGTAGGCTCTTCCCTTGCTACAAGTTTCAATCCATGGTACCTAATGCGCAGAAGCGTTTGGAAGAATACCTTGCGCAAAATCCAGAAGCCAGAAAAGAGTGGAAAGAATCTTTCAAGCTTACGAACGACCCGCGCGTCACAAAGCTTGGCGCATTCTTACGCAAGACAAGTCTCGACGAACTGCCGCAGCTTTGGAATGTGCTGACGGGTGATATGAGTCTTGTTGGTCCCCGTCCTATTGTGACGAAAGAGATCGAGCGTTACGGCGACTACATCCGCGAATATTATATGGTTCCTCCGGGCATCACAGGCATGTGGCAGGTGAACGGACGCAGCGATACGACGTATGAAGAGCGTGTCGCTATGGATACGTGGTATGTGAGAAATTGGTCGGTTTGGATTGATTTGGTGTATCTGTTTAAGACGGTGAAAATCGTATTTACGGGAAAAGGTGCGTATTAAAATCCTGTTTATGGCTAAATGATTGGAGTATAGATAGATGAGAGTTTGTATGCTTACAAGTTTCTTTCTGCCCACGATAGGCGGCGTAGAAGCCCATGTATATCATTTGGCAAAGTGTCTGAAGGAACAAGGCCATGATGTTGTCGTTGTCCATACTTGTTTTGATATCGATAGTGAGGATGATGTATCATCTCGATGCGAAATGTTTAAAAATCTAGAGGTGCATAGATTGTATATTGGCAAGTCGAAGTGGCATCTGTCAGAAGGTTATGTTGTATCTTCGCGTATGGCTAGTTACACTAATGGTTTTTTACGAAAAGTGCGCCCTGTTTTCCAAAGCAAGAGAATTGCGGAGTATATCTTATCTTTGCACAGAGAGAAACCTTTTGATCTCCTGCATCAACATGACTTTATTTCCAATATGTTTACGACGAAACGGTTAAAGCAATATTTGCCTGTGGTTTTGACAAATCACACGGGTGAGTTTTTGCTTTTGAATCGTTCGTTTATAACAAGACCAATATTAAGATACCTCCTAAATCATGTGTCTTTTCTGATTGGACCGAGTGATGAACTGTGCGACGTTCATTTTCTGAAGGAGAGAGGTCGTGTAGCGTATATTGCAAATGGTGTAGATGTAGATGAATTTGTTCCTAAAACGAACGATGAAATAGCGGTAATGCGTAGAAATATGAGGTATGATCCTAGTGTGCCGATTGTTTTGTGCGCTCGCCGATGGGCGCCGACGAAAGGGGTCGTCTTTTTCGCAAAAGCATTGAAGGAGGTCCTGTCAAAGCATCCGAATGTTCGCTTCCTTATTTCTGGAAACGAATATTATGGATATCCAGAATATCGGGAGAAGGTCATGTCTTTTATAGAGGATAAAGATGTGCGTGCATCTGTGGTTTTGCTTGGTGATATTCCTCATACAGAGATCCAAAAGTATTACCAGATATCTGATATCGTAGTGTTGCCTTCGTTGATGGAAGCTACAAGCTTATCTGGATTGGAAGCTATGAGCTGCGGAAAACCTTTGCTGGGCACGGATGTGGGGGGGATACCGGAGATTATTGAGGATGGTAAAAACGGGTGTCTTGTGCCGCCTGAAAACGAAAAAAAAATCGCGGATGCCCTAAATGTTATGCTAAATGATAGGGAACGTCTGAATAAAATGGGGAAATATGGGCGTTTTTTAGCGACAGAAAGATTTTCATGGCGTCAAGTAGCTGAAAATACGTTGGCTGTTTATGAGCAAGTTATAAGAAATAGGTGATTCGTGTTGTTGGATCGTTATAACAGCAGTTTTGTCTCCGTGAGAATATATTGCTTTTTGAAGGATATCTTTTACGCTGTGGTAGCGATGATGTCGGGGAAAGAGAAGCCTATACAAGTGGACTTTTCTAGGATTCTACTGAACAATGGAGCTCATTTCGGTGATGTTCTTTTAACCCTTCGCTTAGTAGGATATATAAAAAAACAATATCCGAAATCCAAGATCGGGATGGTCATCGGTTCGTGGACTCTTCCTATGGTAAAGAATTGTAAGGATATTGATGAAATTTACATAGTTGATCATTGGAAATTGAACCGCTCTAAAAAATCTATCGCAGATAAAGTTAAGCAATATCTGACAACGAGGAAGACAGCTCTTGCTCAGATTAAGGAAAATAAGTATACTGTTGCAATCGATTTCTTTTCTCGCTATCCTACAACGGCGTTGCTGTTCTTCCAAGCGGATATCCCTTGTCGTGTAGGCTATACGGCAGGGGGAGGCGCACCGCTTTTGACGCATCCTCTGATCTGGCATGAGGATGATCAGCACATAATTGAATATCAGGCAGAGTTATTGCGAAAAATCGGAATACCTGTGCATGCACTTGAGCAGTCAACGGTCAAATTTCGATATACAAAAACGGAAGAAGAACTGCTTAAGACGCATGGATTAAAAAAAGGTGAATATATTGTTTGTCACATAGGCTCAGGAGAGCCGACACGAGAGTGGCAAAAAAATAAATGGGTGCAGTTGGTAAGGGCGTTGTCACACAATACAAATAGGATTGTTTTCACTGGTGCAGGAAAAAGAGAAGCGGCAGACATTCGGTGGATTCTCGAGGCAGCTGACTGTCCCAATGCTTTTTCAATATGTGGAAAGCTCTCTGTTTGCGAACTTATACAATTGATAAAAGGGGCAAAATTATTTATTGGTTGTGAATCTTTTGCGGGTCATATTGCTGCGATGTGTAAGACGCCACAAATTTCTGTTATGCATGGTGCTACACGGGTAAGCCAATGGCAGCCGTTTGGAAATCCGAGATGTGTTGTCGTGCGTGCATCACTTGCCTGTATATCTTGTGGAGCACCTGCACAATGTGATTTGCAGCATCGGTGTATGCGAGATATTCATGTATCTGATGTATTACGAGCATATGCTGAAGTAACAGGGGTATAGGTTGAAATATGGTAGTATGGTAAAGGTTCGTTGTATAGGGGGTGGAGTAGATAAATAGTTTTATGTGGCGAGCAGAAAAAATTTTTGCACATATGTTTTGTTTCTTTTTTATCGCTCAAATATTATCGCCTATGATAGGTGGAAAATCTCTATATATAGATTTCATCCTAGTGTTGATTAATCCTTTTTTTTTGTTGTGGTTAGGTAGACGTAGAATCTCTATGACTGGTTTGTATGTCGGTTTTTCTTTAGGGATGATTGCTATTCTCGGAAATCCCATGACAAGTATAAAAATCATATTTACGTTAATAGAAATGGGATATCTTTTTTATCTCTATGATAATAAACTATGGTATATCAATCGATATATTTCCTTTTCTATTATTGTTGCTTTAGTTCAATTTTATGGACTATTCTTTGCACCAGAAATTTCTTTAATGTTTAGCCCGGAAGTTATTTCAACTTCGATATGGGGTTCTTATGCGATGATAACAAACCCCAATTTCTATTCATTGTTGGATGGCGGACTCCCTCATGTAAGTGGTTTATCCAGAGAAGCAGGGTTTATGGCCAGTCTTCTTCTTTCAGGAATCTGTGTAGATTATTTGTTTTCAGAAGAGAGATATTGGAAAACATCTAAAATATCTAGAGTTCTATATATGATAGGCTATATCATTACTTTTACTAAAATATCGTTGCTTGTACTTCCATTATATATAATTCACCGTTTTCGACGATTTATTGATATGATTCCTGTAAGCGTCGTGGTTTTTTTCTGGATTTTTGGGATGACAGTTCTATGGTCGTTGTATCAAGAATTTTTACTTGATCCTAGTAATTTAACCTTTTTGCATCGCTTCGGCGCTTATGCAACTTTATGGAATCTGGATGCAGTGGAGTTGTTATTGGGTACAGAGAAACTACAAAATATAGATTCCTTTATTGCCTATACGATGGCGATGGATTATGAATCTTTTGCAGGTTTTGGTGGATGGTTGATTACAAATGGTATGTTAACAGGAATGGTTTATCTTTTATCCTTATGGCGTTTGCATGTCACAAGCACTGGATTATTGTTATTGTTGCTTTTGACTATAAATGTGCAAGTAGACACAAATCAAAATTTTGTTGTGCTAGCTTATTTCATAGTTTTTAAATATTATCGATTTGACGCAAAGGCCAGAGATATCTGTGTTCAAAAGGAGTAAGTCTATGAGATATCCAGTTGTTCGCAATAGGCTATTAAAAGGATATCTTTTACTGAAAGATGCCTTATTCTGTGTATACGCAAGGATTTTTCCTCTAAAGAACGTATCTTCCGATGAAGCGCCTTTATCAAACGAACGTGTTTTATTACGAAATCCCGCTGCTTTAGGGGACGTTTTATATGCGTTACGTGTTGCGTCTGAATTAAAGAAGAACTACCCTAAAGTTAAAGTCGGCCTCTTGGTGGGAAGTTGGGCTAAGCCTCTGGTAGTCTTATCATCAGATATTGATTATATACATTTTGAAGACCACTGGGCAATTTCTCGTAGTAAAAAAAATATTCTTATACGGTTTTTTCATTGGTGGAATGATCGGCAGCGTGTTGTAAAGGAGATTCGAGAGAAAAATTATGATATCGCGGTCGATCTATACTATTATTTCCCGTCGGCGGCATTTTTGTTTTATCAAGCAGGGATTCCTTGCCGTGTTGGATATGATTCGAATGGCGGAACGCCGCTTTTGTCCAAAGTCGTTCCTTGGTCGATTGCAGAGAAGCACAATATTGAATATCAGGCTGCACTTTTGGAACAGATAGGCTTTTCTATGAAGGGATTGGCAAATAGTTATATAAGTATAGATTTTTTACAGGAAGATGATTGTTTTTTATCGAGCAATGGATTGAAATCGTTTGAATATGTGATTGTGCATATGGGAGCAGGTAAAAGGACACATGAATGGCTTCTGGATAATTGGGCATTTTTGATCAGATTTTTAGAAAAGATGGGATTGAGAGTGTGTTTCACAGGAATTGGTGAGTATGAACGAACAAATATTACAGCGGTAGTAGAAGAAGCGGATGTCGAGTGCATATCCTTATGCGATCAACTTACATTACAGGAGCTTTTCCAAATTATAAAAAGCGCACGACTCTTCATCGGTGTTGATTCTTTTGCAGGGCATATTGCTGCTATGTATCAAATACCGCAAATTTCTATTATGCATGGAGCGGCGAATCAGTTTCACTGGCAACCGTATCATAATAAGAATTGTATCGTGGTGAAACGCTGCTTGGATTGTTCACCGTGTTATTTTATAAAACTGTGTAAAAAAGATAATTTGTGTATGGATATTCCGCTGGAAGATGTCACTAAGGCAGTCGAAAAGGTCCTTAAGAATAGTACGTCGAGAGGATGTATTTGAAATGAAAAGCCTCGTCTTTTATAAAGAAAAATTGTATTGTTTTTTGCAAGAAAGATTGAAAAAAAATCCCAAGATACACTATCTTCAACGCGCTTGGCGATATAGGAATGATGAAGGTTTCGTATATCAAGTGATGAATATCAATCATAATCCTGATGTTATGGAAATTAAACGCTTTGGGGAAAAGAATATAGATTCAAATATATATTTCATAAGCTTGAATGGGAATATGATGAAAGGACTTGGTGGCTATTTGAGGCAGACTTTATATGGGTTGATTGAGACAGACCGGTTAGGATTTATTCCTGTTATATATTATCAACCCGAAGGTTGCTTATATGCAGAAGAAGAAGAAGTTAATGGTTCAGGTAATCCGTTTGAGTATTATTTTGAACAGGTATCGAATATTTCTGTAGCGGAGGTATATGAAAGTGGTCGAGTCTTTTTGTTTAATCCAGCGCATGAGTCACGAATTGAATGTGATCTTGGCAACTTGAATCCGCATATGGCTGAGGGATATATTGTTGATGATATATACTTAGGGAAGTTGGCAACCGTTTTCAAAAAATATATCCGTCTAAACACGATAGTGGAGGAGCACATCTCTGAAGATATGCAGACGTTGTGTCCTGATGGATGGATCTCAAAAGAAATTTTAGGTGTACATATTCGTGGGACGGATTATGCTTTGAATTGGATAAACCATCCTAATATGGTTGCAGTAGATGAGTTTGTAGAAGCTATAGATGAAGTCTTGGAAAAGTATGACTATAAGTATATTTTTTTAGCTACGGATGATGAAAGTCGCTTAGATGCATTGAAGCAGAAGTATGGAAAAAAATTGATCTACTATAAAGAGGTTGCCAGAGGAAAGGGCGCCTTGAATATAGCCATGGAGAAAAATAATCGCCCTATGCACCATTATTTGAGTGGCTATGAAGTCCTTCGTGATATGTATACTTTGGCCGGTTGTGACAGCTTGATTTGTGGTTTGTCTCAGGTGGCGATTATGGCTAGAATTATTCGCTTGGCCAGTGAGCAACCTTATAGGGATAGCAAGATTTTGGACAAAGGAATTTATCAGGGGTAACCGATGCGAGTAGCAAATGTATTACGCAACAGCATGTACTCCATGATATTGTATGTCGTGTTGGCTGTCCTCGGCATCTTGATCCGGCAGGCGTTTACACGTCATTTGCCGATTGAACTATTGGGGCTTGAGGGATTGTTCACCAATGTGATCGCCCTTTTGTCCATCGCGGAACTCGGAATCAGTACTGTGATCAGCTATGGGCTTTACCGGGAGATTGCAAACAAGAACGAAGCCGAAGTCAATATGCTGATGAGCATCTATCGGTATATCTATCTCTTGATAGGCACGTTGGTTGCCCTGATCGGCGTCGTTCTGTTTTTCTTGTTGCCGTGGATTGTGCGAGATGAAAGCATCGCATGGGGTTATGTTCAATTTGTTTATGTGATTCAGATTTGTACAGTGCTCAGTACGTATTTCCTCGCATATAGACGCACATTGTTTGCGGCGGATCAGAAGGATTATATCTGTGTTCGCATCGATCTCGTCTGTACATTTGCCGCGAATCTTGTGAAGTTCGCTGCGATTGTTGTTTGGCATAGTTATACGATGTATGCGCTCTCCGCGCTTGGATTCAATATATTGGCGAATCTGATCATCTCGCATCATCTTGGCAAGGAATATCCGTTTCTGCATACGGTCAAGGTCACGATACAGGATTTGCGACAACGGAAATTTTTCGTGGATGTAAAGAATTTCCTGATTCACAAATTATCCTATATTGTATATAGTGGGACGGATGCGATCATTATTTCCTCGATACTGGGGCTACGTACAGCTGGCCTTGTTGCGAATTATGTCCTTCTCTGCGATGGCGTTTATAAACTCTTGTATAAGATGCTGCAGGGAATCATTCCTTCTGTCGCGAATCTAGTTTATACGGATGACAGGGAAAAAAGTTATCGTGTTTATCGTATGCTGGATTTTGCTTACTTTTTGATTGGAGGGTATATCGCTTGCATCTATTTCACTGTTCTTCAACCGTTTGTGGCGCTCTTCTTCGGGGTGGAATTCTTGCTTGAGGATGCCTACGTGACGGCCTTGGCTGTCAATGTTTTTCTTGGCATGCAGTTTGAGAACGCATACAATTTCCGCAGTACGCATGGCGTATTTGAAAATGATCGCGGCTATATGGTGCTATCTGCTGCAGCGAATCTGATTTTATCGCTGATTTTAGCGCATTATCTTGGTGTTGTCGGCGTGATGATCGGTACGATTGCGGGTCTGTGGTTCATCGTCTATGGTCGCGTGCAGTTTGTCTTTCGTGTGATTTTTCGCCGAAGCATGAAGAAATATTGGTGGCGTCATGCGTGGTGGAGCATGGTCGTTCTTTTGGAAATCGCATTGATTAACGAGATATTGAGTGCGTCATTTTTCTCTTCGACGTATACGGGATTGTTTGCCAAATGCCTATGCGCAGCATTGTTGATGTTGGGGATGCAGGTTCTTGTATTTCATCGGTGCGAGGAGTTCCGTAGCGTGTGTTTATATGCCGTTGAGGCGAGAGATATTCTTATGAGCAAGATTCGGGGGAGGAAATCTCAATGAAGAAAGCATTGATTACAGGAATCACTGGGCAGGACGGTTCCTATCTCACGGAGTTGCTGCTGGAAAAAGGCTATGAGGTTCACGGAATCATCCGCAGACAGAGCAGTCAGAATACGGAGAGAATCGACCATGTCTTGAATGATTCGGCATTTGACAAGCGTGTTTTCCTGCATTATGGCGATTTGACGGATTCCAGCAATGCACATGCGCTGATTCGGGAGATTCAGCCGGATGAAGTCTATAATCTGGCTGCGCAGTCGCATGTAGCTGTATCCTTTGAGGTGCCAGAGTACACGGCGGAGGCGACAGGCGTAGGGACGATTCGTCTTTTGGAGGCAGTGCGGCAAAGCGGTTTGCCGATTCGTTTTTATCAGGCGTCAACTTCGGAACTTTTTGGCGGTCTGCCTGAGACGGCCCCTCAGAGTGAGGCGACGCCGTTTTATCCGAAGAGTCCTTATGGAGCGGCGAAACTCTACTCTTTCTGGATTACGAAGAACTATCGTGAGTCCTATGGTATGTTCGCCTGCAATGGTATCCTATTCAATCATGAGTCGCCGCGGCGCGGTGAGACTTTTGTGACGCGTAAAATAACGCTTGCAGTCGCTCGAATTGCCAAGGGATTGCAGGAGAAGCTGACGTTAGGTAATCTTGAAGCAAAGCGCGACTGGGGCTTTGCGGGAGATTATGTAGAAGGCATGTGGCGCATACTCCAGCAGGATCAGCCCGGGGACTATGTACTGGCGACGAATGAGACGCATACGGTGCGTGAGTTTGTTGAGAAGGCTTTCGCTGAGACGGGCGTTCCGATTCGCTGGGAAGGCGAGGGGAGTAACGAGAAGGGCTATGACGCCAAGACCGGGAAGCTCCTTGTCGATGTGTCAGAGCAATTCTATCGCCCTGCAGAAGTCGAACTCCTCTGGGGGGATTCGACCAAGGCGGAGCATGAGTTGGGATGGAGGCGCAAGGTCGGATTTGCCGAACTGGTCAAGATGATGGTTGCAGCAGATTTGGAAAAGATACACGCCTGAAAGGACGGGGATGAGATTGCCGAATGTACGAGATGCATTCTTTTCTGAAGTCTATCAGATGACGGAGGAAGGGGAAGATATTGTCATCGTATCTGCGGATTTAGGTGCGCCGAGTTTGGATGAGTTCCGGCGCAGATTTCCGCATCGCTTTGTCAATGTTGGCATTGCAGAGCAGAACCTTCTCGCGGTTGCGTCCGGTCTTGCGTTAAGTGGGAAGCATGTGATTGCTTTCGGGTTGAATCCGTTTCCTGTGACGCGCGCATATGATCAGTTGCGCAACTTCTTGGGTGATCTCAAGATTCCTGTTACGGTTGCGGCATTGAATGCAGGGACGTGTGCGTCAGAATGTGGATATACGCATATGCCGCTCGAAGATTTTGCGATGGTTCGCATGATTCCATCCATAAGGATGGTGAATCCGTCTGATACCACTATCGCGAGGGTTGCAGCGCGCAACTTAGTTGCTTCCTCATTTCCTGCGTATATTCGATTTGATAAATTTTTAACGGAAGAGCATTATCAAGAGACTGGGGTGGACTTCCAAAAAGGTTTTTTTGAGATGCGAGCCTCGGAGAGACTCGTTGTCGTTACTACAGGGAATTTTTCGGCCATGCTGAAAAATAACATTGATGCAATTAAGGTTGATGGTGAAACTCCGAGCTTCGTTGACTGTTACGCATTCCCTATGGATACGGCTTTGCTGGTGGAACGGCTGAGGTCCTTTTCGTGCATTGTGACACTGGAAGATCAGACAACTTGTGCTGGGCTTGGTTCTCTGATCATGGAGTCTCTTTCCAAGTATGGAATCGTCAAACCGGTTCGTTCCTTAGGCATTGAATCGAAGCATTGGGAAGGACGTATCATGAATCGCAGTGCGATTTATGATGAAATGGGATATGGTATAAAATCATTTGCAAAACGACTGCAGAAGACCTTTGAGGAGATGGTGGCTGATGGCTGAGATACGCGAATTTGAATCCTTGTATGCATTGTCCTATCAGATGCGGAAGCGGTTTTTGGAAATTTTTACGCGACTGGGATTCGGTCATGTGACGAGTGCTTTTTCGGTAACGGAAATTTTAGTAACGCTTTACAAAGAAGTTTTGCGTTACCAAGCAGACAATCCGGAATGGGGAGGCAGAGATCGCTTTGTTCTGAGCAAGGGACATGGGGCAGGAATGCTTTTTCCTATATTCGAGGAAATTGGCTATCTGTCCCCTGAACAGACCGATGATATGATTCGCATTGGAGGCGACTACGAGTATATTCGAAGCCTGTTTCTGCCTGGTTACGATTTTTATGGCGGCTCTCTCGGTCACGGATTGGGAATTGCGGCAGGATTAGCACTAGGCGCACGTTTGAATCGAGCGGATTGGCATACATACTGCCTCGTTGGCGATGCGGAGTGTTGTGAGGGCTCTGTTTGGGAAGCGGCTATGTTTGCGGGTCATCAGGGGCTGAGTAATCTTGTTGTTATTGTGGATCGTAATGCGCTCGGTTGCTCAGATTTTACTGAACATATGCTACGCTTGGAACCGTTTGTTGAGAAGTGGCGTGCTTGTAATTGGGATGTGCGAGAAATAGGTGGACATACTTATGAGGAACTTGTTCCTGTGCTGAAAGAGAGTCGGTCTCCTCGCAGATCAAAGCCGCTTTGCGTTATTGCTGATACCATCAAGGGAAAAGGTCTCGAGTATCTTTATGACAAGCCTCTGATGCATGGTTTTGTTCCTAAGAAGGAAGAGGACATCCAGAAGGCTTTTCGAGAACTAAAAATGTATTGATATCAATATGGGGAGGATATCTTGGATTCTATTGCGGTGGATATTAAGGATTCTTGGGAGGAAAGTATGAAAATCTCGGATAATATTTACGTAGCAGGGCATACGGGCATGGTTGGTTCTGCTATCGTGCGTCATCTAAAAAAGAATGGATATCAAAATTTATTACTGAAAACGCATCGTGAGCTTGATTTGACAGATCAGCAGGCGACAAAGAGTTTTTTTCAGCAGGAGCGCCCTGACTATGTATTTATCGCTGCGGCGAAGGTCGGTGGAATACAGGCAAACAGTATGTTTCCTGCGGATTTTTTGTATGTAAATCTGATGATCAATGCGAATATCATCCATGCGGCGCATGAAGTTGGCGTCAAAAAGCTTTTGGCTTTGGGGAGTTCCTGCATTTATCCGAAATTTGCTGACCAGCCTATTCATGAGGATGCCTTGTTGGATGGCAAGCCCGAGCCTACGAATGAAGGCTATGCTATTGCAAAGATTTCGGCATTGGAGTTGGTGAAGTTCTTTCATCGTCAGTACGGTGATCCGTTTATCAGTTGTATGCCGACGAATATTTATGGGGAAAATGACAACTTTGATTTGCAGGGCTCGCATGTTATTCCCGCAATGATTCGCAAGTTCCACTCGGCAAAAATGGAGGGGGCGGATTCCGTTACTCTATGGGGGACGGGAAGCCCTCTGAGAGAATTCCTCTATGTGGATGATCTTGCAGATGCCTGCGTCTTTCTTATGGAGAATTATGATGAGGATGAACATATCAATGTAGGGAGTGGAGAAGAAGTATCCATAAAAGAACTGGCCGAGATGATTAAGAGGAGTGTTGGCTTTGAGGGAGATTTAATCTTTGACATAGATAAACCTGATGGTACCCCTCGTAAACTTTTGGATACGAAAAAGATGCTGAATATGGGATGGACATATAAAGTGACGTTGTGTGAGGGGATTGAACGTTCTTATCAATATTTTTTGGAGAATTACAATCAGTAGTTTTAAAAGAAAGGGTGTATTGTATGGAACGATATCGTGATCCTGCTCATGGTTTTATTGAGGTAAGACCCTAGGAGAAGTAGATTGTTGATTCTGCTCCGTTTCAATGACTCCGTCATATCAAGCAGCTCGTCATGATGAATCTTGTGTTTCATGGTGCAGAACATATGCGCTTTGGTCATTCGCTGGGTGTATTGTAGAAAGAAAAGTATATCCATGTGTTTACGAAACATCAGCACATGCAGTCGGAGATTCGTTGGAAATGTATAAAGGTATGAAATCTTTGCTCTATAAGAATTTTGATAAAGACTTTTTATAGAGGATGTTTCGGTAGATAAAATTTGAAGCCTGTGTTTGTGGATATGGATTCGATTTCTTATAACATGGATGCTTCTAAAATGGAAGAACGCATCATGGATCGGACGGTCGCAGCGATTCCGATGCATATGTTGCGCATACGATCACGACGGGAATTGGTGGCGCCCTCACGACAAATGATCTTACGTTGGCGGAGATTTCCCGTTCGTTCATCACACATGGACGTGCCTGTACTTGTGAAACTTGCTTGGCATCTGATCCCAGGCAGGTCTGTAAATTGCGTATGCAGACGGAAATGGATAAGCGCTTCATGATGGTTCGCATGGGATACAGCTATCGCATTGGGGAACTGGAAGGCACGTTGGGGCTTGGATGGCTGGAAAATCGCGATCATATCATGAACACGCGCAAGGAGAACGTGCATTATCTCAGTGAGGGTTTACAAGGAACAGAGAAGTATCTGCAGCTTCCTGAATATCTGGATTATGTCGATCACTTATTTATGATGTATCCGATTGGCATAAAGAAAGACGCTCCTTTCACGCGCGATGAGTTTACGCATTTCTTGGAAAAGAACAATATTGAGACTCATCCGATGCTTCCGCTGCTGAACCAGCCTGTTTATCGGAATCTGTTTGACGATATCGAGAGTGATTATCCCGTTGCTGCGTGGCTGGATCATTATGGGTTTTATGTGGGCTGTCATCATGGGTTGAACAAGGAGCAGTTGGATAAGATCGTGGCGACAATTAAAGAATTTTTACAAGATAAGGTATAAACTTTCAGGACATATGTTCAGCCGTCACGCGAAGCGACATGCGTTGCTTCGCGCCCGCTTCCTGCAACAGTTTCATCAAGGCGGCACGCTGTACATATGTCCTCGCGCCTTACAGAAGCCTAGCCAATCGGTCTGCGCCTTCGGCTTGACCTCTCGGGGCTTCATGGTAAAATGAAGAATACGGGAAGCCTCTGCGAAGGTTTCCCGTATTTCAGCATATGAAAGCGAGGACAGATATGCAGATTGTCTTACTTTCCGGCGGGGCAGGCAAACGTTTGTGGCCGCTTTCCAATGATCTTTATTCTAAGCAATTTCTTCGTATTTTGAGACGCGAAGATGGGACGCTGGAATCGATGATTCAGCGTGTCTGTCGGCAGGTGCAGTGCGCTGCGCCAGGTACTCCTATCACTGTTGCGACAGGTCGCGAGCAAGTTTCGTTGATTCGCCGCCAGCTTGGTTCTGGTGTGAACATTTCGGTGGAACCGTGCCGGCGTGATACGTTTCCTGCGATAGCGTTGGTTTCCGCCTATCTGCATGAAGTACGCGGTGTTCCGCTTGATGAGGCTGTGGCGATTTGTCCTGCTGATCCTTATGTTGATGAGGATTATTTTTGTGCGGTGCTACAACTGCTTCAGGAAGCTGAGAGAGAAGGTTCTGCGAATCTTATCTTGATGGGAATCGAGCCGACGTATTCGAGCGAGAAGTATGGCTATATCATGCCTGTTTCACAAGAGGCGCAGAGCATGGTGCAGTCGTTCAAAGAGAAGCCAGATAAGGAGAAGGCTGCAGAATACATCGAACAGGGCGCTTTGTGGAATAGTGGCGTCTTCGCGTTCAAGCTTGGCTATGCGCTCGATAAGGCTCGTGAGTTGCTGGATT
>ERZ773055.812-NODE-812-length-16440-cov-75.001831_pt1 | contig 16440 bp, 10 predicted proteins | sample MGYA00580515_ERZ773055 | MGnify/ENA primary metagenome ERZ773055 (study PRJEB29015, sample SAMEA2737993) | human oral metagenome | biome: human oral; feature: human-associated habitat; material: dental | place: China | collected 2064 ...
GCCACCTCCTGTCCCGAACCATCAAAGATGCCGAAGACGTCATCCACATCTACCCCATCTGCTCATCCTGCGCCGACCGCGCCGACATACTCGGCGCGGCCATAGCGTTGGACGATGTGGGGTTGTTCCGGGGAGTGTGGTGAGGGGCAACGAGGCGGGAGGCTGGTGCATACCGGGACGAGACATGGTGCCTGTTATCTTGAAGCAACACTGGAACTCGCAGCGGAACTCATAGCTGTACTCAGTCTTGTTTCTTCGGTATCTTCAGGGCCTCGTCCCAATTGTCGGCAGCGAGTGGACGCGGGGCGTGTCCGCACCCAGACTTAACCCTTCCGTCAGAATCGGTCTTATTATTCTGTTTGTTTTCGCTCAGTGTCATGTAGCGAACCTCTGTTTTGCCGGGATAGCCAAGGCATGACCTAAGAAACGCTTTACACCATGGTGTGCTGGAAAGAAGTCGATAGAAGCCCTCTGCTTCAGCAAAGAATTCGTTTCTCCATTCCTCGTTTAGCACGTCTTTCTCAGGGTCAGGGGCTCCCAGGCATCCTTCGAGATCTTCATAATCGTCAACAAGTGCAAATGCGTCATCGTCTGCGGTTTTGACGTAGCTAAGTGCCGAAAAGGATGTGCGTACTACCCCTAGGCCGAGAGGTTTACCCATTCCCATTCGCAGATAACCTTCCAAGGGCGCGTTGCTTTCCCCTTGATCAGATTCTGGCCGATGCTGCGATTTCTGCGCGTACTTTCCGAGGAGCTTGGAATCCAGAATCCAAAGTAGAATCCACAGCTCCTCTTTTTGAAGTCCTTCAAAATGGATCGTGCAATGGAAGGTGCTGCTGCGGGGAATCCAGGTTATCGCGGTGGAATAGATATCTGGGTTCGTCTTCTCTTGTACTCGGAAATTCTCTTCTAATTGCTCTGCCTCGTAACGCTCGAGGGTCGCGTAACCTATGCGCCCGTCACTCTGTTTCTTCTGTTCTGCATCTCCGCGTTTCTTGTGGTCTGCATTTTCGCGTTTCTTGTGTTCTGCATCTCTACGGCGAAAGCCGTATGAAGCTGCTCCAAGGTGGTCTCCCTCGGAATAGTAGTCAGGTCTCGGGCGTCCGCTGATCGTGTGGCCTGAAGTATTAGTGAGAAAACGGCGAGCTGAACCTGTATTTGGTCCGAGAAGGGGGCGAAGATTAAGTTTCTCATCCTTAGGCGTTACTTCGCTTGTGTCGACAGCGCTGATCGTGATCCTTCCTCTAAGTGTCGACAATTGTTGATCTTGCTGATTGGCGGCTGCCCCCGCGTCCATGGGAATGAAGCCAAACATGTGGTCGGCTGGGGAAGCCTCGATCGCGTTGCTAACGGGGAGTACTCCCTGCTCCTGAGCTAAGGTCCGTGGACTGCGCGAGTAGTTGCGTCTTCCGACCTGAGTTGGCATGAGCTCAACGACCTTCTTTCCTTGAAGGCGGGCATATGCTAAAAGGCCGGAGTGATTGATCGGAGGTATGTCCTTGTTCCCTGCTCGATCGATGACGAATCTGTTTGGCTTAGTTGGCGTCTTTGAAGTGGGATCTGTTGAATCGTAGGAATATGAGTAGATAATTTGATCGTAGGTCTCTGCCACAGTGGGATCGATCTCGATCTCTTTATTGCTGCGATGGTCATAGAAGAAGATACGCTCGGATAGCTTAGAGTCGAATATAGACTTTCCTGCCTTGAGCAGATGGTCGGGTGTGGTGGAATAGAACCAGCCAGTATATGCACTTTCGTCACTATTTGATGTGGCGACCCAGTCTGGAACGTTGAGTTGTGAGTAAGTGTTATCTCCTCTTGCTTTGATTTGTGTGACTATATACGAATCCTTAATCCTCTTTGCCATGAAGTCAATGCGCTCTCCGTGCTGGAGCTTGTTCCAGGCAGAGGAGTTCTTGAGGAGCGGATGTGGCTTTTTGTTCTCCCCATCGTCTCCTGTTTCGTGTGTCAGTAGTTTCGCGTAGAGCGCATGTTCCGGACCGTATAGTAGTTTCCCTCGGTGAGTGCCGTGGTCGTAATCGTCGCTGAGTCTCACCGGTACAAGTCCGAGAGCAGCGGCAGGGTCTGCCCGGTATGTCAGGGTGGTGTTGTGTTCACCGAAAACGCGGAAACGCGAGGCGGTTAAACGTTCGTATGCGTTCGAGATCATGCCTTTGATCATTGTCGGGGAAATGAAAGGGTGTCCAGTTGTCGGGTCGATGGGGACTGAGATTTCAGCCGGTTTTCCTTTTGATTTGTTTTGATTACCAAAAATGAGGGCAGTCATCACTTCGACTGTTAGGCGGAGGGATCCGCTGTATGTATCAATTCCTAGGTGGTCAAGGGGGGTGGGGAGTCTGTCGCTCAGAAATTCTGTTACCGTTTCAGGAAGGTTCGGGCGGGCGGAGTCGCTCTGTCCTTCGCGCTTTGTGTCGTCAGTTACATGCTTTTGAATGGATGTGCGTAGTACCGGAATGCAGTTCACTGATGAATGGAACGAAGTGAATTGTGGCTTTTGGTTGTTGCTCGACATGATTAGCTCCACCTTCCCGTGAATAGCTGGTCGACTACGACTGTGTTTCCGTACTTATCTTCTTCTTGGATGAACTCAAGTGCCGACATGTCGTTAGTGGGGGTGTCTTTTTTGCCCTGTTTTGGCTGATCAGTGTTGGTGTCGGGGGCAGACTCTTCATTGTTAGTCGCAGCAGACTTGTGCTGCAGATAGCTCACCTTGTGGAACCACCCGCTGACAGATGCTGATTCCGTGACCTCAGACGATGTCTTCGGTCTGCCGGAGGTGAGCGTTAGCTCGACGGCGCCCACGCCGTTCACCCAACGGAGCTCGCAGGCCAGAATGTCGCCCTCTGCGGGTTCATCGGGCAGTTTCACCGGTACCCACAGGCGTAGCTCGAAGACCTTCGTCGGATCGAATTCTCGCTCATCGATCGGCGTGACAGAGAGCTTCGGCTTCTCGGCAGAGGACCCCTTATCGAACCCCAACACGGTCCACGTCCCGTTGGTCGCGAACGCCAGGCCCTGAACGTCCTCACCCGAATGTTTCCGTGCGTATGCGAGGAAGACGTCCAAGCGTGGTGTGTCACCAGAAACCGGGGGGATAGATGAGCGTGTTAGCATCGCTTTCTGATTCTTGTCAGTCATCGGCGGCTCCCGTTCCTTCAGATTGTTTACGCGCGGCTCCTGGGCCGTTCTCTAGGCGCTTAGACCAGTCCGTTTCTTCGTACTTATCCTTTAGATGTTTCAGGACCTGTTCCGCGAGCTTGCGCTGCCCCTCGTAGAGGGTGTCAGTCATGACGCCAGCGCCAGTCGCCGGCTGCTGCAGTGCTTCGCAACCAGTGAAATTCCACGACGGAAGGTCAACACGTTCACGGTCAGCCCCCTCTACCTCGATCGTTGTAACGACGACCTGGCCCAGGCCTCGCGTCGATCGGCTCCCCAAGGGGAGCGTACCCGCGGATAGCTCGGCGAGCACCAGCCCGAGCAATACGTAGGCGGCGTGAGCGTAGTCGGCGTGGGTAGGCTTCGGTTGCTCGCGCTCGACCGAACTGTCCTCCTCCTCGTTGGCATCGGCAGGTCCGCGCTTAGCTTCCGGCCCTTTCTCAGCTTCGATGTTGTTCAGGAGCTGGCGCAGATCAATGTCGATCGTGATCGGCTCCCAGTGAGTGCCCAGGTAGACGGCCTCGGTGAAGAGACCGCCGTCGATGACGCCGCCCGTCCACCGGTCAATCGCATTGTGCGTGACCTCGATAAGTTTCCCACGCTTAGTGGAGAGACAGTCGTGAACGGTGACAGCGCCCCGGTACTCCGTGCTGCCGAACATGTAGCGGACCAGGTTCGGCTCCGCGGCGATCTGTTCGTGGATGTCGTGCGAGGTGAGGGGCTTGAAATCGTCGCGAGCAGCGAGTACCGTCCGCGCGATGCGTGAGGCCCGTGAGCGCAGCGCACCACGAATCGAGGTTCCCGGTATGAGGAGTTGGGCTTTCTTCCACTCCTCAGATGGGTCCCGAAGAGGATAAACGACCTCGTGAACCTCCTCGTTGATACCCTTCTCCTCATTTTCTGCTTCTTTCTGGGCCTTGCGCTGCTTCGTTAGCTTCTCGTCCTCGGCGACGAAAATGCCGGTGGGCGACCACCAAGTGATCTTGATGCGTGCGGGCTGCGTGCCTACCCAAGCAGAACTGTCTGTGCCCTTAGACGATTCTGGCCCTTCGGTTAGTGCACCCGTCAGCGCATCAACGATATCGACGGGTTCCTTCCCCTCGATCCCCTTCGACTGGGCGACTATTCGCAGATATTGATCGTCAGAAGCTTGGCACTCCTCATTGGACTCTTGGACCTTGATGGCTCCCTGCCCTGACCCAGTGCGTCCACCCAGCGCAATTGCTTCGCTCTTGAAGAGGGAACGGATGAGGTGAAGGAGTAACTCAATAGCTTTGGATGACGCAGGCCCCGGAATCCCATCCGACTGTTCGCGTCTCATCTTTTCGTCATCGCGTCCCTCCGCGGTGATGCGAATGGTGAACCTTGTGCCGCGGGGTAGGAATTCGTGCTCGTAGAGCGCTCCGTCTGAGGCCGCGCCCGTCGTCCGGTCGATGCCGACGCCGTGACGTCTCGGCAAGGGGGACTCTCCGGAGTCGGTGTCCTTGTATTGCGGGAAGGACACCGCGTGGAATGTGAGTGCACTCTTCCTGATTGGGAGCGACGCATCACTTGGCAGCCCGCGATCATTGGCGGATTTGCCAGTGTAGTCCGTGTCATCGCCCCATAGGGAGATCCAATTCTCTTTCGAGAACGCTCCTCCGTCCTGAGTCGCCGGATCCGCGGACTCCTCCAGCGCCTGGCGGGCGACGTCGCACGCCGCGCGAACCGCGCCCCTGATGGACCTTCCTGGGATCGTCGGCTCGTCGAGGCCGTTGCGGCAGAAACGGATGAGCGTTCCCTCTCCGTCGCGGTCGGGGACAGCGTCGACACCGCCGATGTGGAGCTCTGACGTCAGCTCAACGGGGATAGTGAGTTCATAGCGCGTGAATGTCACTGATCTTCGCCTCCTTCAGGCGCCTTCTCGCACACAAAGTGCTTGAGCTTTGCTTTCGTGACCTCAATGTATTGGATGTTGAGAAGGGGATGATCGATGACGAATCGCCCGTAGCCCTGCGCCGTCAGCTCTCCCACTCCAAAGGGGGCGAGCCTCAGGAGCTTGTCTCGATCCTTTTTGCTGACGTGCACCTGGATCACCGATCCCGCCTGGATCGCTAGGCGACTCGCGCGCGGCCCGTTGTCCGCAGGCGACCACGAGTCGACGCGGCGGTGTCGGATTGCAGGAACTCCGTCCAGCGTCAGCGTGATGCCCTCGCGCTCGAACGCCCGAATCAGGTCGTCGATGGTCCCTCCGGCCCCGAGCCCAGCGGAGCGCGCGATCACGTCGGACGTGAACCACAGCTTCACAACGCTGGACGAGGCTGTGGTGCCCTCGCCGGTGGCCGTCCCGTCGGTGGACGTGGCGGCAGTGCTCGTGGGCTGCGCGCTTCCGGCGTTGCCGAAATGGATGCGTGCCTCCCGCTCGTCGTCTGTCTCTTCGCGCAGCGTGCACGTCGCGGACCCGAAGGTGCCCGTGAGCTTGCGCGACCCGAGCCGGGCCTCGCGTGTCGTACCGAGAAGAGAGGAGACAGAGGCGGCCTCCCAGAGCTCTTCCGACACCCAGACGTTCGCGCGCATGCACATCTTTTCAGGCAGTGCCTCGACCAGGACGAGTTGCCCCTTGCTGGCCGCGCCCGTCTCGTGGTTGATGGCGGTCGTCTGTCGCCCGCGCAGGGGCGGCTTACCGTACCAGCCCTGAGTCTTCGTGCCGGGCTCTTCGCCGTCGCCTCCCTTGGAGCCGAAGAACACGTACCCGCCGCGAATGGGGATCTTCTCCGTTTCCTCGGTGGAGTCGCTGAACAGGGTGATGGTCGAGTCCGAGGGCGATGTCTTGTCCGTCTTGAGCGTGAGGGGAACGGGGAGTCCCTTAGCGTCACTGATGACGGGCAGTGCGTCCGAGACGGACAGGTGGCCGCCGGTCACGGCGTTGGTGACGACTGCTTCCTTGCCTCCGCGCTTATTCGACGACACCAGCCGGTGCAGCCAGGGGAGCAGCACCGTCCCGCGCAGGAAGTCCAAGGATCGGATTTCGTTCGAGAAGGGGACCTCGTAGGACACGATAGGCGAGTTGAGCGTGAGGTCGAGGACCAGGTGGTGCCCGCCGCTGTGCGTAGCTGCGGAACCATCGACGGTCCCGACCTGGTGTTGTGTGCCGCTCTGCTGCGGGGCGGGGAGCGCGGAGACAACTTCTGGCTTGAGAGACCGTGCCAGCTTCTTGAGGCTCGTCCTCAGCTCCTGCGCGCATGACGAAGCGAAGGCGACGATCTTGGACGTGGACTGCCCGGCGCGTGCCTCAACCTCGTGGTTGGTCACGAGGACCGTGCACTCTCCGTCGCCTCCGCTGCGGCCCGAGCCGATGCCTCGGACCATGAGGCCCGCGACCCCCAGGAGGAAGTGCGCGGCATCGATCGTCGCTTGATCGGAGAGCTCAGCCCCGGCCTCGTCGATGAGGGTGAACGTGCCCGTGAGGACGCCGGCCGCCGCGCGCTCCGTGAAGCGCAGGAACTGGTCGCGCGCCGTCCCCGTCTTTGGGTCGATGGACAGGGACACCGTGTCGTGGACGGGGATTGTCGAGGCCGGGGTGGCGTCCGTGAAGAGAATGTGACGCGGGTGGGGGGTTGAGCCCGGCTCGCTGTTGGGGTCCTGGCCGAAGAGCCACAGGGCAAAGCTGGTCCATTTCCCGTCCTTTTGCCCGTCGAGGGCCTTCGCCGCCAGCATTGCTTGTTCGCGCAGGACTCCTGTGATGACCGTGCCGCGCACGACCGGTTTGTCGTTGCTGCGCTCGATTGTTGAGTGTGTGCGCCCCGCCTGGCCGACGCCCGTGGACACGCCCCAGTCGGACGTGAACACGATGGTCACGTGGCCGCTCGCGGTAGGAGAAGTAGTAGGTGAAGCGGTGGTCACTGGGCACCTCCTGCGGTGGAATCGTCTGCTGCTTCCTGGGAGCCGACCCAGTCGGCGTCCCCGCGAATCCGTGAATCGAGGTAGCGGTCGGGCAAGTTCTCGGACAGGTCGATGAGGTCCAGGAGCCACTTGATCTGCTCGAGAGATTCGCAAGCCTCATCGGAACTCGAGGATTGAGGGGGAAGAAGTTTCAGCTGTTTGGAAAGGAGTCCAGCACTGGGTGCGTTCTGTAGCGCGTCGTCCCACTCTGTTGCCGCCTTTTCCGCCTTACCTTCCGCGAGCAGTTTGACGATGCGGTTCGCGCGGGCACGTGGGAACGGATCACCGGTGGTCTGCGTGGGATCGTCCGGCTTCTTACCGTCGAAGGCGGCGACTGCCTGAAGGATGCGCGCCCAGGAGGACAAGGACTGCGACGTTGTCGTGGGTGTTTCCTCGGACGAGGTCGTGGTCGCGTCCCCGGTCCGATCCGGCGCGTAGTGACCGATCAGGAAGGGGCGCTGCGTGCGGCCCTTGTACTCGTCCAGCGTGTCATCCGGGTCGAGGACCGTCGCGTCGCGCAGCACGTGGAAATCGATCGTCGAACAGGGGGAGGCATCCGGCTTCTTGCCGAGCTTCTTTCCTCGCGACACCAGGCCTTCCGCCAGGTCGTAGGCGATGTGGAACGGGAAGTTGCGCCCCACGATGGCCACGCCCGCCGAAGCCGTGAGGGGGCCGGGTGTCTCCGCGCCTGCGATGACGGCGAGCTGTTTAAGAAGCTCGTCCTTCTCCGTGAGTTCCTCGTAGTGGCGAATGTAAGCCTCAGCGAAGGGAATTGCGTAGCGTCCGTCTGTGTAGACAGTGACATCGTCGCCACCGACGAGGACGGGCACGATGGGAACGACTGTATCTGGCGTCAGTTCCTGAACGTCGTACCACGACAGTGCGATGGCGTCCTTCACGGTCTTGTCGAGGCGCTTATTCACCACCATGATGAACGCTTGCAAAGCATCATTGGGCTCAGTGTGGACTTCATCAGCGGATACACGAACTCCAGCTTCTTGAGCCTCACTGTGTGCTGAACCGAGATCGCGCATGATCGCGCCAACGCCGTTACCGTCAATATGGACGACTCCGACCGACGACAACATGTTCTTGGCGTCCTCAGACTCCTCGCCGTCTTGGAACGCGGCTGCAAGCTTGGTTGGGTCGAGCTGGGGTTCTTGTTTGAGTTCCATTCCTTGCTTCGCAAGCCGCTCCTGCACATCGTCGACTTGCTGCTTTCGCGATGTCGACGCGAACGCGCGCTTCACGCGTGATGGAAGGGATAGGGGGGAGGACTCGTCGAAGATATTCGGCTGCAGGGACTCCTGAGAGAACTTCAGAGCGCCGAGCGATGCAGATGCAGGAAGAGCGGACTCTGAGCCGCGTTCCAGGAACGGGAACTGGGGGAAGCGTGCCGCTGCGGGACGGCGCTTCAACGAGTACTCCAAAAAGACGCGATCAAGTTCTTGCAGGTCGTCCGCTTCTACCGCGCTGGATGACGCCTTGACGAAGACTCCCGTGACGTCGAGGCCCGGGGCGTCAGTCAGCGCACGGAGCGTGACCTCTCGGATCAGTCGCTTCGCTAAATCCTTTGGATCGCCATCAGTCTCGGTGAAGCGGACGATTACCTTGCCGGATGAGTCTGAAACCCAGAAAGATGTTGGAAGAGGCTTTGGCTTGAGGAGCTTTTCAGCTTCCTCCTTCACCCAGCGGGACAGTAGCGTGATTTCGAAGGAAGCGCCAATCTGCTCACGCAGGCGAGGAGACGAGAAGATGAAGGGCTGATTGCTGTTCGTCTGCAGCATGACGAGGGTGTGTGACATTCTGGAACTACCTGTGGTGTGGAATGAATGTTAGAAGCGAAATAACATCTGCGCAGAGACGCCCTGCGCTGTTAACGATGGTGGTATTTGCTTCTTTTTCGATCTCTTTCTTAAGGGTATCGCCCTCGTTGAGTAGTCCTTTTTGATTGTTCATCCAATCTTTGCAGTAGACAATGCGTGATCCGGTTTTGTTAGCTAAATGATCAAATGTTTGTTTGAGTGTGGCTTGTGCGGTCTTTTCGTCAGTCAGTTCATCATCGTAATTCTGGTTTGTGTTGCCATTATAATTAAAGATGATGATTGAAAGGTCAAATCTACCGCTGTTTTCAGTTTCACCGAGTGTCTTGTAGCTAACGATATTTTTATCAGTGAATAGGTTGCTCGAGGCGAGAATATCTTTTGTGAGCGTTCGGTCTGTTGAGCTGTCTCCGATGATGAGAATTCTCCGTTTTGTGAAGCCGCTACCGACTCGTCGTAGATAGTTTCTGGTTCTAGTCCAACTCTGAAGAACCTTTAGTGAGGCAAATTCTGTTATTAGGGTTACTAATATAGGAAAAATGAGGCTGGTAATTACTGGATTCCATGTATTCATGCTGATCCTTGATAGGTGTTACGCGGCCACGGCGTCAATGACGCCCATGCCGAAGCTCGTGTGTGAGCCGACGTTCGTGTATGCGGACAGCGCCATGAGGCGCGAGAAGACGCGGGTCGCCTCGGCGCCTTCGACGCCGCTGATGCGCAGGTAGCCCTCGTGGGCGGGAATCCTGCGGGAGGACAGGCGCCCCTGCTCGGCGCCGCGCGGCATGCCCAGGGTGACCATCGAACTGCGCGTAAAGTCCTGCGTCGCCAGCACGCTGGCCATCGCGTCCCGGTCGATCCGTGGGGGAGCGAGCCTCCGATTCCACGCCCACCAGCGCTGCTGCAAGCTCGTCGCAATCGTCGCCGGAGACAGGCTTGGCAGGTGATTCCCCTTCGACGAAAACGTCGTCGGAGTCACCAGGCGAATCTCCCACGCCGTGTCCTGGTCTCGCTCCGCTAGCTCTTCCCATGAGGCCTGGCTGATGATCTGTCCCTCGGTTGCAACGAGTACCGCGTCATCATCGGTGCCCGCCCCGAGTCGCATGACTCCGCCCCAGGACAGCCACGCATCCAGCGTGTCAATCAAATGGTCGTCCAGGAAGCGCACCTCAACACCGAACGTGGATGCCGAATGGCTAAGCTCTCCAAGCGAATACGGCTTCACCCCACCGGCCCCGTGCGGAGGGCGGTGGGCCAGAGTTGGGAACTGCGCGGCGCGGTCTGGGCTGACGCCCGGCGGCAAATCCAGCACCGCCGACAGGGCGGCGTGAAGTCGCCGCGGCGTCGCGGGTACCCCGTCGGGCGCGTCAAAGCTCAGGTAGACGGATGCTGGCAACGGTGCCTCCCATCACTCGCGTGTGACTGTCGTCTCTGACCCTAACATGGCTGTCGCGATAGGTCATGCGCAACTGTCAAGTTGTCTGGCAAGTTGAAAAATACAAGCGGATCACCGGAAAATCCTTGTCGTAACATTCGATTTAATCACAGGGTTAATTTACGACCTTGTAACTGTTCAATAGAATGTCGGGTCGATTTCTGACAAGGCATCACGTCTGCCAGGCAGGCGCTAGGGGGTGGTCTCAAATCCTCGTGGGACGCCCACCTCTCCACTTCTTCGCCAAAAAGTCAAGACTTCTTAAAATGTGAAACCCCTCTGGTGTGTTTGTCAGTAACCTTGAAACGATGGTGAGACGGCGCGTCGTCTGGACCGTCCCAGAGGCCGCGCCCCTATCAGTACAGAAACGAGGATTGATAATGCATCAACGCTCATGGAGGACCCTCATCGCGGGAGGCGCGGCGCTCGCCGTCGGCGTCACGCTCACCGCGTTCGGGGCACCCACCCACGCCGAAGGTGTACCGGGAATCACCTCCGAGGCTCGCGCCCAGGACGAGGTCATGAACTACGCGGTCAACCTGGCCGCCGACGCCTCCCGCTACGACTTCAACGCGGCCGTCTCCAAGGCCTCGGAAAGCGGCGTGGTGCTGGCCCAGTACCCCGAATTCAACACCTTCTTCGTCCAGTCGGTGAAGGCCGCCTTCGCGCCCACCCTCGGTAAGAGCCTCGTCGACGCTGGCGTCTCCTACCAGTCGATCGGCCCCACCCGCTACAAGACGGTCACCGGTGACGAGGTGCGCACCGAGCAGCCGCAGACCACCGCGTCCGAGGCTAACGCCGTCGCTGACGCCGCCGGCACGCATACGACCGGCCTGTCTGCCGACTCTCAGCTCAACGACTTCACCCCCGACGAGGGCGACGCCAACGCCTGGGGCTTGGCCGCCGTCGGCGCGCTCGACGCCCAGCAGGTCGACGTCCCCCTCGAGAAGGTCACCGTCGGCGTCATGGACACCGGCATCGATCCCGACCACAAGGACCTCAAGGAACACCTCGACGCTTCGCGGTCGGTGGGTTGCCAGGTGAACGGCATCCCCAACCAGGACCCCAGCGCCTGGAAGGATGACCACTACCACGGCACGCACGTCGCCGGCACCATCGCCGCTGCGCACAACGCCTATGGCGTGGACGGCGTCGCCCCCAGCGCCACGATCGTCGCGATCAAGACCTCGAACGAGGCCGGCTCCTTCTACCCGGAGTACGTGGCCTGCGCCTTCGACTGGGCTGCCGAGCACGACATCGACGTGACGAACTCCAGCTACTACATGGACCCCTACGCCTTCTGGATGCCGAACGAGGGCTCCCAGGCTGCGGGCCTTGAGGCTGCCTCGCGCGCGATCCGCTACGCGAAGAACCACGGCGTCGTTAACATCGCCGCCGAAGGCAACTCGAACGACGACCACGACAACCCGACGATCGACAAGGACTCCCCGAACGACGTTGAGGGCGCGGCCGTCGAGCGCAACGTGGCCGGCGGCGTGGACGTGCCCGCCATGGTTAACGACTCGGTCCTGTCCGTTTCCGCCCTGAAGCTGCCCACCGGCACCGACCCGGCCACCGCCAAGCTCGAGCGCGCAGGCTTCTCCAACTACGGCAAGAACTCGGTCGACGTGGCCGCCCCCGGCCAGCGCATCTGGTCGACCCTGCCGACCTGGAAGAAGGATCCGCCCTTCGGCTACCTGTCGGGTACCTCGATGGCTTCCCCGCACGCCGCGGGCGTTGCCGCTCTGATCAAGCAGATCCACCCGGACTACACCCCCGACCAGACGGTCGCCCTGCTCAAGAAGCAGGCCGGCTACACCTACGATCGCCTCGCCGTGCCGACAGACGGCAAGGAATACCGCGGCGCTGGCCTCGTCAACGCCCTGGCTGCCGTCCTCAAGGACCAGCCGCAGCCGGTCCTCGGCAGCCTCGAGTACTCGCACGACGGCGTCACCGATTGGCGTCCGCTGGCCGACGCCCGCGTGTCCGGCACGGTCTACGTGCGCACCACGGTCTCCGGGCCCGTGACCGCGGCGTCCCTCCAGGTCGCCGACAAGGAGCCCGTGACCGGCACCGGCACCGGCGCCTTCACGGGTAACGAGGTCACGCTCGTGGCCGGCCCATACGCTGCCGCCGACCTGATCGGCGACGGCCCGCACGTCGACGTCACCGTGTCTGCCGAGGGCCGCAACAAGGACTCGCGCGCCGATGACGACGTCAAGGACACGATCCACTTCCACGTGGACGAGTCCCTGCACGACGGCGGCGCCTGGGTCAACAGCGCCGACGGCTGGAAGTACTGCTACACCGACGGCTACTGCGCCCGCAGCAAGTACGTCACCATCGACGGCGACACCTACTACTTCAACGGCGACGCCGTGATGGCGACCGGCTGGGTCACCTTCGACGGCGCGTGGCACTGGATGACCCCGTCTGGCCGCATGGCCAAGGGCTGGGCCAACGCGGGTGGCACCTGGTACTACCTCGATCCCACGACCGGCGCCATGGCGACCGGCTGGGTTAACGACGGCGGCACCTGGTACTACCTGAACGCCTCGGGCGCGATGGCCACCGGCTGGGTCAACGTGAATGTCTCCTGGTACTACCTGAACGCTTCGGGCGCCATGGCGACCGGATGGACCGCCGTGAACGGTTCCTGGTACTACCTCACCGGCAGCGGCGCGATGGTGATCGGCTGGGTTAACGACGGCGGTACCTGGTACTACCTGAACGCCTCCGGACGCATGGTGACCGGCTGGGTTTCCATCGACGGTACGCGCTACCACTTCGCGCCCTCCGGCGCCTGGCTCGGCTGAGACAGAAGGGGACGAGGCCGGGGCTGGGACGCTCCGGCCTCGACCCCCGCGCTGGGTGCACAGGACGCCGAGCGCACCGGACGCCGAGCGTGCCTGACGCCGAGCGCACTTGACGCCGAGCGCACCTGAGGCGCAGCGCAACCGAATACACAAGGGGCGGGGCCGAACGTTATGTTCGGACCCGCCCCGCCTTCTCTCACAGGTCCCGGGAGAGATCCTGGCGCGCCCCAACGATGCCCCGGGGCGCGATGGGGGTTACCCCAAGGAGTCGAAGAGGACCTGCAGGCCCTCGCCCATGGTCGGGTGCGCGATCGGCAGGAAGCGCAGCTGTTCGTAGGTCAGGCCGCCGGCCATGGCGACGTGCACGGCCGTGATGACCTCGGAGACGTTCGGGCCGATCAGCGTCGCGCCCAGGATCTGGTGCGTGTTCGCGTCCACGACGGCCTTCCAGAAGCCCTCGCCCGCGTAGCGCATCGTCTTGGCGCGCGGAATCGCGGCCGTGGGAACCTTGGCGATACGCACGTCGAGGCCGGCCTCGCGCGCCTCGCCCTCGGACAGGCCGATGCGGGCCAGCTCGGGGGTGGCGAACACGGCGTAGGGGATCGTGCGGCCCTTCGTGGTGGTCGTCGGATCGTCCAGGGATGCGCCGGTCAACTGCGCGCGGATGATGCGGAAGTCAGACCAGGACGCGTGCGTGAACATGGGGGTGCCCGCGCAGTCGCCGGCCGCCCACACGCCCTCAGCAGAGGTGCGCAGGTTCTCATCGACCGCCACGAAACCGTGATCGGTCAGCTCAACCCCGGCCTCGTCCAGGCCGATGCCGTCCGTGTTGGGCACGCGACCCACGGCCACCAGGACCGCCTCGGCGGAGACCGTCGAGCCGTCGGAAAGCGTCAGGGTCGTCGTGTTGCCCTCGCGCGAGGCGGACTCGGCGCGGCCGGGAACGATGCGCACCCCGGCGGACGTGAGGCCAGCCTCGACGACGCGGGCGGCGTCCTCGTCCTCGCGCGGCAGCACGTGATCACCCGAGGAGATGAGCGTGACGTCCACGCCGAACGTCGCCATCATCGACGCGAACTCCACGCCGATGTAGCTGGCGCCGATGATCGCCAGGGAGGAGGGCAGCTCCTCAAGGCGCAGGATCTCCTCGTTCGTCCAGGCGCCGGACTCCCACAGGCCGGGGATCGCGGGACGCGCGGGGCGCGAACCCAGGTTGATGAGGACGCGCTCGCCGCGGATCGTGCGCTCGCCGCCGTCCTGAAGCGCAATGGTCACCGTGCGCTCGCCCGTGAAACGAGCCTCGCCGCGGATGAAGTCCAGGCCGGGGGCCGCGAACATCTTCTCGTGCGCGCCGACCATGGCACCGACGATGCTTTCCTTGTGGGCGCGCAAGAGACCCAGGTCCACGCGTGCGCCCTCGGTGCCGACCACGCCGAACGCCTCGTCCGAGTGCGCATCGCTCAGGCGACGAGCCGAGTTGACCAGCGACTTCGTGGGGATGCAGGCGACGTTAATGCAGGTGCCGCCGACGAACTGGCGCTCCACCATGGCGACCTTCCAGCCCGCCTTCGCGCGCTCCATCGCGAGGGACTTTCCGGCCTTGCCGCCGCCGACAACCAGCAGGTCGACGGTCTCGATTGCGTTTGTGGACATGTTTCTCCTTGGGTAGAACAGGCTTGCCTATCTCAACGCGGTGCGCCCGGATCTATTCCATCGAGTGGAAATGTCCACCAGGTGGTCACAGCAGGGGTGTCTTTTTTCACGCTCATTTGGCTGTATGACGCTCGTTTGGCGGGTGTAAGGGATCGAAGGGTCACATAGTGATCGTGCCGTTCGTTCAAACCCCCTTCGGCATGCTTAGATAAGGGTATGAGGGCTCTAGAAATTGGTGATTTCAAAGAGGATGTGGGGGCCGCTTTGGCGCGAGCCTCATCCGGCGAAGTCGTCACGCTCACAGAGGAAGGCCAGCCCGTTGCCGAGCTGGGTCCCGTGCGCATGTCGACCTACGCGCAGCTGCGCGAACGGGGCCTCGAGCGCCCCGCTATGGCGGACCTTGACGCCTACCAGATGCCGTCCAAGAACCTGCCCGACGGGCGGGGAGTCGTCGGCAAACTCGACGAGTAGACGCCCGGTGCGGGGGAGTGCGAGCACGCTACCCCCGGCGCTTGGCGCGGTTCGTGGGCTCCGCGTGCAGCGGGTCCTCGGGCCACGGATGCTTCGGATAGCGCCCGCGTAGCTGCGCGCGCACGTCACGATACGGCCCCGCCCAAAACGACGTCAGGTCAGAGGTGACCGCCGCGGGGCGCCCCGCCGGATCCGTCAGATGCAGCACCAGGGGAACGCGCCCGTCCACCAGTCGGGGCGTGTCCGTCCACCCGAAGGCCTGCTGGACGCGCAGTGTGAGCACTGGATGCGCGCCGCTCCAATCGATCGGTCGGGTGCCGCCCGACGGGATCGGCATCTTCTCCGGCGCCAGCTCATCCAAGCGCGCGGCATCCGGCCACGGCAGCATCGAGCGCAGCGCGTCGAGCATCGCCACCTTGGATAGGGATCCGCCGTTCGCGAGGCGCTTCGCCCAGGGGAGGAGCCACTGATCCGCGGTGCGTGCGAGGGCCTCATCCGACACGTCGGGCCAGGGATCGCCCAGCACCTCGTGGAGGACGCGCATGCGTTCGCGCAGGGACGAGGCCTCCTTACTCCAGCCCAGATCCCCCAGACCGTGGGCGGCCAGGTGCTCGGCTACCAGCGCGGTCGCCTCCTCCTCGCTCAGGGCCGAGGCCGGGGCGGCCTTCAGGGGGATCGCCCCCAGGGCGCGCGTACGGGTGGCGTTCAGAGCGCCCTTATCAATCGACGCCTGCGTGCGGGTCGTCAGGAGCTTCTCGCCCGCGGCCAGGGCGTCCTCCTCCGCCAGGGGAACAGCCGCGAGAATGCGTGCGTGGCGCGAGGCCGGAGCCCGGTCAATCGACGCCACGGCTAGCCACTCCTGACCCTCCAGAGGAGAGCCCTGCGGTAGCTCGGCACCCACGCCGCCCGCCAAAATGTAAGCCATCGACCCCGGGCGGCGACGCGCAATCCACTCCGGGTACGCCAGCGCGCACGTCAGCGCCAACTCATCCTCGCGGGTGCGCGCGTCCGCATCCTGGCGCGCTGGCACAGGGGTGAGCGCGTCTTGTGAGGAAGACGAGGAGGGCAGGCAGCGCGCCAGGCGCTCCAGGCGCGCCTGCGTCTCCTTCACCCGCGCCGCCTGCGCCTTCCCCACTCCCGAATC
>ERZ773055.814-NODE-814-length-16431-cov-3.501221_pt1 | contig 16431 bp, 18 predicted proteins | sample MGYA00580515_ERZ773055 | MGnify/ENA primary metagenome ERZ773055 (study PRJEB29015, sample SAMEA2737993) | human oral metagenome | biome: human oral; feature: human-associated habitat; material: dental | place: China | collected 2064 ...
TACCAAAGACCGCTGGAATAATCCAGTTCAATAGTTTTTTCATACACATACCTCCAGCCCTCTTGCTAAGGTTAACGGAGTTACCTCATATTTGGAGACCAAGCTATACGACTGCGGCATCATGCCATCTAAGGCTTGTTATAATCAACTTGAACTATTCACCAACTCCTTTCCTGGTATGTCATATTCTTTCAACAAGGAATACGACCTATTTCTGACACTTGCCAACTCTGCTCTCTGCTTGATGTACAAAGAACGCATGAAGCATAGTGAAGAGTCAAGGCTTAATGTTTACTACACGGATCGTCAAGGCATCCCTGTTTCCATTGATATTACAGGCAAGGAAGGTAAAGTCAAATACACCGATAACGCCAATTTCTTCTGCCTCGGTCCAAGTGGTAGTGGTAAAAGTTTCCATATGAATTCCGTCGTTGCCCAGCTCCTTATGCAAGATACAGATGTCGTGATGATTGATACAGGCGATAGCTATGAAGGTATCAGTCATTATTTTCATGGAACTTACATTGCTTATAGTAAGGAGAAACCGATTTCGATGAATCCATTTAGCATTACTCCTGACGAGTATAACCTAAATTTCGGTGAGAAGAAGCAATTCCTCAAATCGCTCATCTTCCTTATCTTTAAGGGTAATGAAGAACCTACCAAAATAGAGGATAAGATTATCAATCAGACCCTCGTAGAGTATTATGACGAATACTTCAACCCCTTTGAGAAATTCTCCGAAAAGGATCGTGAGAAATTGCGTGAACGCTTGATGCTTGAAGATAAGAAGAATGGCGAGTATGAGCGTTATGAAGAGAAATTAGAAGAGAAATACGTCGATGACTACACCTTCGTTGTTGGCAATAATGATGAGGACAAATCTAATGATGATGAATTAGAGTTCACCAAGGAAGAGAAAGACCATCATGCTAAGATAGAACGGCTGGTGAATAAACTGCGTGGAGTAATCAATGATAATGCAGCTACCGATGGTGAGAAAATCAATGCCAACCGCCAACTTGTGCGCTTAATGCCAGAACTTATCGAGGGTAAATATCTCATGCGCATAGAAAAGAAGATAGATAAGATAGAAAAGCAACGCAAGAAGTTGAATGTCAAAAATCTTTCTTTCAATAGTTACTATGAGTTTGCTTTGGAACGCATCCCTCAAATTATGACAGAGAAGAAGATAGATTTCGATATAGATAACTTCGCTGCCATACTGGAGCAGTTTTACAAAGGTGGAGAATTAGAATACACCTTGAATAACGATCTTGACAAATCACTCTTTGATGAGAAATTTATCGTTTTCGAGATTGATAAAATTAAAGACGACCCAATTCTTTTCCCAATTGTCGTTCTCATTATTATGGATGTATTCCTCCAGAAGATGCGTCTTAAAAAGGGACGCAAAGCACTTATTATTGAAGAAGCGTGGAAAGCTATCTCTTCCCCTACAATGGCTGGCTATATCAAGTATCTCTATAAAACGGTTCGTAAGTTCAATGGTATTGCAGGAGTTGTTACACAGGAGTTGAACGACGTGATAGATTCACCCATTGTAAAAGAGGCGATTATTAATAACTCTGACGTAAAGATACTCTTGGAACAAAGCAAGTTCAAAGATCGTTACAGCGATATATCTGCTATTCTTGGTTTGACCGATGTGCAGCGGCAACAAATTTTTACGGTCAATGCCTTGCCACCCAAAGAAGGCATCCCTTACCACAAGGAGGTATGGATTGCTCGTGGTCAGTATTCAGACGTATATTCAGTAGAGGTTCCACCTGAATGGTACTGGGCGTTCACCACCGAGCGAGTAGAGAAAGAGGCCTTGAAGATATATGAACGAGCCTTTGATAACAATATCGAGCAAGCTATCACGCATATTGAAGAAGACCGAAAGAAGATGAAGATGGGACGTTACTTCGACTTCGCTGTACTGGTTAATAAACATCAAAACATAATGAGCTTATGGGAAAGATAAAAAAGTTAATGGTTGTCATTACAATCATTTTGCTCTCTGCCAACTCTACTCACGCTTGGGTCAGAGTTGTGTACGACAAGAACGCTACCGCTGCAGTTGCTGCCAACACAGCCTTTCAGGGGCTTATTGAACACCAACATAATGTTTACCTTGATTCTATTCGCTCCAAACAAGCCAAGATTATGTCCTATACTGCTTCGATGGAGTCCATCAAAGAACTTTACCGTATGTCAATGCAAAATATTAGTGGATTCGGTGAGGAATCGGCTTATTACAGACAGATGGCAGAACAGTTTATTCAAGTACCAGGTAATACGGCAAGAGCTGTCAAAGCCATTGGCAAATGTCCTGGTATCAATTACATCAATAGTCTCAATGAGATAGTCAATATTCAGGCAGAGGTAGTCAGCTTGGTAGAGGACTTCGTGGATATTGTCAACAATGGTAAAGTTGACCTATCTGCCTTTACCAGCGGAAAGAGCAATGATAAGATCTCTGCCTTTTTGAAGAATGCCCACTTAGGAAAAGGTGATGGTTATAACTTCCTCGACCGTTACGAGAGACTTACATTAGCTAACAAATTACTTTCCCATATAGTTGATATAAATACACGTCTCCAACAGATTGAATATATCTGTGAGTTTTGCTGTACATTCAGCAACCTCATGTATTCAATCGATCCATTGACATGGGCAACATTTTTTTCGGGAAAAAATATAGTGGAAGACGTTGTTAGTGACTGGAAATATCAGATGAATAGTTAAAATCAATCTTAACATAAAATGAGGATCATATGAAAAAAATGCTTCTATCCCTCCTCTTGTTTGTCAATTTTCTTACATCAAGTTATGCAGGTATAATTGGTCCCGATGACTTGCCTACAATTTCTGCCTTAATATCGCTCCATAAAAGAATGGCCAAGGCAGAAGATTGGTCTGTAAAACAAGTGGCAACAAGTTATGGAGAACAGCAGCTTGCAACTAATAATTCCTCAAAGTTCAACGATGTGAGAACGACGCTTAACACCAAGCTCAACAATGCCAATCAGTGGATTATCCTTGCTGCAGCGATTTCCAAGACTACACTTGATGTTGGGAATGCTACCAAAGAGTACATACAGTTTACAAAGTTGACTGGGAAAAACATCTTTAGTAAACCTCAAATAGCATGGTATTTTGCCGAGGCCAATTATAATGTTAGTAAGCGAGTATTACTATTAAAGAAATCCGTTGCTCTGTTAGTTGCCTCCGAAACCAATATTCTCAAAGCCTCTCTTAGTGAGAGAATACAAATAATCTATGAAATTCAAGATCAGGTAGCTGTAATTCGAAGTATTATCAGCCAAGCTCTTTTTTGGAGTCGATGTGTAGATATTGGAGGATTTAAGTATGACTACATTTGGGATATTCTTAACAGCGATGTGCTTGATGGAATAGCCCATGATCTTATCGGAGAATGGAACCAAAACCTCACAACAATATGAAAAAGTATTTATCCATATTATTCACCCTCTTGTTTTCTACAGCAGTATTTGCCCAAGTGCCAGTAAGAGACCGTCAGAAAGAGAACCAAATCCGTTCTATGGAGCAAGGCCATTGGAACTTCTCGCCAGATTGGTGGTACTGGGCATTTCACAAGAACTATAGTGGTGCATATACTAAATGGCATTGGCGTGGTTTTAAATCAGGTCTTCGAGTCCATTTTGATGAAAGTCGATCAAATGTTAAGACTGTTGGACCGAGACGTGAGGCGCAACTCGCTACCATGCTATTGAAACAAAAGATTGTCGAAACAGAGCGTCAGAAAATCGAAGAACTCAACAAGGAAGAGATTGCTCGTGCAGCCGACCGTAATGTTGATCTCGTGTATGGGAAGTATAAAGACTTATTTTCCGATATGCAATCTTCCATTACCGAAGGACTTGCTTATTGCATGGTTCGGAGTAAGGGAAAAATGTCTAAGAGTATCAAGGAACTTACAGACAGGAATGAGGTCATCAGATCCAATATCGCCTATCTCCGAAAGACAGGCATTGGTTATGAACTTGAAAATGTTAAAAGAGAAAAAGGCTTTGCCCAAGCCAAAAAAGATATGGAAGAGTTGGTGAAGAAAGTAACTTCACTTGCTCGTCTTGCCAAAGCCTTCTATTAAAAATATTATAAAAATAAGATTATGACAGATTTACTGTTAAGCGTAAACATGACATTATCCATCTTCGTTGATCAGTTGCTGACAATGGGATTGCCTGTCATTGATAAAAGTCTCGCTGAACTGATGAACGTAATGAAAACGCCCCCAACTAATGGACTTTTCAGAGAAATGACAAATATGGCCAGTGGTTTGGGAATCTGCTTTGCCCTTTGTGTTGGTTCATACGAATGCTGGATGATGATACTTGGTCGTCGTGGTATAGATGTTATGAAAATCCTTAGAATTATAGGACTGGCTATTTGTATTCATCCCGTCATGCTTGAAAAATTTATTCTTCCAGCCATGGATGTTCCTGGAAACTGGTTAGAATATAAGACACATAGTATGGCTACTGCAGCCAACAAACAAGTTGCAACATTAGAACTTGCCGTTGCTAAAAAACAGCAAGAATATGTGGATTCCCTTCGTAGTCAACAAGCCAAACAAGAAGAACAGAAGGCTGCCCAAGATGCAGCTTCAGAAGATGGATTGTTAGACAAAATCCAGCACAGTGTAGAGAATATTGGTAATAGCATTAAGAATTACGCCCAACAAGCTGCTGTTCTTGTAGAGACGAAAATAAGTGAGTGGGCTAATGACATTATCCGTTTCATAGGCGAAATCATCTTCCAAATGACCTATTACGGAATGTTGGTAGGGCAAAGAATTTTCCTAAGCGTACTAAAGTTGTTCTGTCCTGTGATGTTTGCATTGTCTATTGTCCCACCATGGAGAAACGCATGGTCACAGTGGATCTCAAAATATCTTACAGTTTCCCTTTGGGGATTCCTCGTGTATCTTATCGTATATTATGTAGACTTCCTCATCATGTTCTATTTAAGGTCTGACTTGACAGCTTATAATAGTCTTCTTCATAACGCAGCCAACTGGAATAACATTGGTGCCCTTGGTATGCAAGCCATTGGTACAACCTGTATGTATGTTGTAGGCATGTTGGCTGGAGCCAAGATATTAAGCATGGTACCAGAGGTCTGTTCATGGCTTATTCCTGGTGGCGTGTCGTCAGGTGCAGGCTCTGCTGCAAGTGGTGTGGCTACCGCTGCGGGCTCTGCAGGAGTAAGTGCAGCTGCTGGAGCCGTTGGTGGTGCAGTAGGTTCTGTTGTCGGTGGCTCATTAGGGGCAGCAAGTGTTGTTGGTTCCTATAATCAAAATAGAGGCGAAGGGAAGTCTGTAACAAGCTCTATTGTAGGTAGTGTTATAAGCAACACTGGTTTAGGACAACATTATGCAGCAGGTGGCGACAGAGCACGGTCTTACAATAATGTCGGAAAGAATGACGAAAATTATAAACGAAAAGATAATCAATAATATATGCTGATACAAAGTTTAGAAAAAAAGACAAGGCTTGCCCTTACAACCGTATTGCTAACAATCGTTGGCAATGTAGTTGTCTGTGATATGCTGATAGCCTATGGCTCAAAGGTTCTGTCTGAAGAACGTAATCAGGTTTACGTCCTCGACGGTGATATACCTTTCCTTGCCCAACGTAGTCAACAAGAGGCAAACTTCGTGATGGAAGCGAAAGCTGATATACAGCTCTTTCATCAATACTTCTTTACCTTGCCTCCTGATGATGATTATATCAAATGGACATTGGGTAAAGCTATGTACATGGCCGACGAAACAGCCTTGAAGCAGAAACAGGCTATGGAAGAAAACGGTTTCTTCTCTGATATTGTTTCTTCGTCGGCTACTTGTACGATTATGTGTGATAGTATCAAGTTGGACGAACACAGTAGGAAGTTTACTTATTATGGTACACAAAATATCAGACGACGCACCAAGAGTATTCGGCGTACTCTGATTACCAGTGGCGAACTCGAAAATGTGCCGAGAACACAGAACAATCCTCATGGATTACTCATCACCCATTGGAAGACATTGAAGAATATAGACCTTGAATATTGATGATATGGCAACAAAAGGGAAACAAAAAGAACTGCCCAAATATAAGCGGCAGATTCGTTATGTGTGTTGGAAACTCTCCAAGGGATGGAAAGTTAAGAATAAGATAGAAAAGAGTAATCAGTGGGCATCTGAGAATCGCAAGACCTTCTTTGCATTGGTGGTCGGCTTTCTTTCTTTCGCTTTCGTGACCACAGCAATTTCTATTCTGTATGATATGACACGCTCCAACACTGATAATACACAGATGGATTTCAGTGGTAAGACCGAGTCGATAGAGAATATCCAACCCATGATGAATGGCCTTCGGCAAATTGACGAAAGGAAAAAAAGTGAGAAGATAGAACTCAAACAGCTTATAGATAAAGGCGTTGCCATTCATAAAGAGCTGGATTCTCTACTTGCCATTGACGTGAAGAGTCATGAAGATTCTGTCCGTATCATACAGGACTATCGTCAATTAGAAAACATCGTAAACTTTTTAAAGAAAGGAAAATAATGAAGAAACTAAATCTAAAACAGCCGAAATATATATTTCCGCTTGTTGTTTTCCTCCCTTTGACTTTCCTCGCATATGAGGTGTCCAGCATGTTTGATGGCAATAGCACAACATCCGCAAAGGTTGCTACGGACTCCCTTAACATGGAACTTCCTGATGCTGATAATCAGGGAATGAAGGATAAGATGGCCTCAATGGGAGATCGTGGAATGGGTGAGGATGGCTATTCGGCTATTGATGGACTTGGCAATGAAGACGCAGCAAAAGACTCTTCAAGTAATGGCTACAGTGAAAGTGAAATGGATCAGATTGACAAAGACAATGCCGACCGTATTGCCCAGCAAAAGGCCCAGGAAGAAATGGAGCGCAGTCTTGCCGAATCAAGAAAGCATATCAACTCCTATTCAAACAGTGGATATAGTGGTAGATACGGCGGTGGTTCAAGGAGAAACAGTGGCAGCAGCCGTAGGGACGAACTTGATGACTATGCTAAAGAACTTGAATATATACAGAAACGAAGCCAAGCAGCCCAACGTGCCATTGATGCTGGTAGTGGTAACTACGGAGGCAACAGTAATGGCTCTTATCGCAATTATGATGATCCTTATGCAGAAAGTTATGGTGGAAACGGACGTTCAAACCGCCCGACTGGGGGAAAATCAAAGAAAAGTACAGAAAAGGTGCAGACCGTAGAGAAGGTAAACAGTCCTAATGCTGATCGTTTCAACACCGTATCTGCTACAAAGAATGTAGATGCCCCTCTCATTAAGGCGATGATAGACAAAACTACCAAAGCCCATGAAGGAACTCGCTTACGTTTTAAATTACTCGATGATGTTACTATCAATAAGGTTCTCTTAAAAAAAGGCACATATCTCTATGGTCTTGTTACTGGCTTCAGTCAACAGCGAGTCAGAGCCAACATCACGAGTATTCTTGTGGGTAGTAAGTTTATTAAGGTCAACTTATCTGTTTATGACAACGATGGAATGGAAGGCTTTTATGTACCAGAGTCAGCTTTCAGAGACATGATGAAGGAAGCTGGGGCGCAAGCCATGCAGCAGAATATGCAATTCGGAAACAACTATGGTTCTACCATGAATGGAGAGTCTGTTGCCCTGCAAGCCCTGCAAAATATATATCAGTCAGCAAGCAATGCTGTGTCTGCCAATATGCGCAAGAACAAGGCTCGCATTAAATATAACACTATCGTATATCTTATCAATACTTCCGTCGACGAATAACCATAACCATCGTATGCGGATATACAGAATTAAAATAAAGAAATCAATGAGAAATTTAGTATTTACGCTATTAGCAATCCTTTTTGCTGCTCCCACTTGGGCACAGAAGAAGTACCGTGACATTGTTCCCGATACAGCCAAGGTACATTATATTCATCGTCAGAGTATGGAGGATGCCTATATCTTCAATAGTGATCTGCGCAAGAACACGGTATATGTGAATGAGCAAGTGACTACACATATAGTCATGCCAGAGAACATAAAGCTTGTCGACATATCCACCAACAACATTATTGGCAATCAATGTGCAGACAACATCGTGCGCATCAAACCTGCTGGTAGGATGTATGACTATGAGCTGGCAGGTACGATGACAGTCATAGGCGAACGCCACATATCACAACTTAATGTTGTTTATGTGAAAGGACCTGCTCACGCCAATTCTATCTACAATATCAACCTCCAGGACACCAAACGATACAATAATCCAGATGTACTGATGCCCGAAGCAGAGATGGCTCGTTGCGCCTGGGCTATCTATGGTATACCAGCCCAGTTCCACAACATTCAATATAAGAAGTATGGTATAAAGGCAGTTGTCAATAATATATATGCCGTTGACGACTATTTCTTTATAGACTTCTCTCTTTACAACAGTACGAAGATCAAGTTTGATATTGATGAGATCCGCATAAAACTCACCGACAAGAAAGAAAGTAAAGCAACCAATACACAGACGATAGAGCTTACACCAACCTATATACTCAACAAGGCCAATTCCTTCAAGAAAGGCTACAGCAACGTTATTGTGTTAAACAAACTTACCTTCCCTGATGAGAAGATTCTTAATTTAGAAATCTCTGAAAGTCAGATTTCAGGTCGTGTTGTTTATATTCCGATAGAGTACTCTGATATTCTTCACGCTGATGGCTTCGATGAGCAGATGATGAAGAGCTTAACAAGAAACTATAATGTAGGAGGACAGCGATGAAAAAGATAATCTTATCCCTGATGTTAGCTTTCTTTCTCCTTCCTCAAGCCTATGCTGGAGAGGGAGACGAATTTATCACCATCAATACTGGACTCTTGTTTCAAAATACTCTCAATGCTACATTTGGTTATGAGAAGGAACTGAAATATGACAATGCCTTTGAAGTCTTCGGTGAGGTTGGTAACCGTTGGGCTAAAGATCCCGAATGTGGCAAAGTATGTAGCAAGTCATTTTGGAAAAACTATTACTGGAATGGTGGTATCTTATACAAGAAGAACTTAGTGCGTTGGAAAAATTCAACTCTCCGTCTTGATCTCGGCCCTGTTGCAGGTGCCTTTCGAGGAGATTATTTCTTTGGTGCAGAGGGCAGCTTTGAATACAGCTATACCTTTGTAAATGGTTGGAAGGTTGCACTCAAACAAAAGAACAACGTAAATTTCATGCACGGTGATACCTTTCGTAATGGTCTCACTATCGGTGTAAAGATACCTCTTTAACGACAACTGATATGACAATAGTGCCACAAGCAGACTATCCCCTTAATGGGAAAAATATCATAGGTTTCGAAGCCTATATGTTTATGACAAAGGATAAGTTTATTACCCAACATAGTTGTATTCCTCATTCTTCTTTCTCCATTTTTGAAAGGAAAGGACAAGTAGACTTTCCTTTGGACAAACTCGATGCCAGGAAAAAGGCTCTTAAACTCTTCAATGACAATATGAGGGAACGAGTGGGAAGACTACCTACTGGCTCCGATGTAGGATGTTGTATCATATATCTTGAAGTGGATGCCTCTGATGAAGACAATAACGAACATTACTTTAATGTGTATGAGCAGCTTTCCATTATTGCAGACAAGTTCTGTAAAGAAAAGAACCGAGTAGTTGCCATGCTACCTCATTTTCATCAAGGTAATGATATACCACATATCCATTGCCTTTATCAAAGGCTCCCACAAGAGCAGAATATATTTCAAGAATATATTGTAGAACAATTGAACTAAAACGTATGAAAAGAAAAATCAACTTTATGATATGGGCAGTAGCTATGATGCTACTGTCTTTTCAGATGTCTTCATGTTCAGAACATGTAGAAGACTGGCACGGTAATGTAACCACTGGTTCCGTTCTCCTATCAAACAACAGCATCATATCTGTACATGGATATGACGCTTCAAAGATGACCGCCGTGGGTGTCGTCATTGGCACAAGAAAGGATAGCATATGGGTTGTCTCTACAAAGAACCTCGGACAAGCAGCTTACCTTGATACGCTGATGAGTGTTTCCAATGTTTCAGCAGACGAGAACGCCCTTTGTGGTATCGACAATACATCAGCTATACTCAAATCTGAACGTAAGAGTCCTGCCGTCAAAACAATCATCGACTTTCCATCACCAGTCAAAGGATGGGCATTGCCTTCCATTGGTGAATTAAGAATGTTGTCTGCCAATATTGGGACTATAGGGAAAGTTATGGAAACAATAGATGGTGATACCTTCCTCGCTGTTCCTTATCTTAGCTCTACCCAGGATGGCTCTTCCACACAGACAGAAGAATTATATGCCAAATGTATCTCTTTACATTCTGGCTACATATCCTCTATCCTCAAAACCGACCCTGCACAGGTTCGTCCAATACTACGTATGAAAATGAACTAATCGATTATTCACTCTTGATATGGCAACAGAAGAAACCAAAGAGCAACAACAAATATACAATATATTCCGAAGTTGTATCTATATTGTTCTGATATTTGAGATTGTGATGAACCTACCTATCGCATCAAACAATCCCATCGCAAAATTTCTCTTATCCTTCCTGTACAAACTGAAACTATTCAATAGCGTCATCGGTTGTAAGTTTATGGAGCTTGTATGTATTGGCGTAACGTGTATAGGTACTAAGGCAAGAAAAGAATTGAAGTTCAATATGAAGACAATGGTCGTCTATCCTTTGTCCATTGGATTCTATCTTATATTGACCAGTGTTCTTGTGCATAAGGATACATGGGGAGGAACGATGTTGGGCTTCCCTACCAACCGGATTATCTATGTCGTATGTTCCATCCTTGGTATCATGCTTGTCCATCAAGGGTTAGATGCTATCAGTAAGTATTTCAACCATAAACTTGGAGACGACCGCTTTAACTTTGAGGAAGAGAGCTTCCAACAGATGGAAGAGAAAATTGATAATGATTATTCTGTCAACATTCCTATGATATTCTATTTCAAGAAGCGCATGAGACATGGCTGGATAAATATCATCAACCCCTTCCGTGCGACCTTGGTATTGGGTACTCCCGGTTCAGGTAAGTCTTTCGGCATCATAGATCCTTTTATCAGACAGCATAGTGCAAAAGGCTTCACAATGATGGTCTATGACTATAAGTTTCCTACGCTTGCCAAAAACCTCCTGTATCAGTATTGTAAGAACAAGAAGTATGGTCATCTGCCAGAAAACTGCGGATTTCATATCATCAACTTTGCGAATGTACGCTATTCCAACCGCATCAATCCTATTCAGAAGAAGTATATTCCTGATCTTGCTGCAGCCTCTGAAACAGCAGCTACATTGTTAGAGTCACTAAACAAAGGTGGTGGAGATAAAAAGGGTGGCTCCGAGGCTTTCTTTAAGAATGCTTCCGAGAACTTCCTTGCTGCCATCATTTATTTTTTTGTCAACTTTCATCCCACAGGATATTTGAAAGGTAAGAAACTAAAACGCTTCTTCCGATATACAAGAGTTGACAATATAGACAATATCGAAGAGGGTACACTTCTGTTAGTCTATAAGAACTGGACGGATTATGCAGGTGTCAATGAAAAAGGAGAGGTTGTCCTCGATTTCAATAATAAGGATTGGAGCAACGTGTCCATAGATGATAACGGCTTGTATGTAGATTTGGATGGTTTCTCTTATGAAGATACAGAAGGCTGTTTGGTGACCATACAAGAAACTTGGTATGAGGACAACAAGGGAAATAGAGTTGTTCCAGATACACGAACTGGAGAGTTTTCGGATATGGCTCATGTTCTCCAGTTTCTCAACAAGCCTTACAATGACGTATTCAACATTTTGATGAGTGACCGTGCCATCAAGCCCCTTATGGCACCTTTTGAGTCTGCCTTTAAGAATAAGGCTATGGATCAGTTGGAAGGTATGGTTGGTACGTTACGTGTCGCTGCAGGTCGTCTTGCTACACAGGAAGCCTATTGGGTGTTCACAGGTGATGATTTTGACCTAAAAATATCAGATCGTGAACATCCCAGTTATCTTGTCATTGCCAACGATCCAGAGAAGGAACAAGTAATAGGCTCACTCAATGCCCTTATCCTCAATCGACTCGTCATGAAGATTAACAGTAAGAATAATTATCCCTGTAGTCTGATAGTTGATGAGCTACCTACGCTTTACTTTCACAAGATTGATCGCTTGATAGGTACAGCCCGGAGTAATAAAGTTTCTGTAACCTTGGGCTTCCAAGAGCTACCCCAGTTGGAGGCGGATTATGGAAAGAATGGTATGCAGAAGATTCTTTCCACTTGTGGTAATGTATTCATGGGCGCAGCTCGTAACAAAGAGACACTGGAATGGGCGCAAAATGACATTTTCGGTAAAGTCAAACAGACGAGTAAGTCTATCTCCATCAACGATCAAAAGGTTTCCACCTCTATATCCGAGAAGATGGACAACCTCTTGCCTGCTGCAAAGATTGCGGATATGGCCACAGGTTGGTTAGCTGGTCAGGTTGCAAGAGACTTCACACCTACTCCTAACGATGCGATGAATACCTTTGAAATAGAAAACTCAACGGAGTTTAAGACCTCAAAGTATTTCTGCAAGACTAATTTTGACATGAAGAAAATCGAGACCGAAGAAGCCCTGTATGAGGAAATACCACCTATTTATAACTTTGGTTCTGATCGTGATATGGAAGTCATCCTTAATCGAAATTTCATAGAGGTTGATGAAGATATTACAAAGATGATCAAGGAGTTATATCCTGATGGTGAAAAAGTAAAGTCTAAATAAAATAAAAATGTATAAAGCAACCATTGATCAAATAGAAAATATTGGCGAACGACTAAAAAACATTCGTCAATATCTCATTATGACACAACAACAAGTTTCTCAATCAGCAGGAATACCTGTCATTACCATATCGAAAATAGAGCATAACAAGATTGTAAACTCTGATTCCTTTATCAAAATACTACAATTCTATTCAAACTATATATCAGTGGATTTCCTACTGGCTAAAGACTTTAAGATTGCGGATGCTGACCAATTTGCAAAATCGTTCTCTATCAATACGATAGTAAAAGCCAAGCTGGAGCTTTTACAACAGCAAATTGTCAAACAACTTGAAAATACAAGGAATGATTTTGTACAAAAGGTATCAGCGACAATAGACCTTCTTTAGTCGTAAAAGTCCCTTTGTAAGTTGGATATAGTGAAAATATTTTGTATCTTTGATTAAAGGTTATATCATAACCTGATCATAAATCAAATATTCACTAATAAGGGTTACTATGGTTACACTAATTGCTGGACTGATAGGTTATTTGACCTACTGCATAGTTGGATTTCTCGTAAAAACTGTGTTATTGACCGCCTATGCAGTAGGTGCTGTTCTTTGTTTCGTTCTAAAATATAGCATCAAAATTTTAGGCTACGGTGTCAAGTTCTTGCCCATTGTGGGGTGCTGGATCTTTACGCAGCTTTGTCTTTTTTATCAGAAAAGGCGTGTGAAAGATGAAAAAGCAGCCTTTTATACAGAGTAAAAAAGATAGATTTATAATTGCTGCAATAAGTGGATAATAATAAACTTTAGGTGATTTTCTTTGTTTGATAAGAAAAAAATAACTCATAAAAAAAGGGGAACAGACACTCAAAATCCGTTTCCCCTTTTTACTTTTCTATCGTCAGAAATAGCTATAAAGAACTACTGATACTCTTTACTTTATATAGGTAGTTTGGATCTTCTGCATACCCAATCTGACCGAGAAATCTAAAATAGTCTCCATCTCTATATTTGTACTGTACATAATCTTTGTAAGCCTTCACAGACTCCTCCCAGTTACCAAAGCGATAATACGAGCCATCTGATGGTCTGCGTAGCCCAAATAGATTGTTGTAGTTCAAGCAGACGTTTGAGGTGAAATAGCCTGTTTCCAGTAGTGCCTGTGCTACCACAATTTTAGGAAAGGCTATTCCATATTTGTCCAATGCCTGATAGAGATTGTTTATATTCAATTCCTTAGGTGGCCGTGTGCCAAAACGCACATAAGCTATCTTATCCCGAAGCCCGGTTATATACTTATTCAGATAGGCTATGAACGGTGTAGGATTAAGGCTCTTGCCATTTGCTGTGATCTTGATGTGCAAATGTGGACCTGTCGATTTACCTGTATTTCCTGATATTCCGACGATTGTACCTGCATATACTTCATCGCCCTCCCTGACTGTAATAGCTGCTAAATGCCCATAAAGGCATTGTATATGACCATAGTCGAGGACAATGTGATTACCATAACCTTTCTTACTATATACCACCTTCTGCACTCTGCCTGGTAGCATGGAATAAACATGGCTCATGTTACATTCAAGGTCAACGCCGTCATGAAAGGCAGAACATTTCTTAAAGGGATCTTGTCGAATACCATATCCAGAAGTAACACTGATAAAATCAAGAGGAAGACACACATCCATCCTCTTTTTAATCAATCCAAATAGCATACTGTCTTTTACATTGACAAAAACAGGGACATCCTTCTCTATGGATATTTCATGTCCCTCCGCAGTAGAGAAGAAATCACCAAAATCCGTTTTTATTTCGCTTTCTTTTGAGTGAACTTTCATCGAATCTTGATAGGCATAAAAGTAGTCTTCATCAACCTTGTTCTTCCCTGACTCGTCTTTGTTAACAGCTCGCTTTGCACTCTCGTTTTCACGCATAATGGTATAGAATTGTGCCATTGTCTGATAAGGAAAAGCGAGAAATGACACGCCTACAAATAACAACGATTTTACTTTCATCTTAAAATGATTTTTCCTAAATTTGAATCAAAATTACTATAAAAATTTATGTTATGGCAATGGTAAATCGTTTTTTAGAAAAAGACATTCCATATGGCAAGCTGGCCAATCTTGGCATTAGCAAAGAGAAAACACTCTCTATGCCGAAGGACTTATTGGAAACTTTTTTAAGTGGTAAAGTCACACCGCTTATTCAAGCTCAAGTTCAATCTCAAAGTGGACAGATCTATGATATTCCATTAAAGTTACAGCTCGTTCAGGACAGAGCTGGGAATATTCAGTTGATGACCTATCCTGTCAGAAAAGAAATGGTCAGTGACCTATCACTAACCGATGACGATAAAGCAAGGCTACGTCGAGGTGATACTATTCGTAAGGAGGTCAAAGAAGATGGTGTTCGTCGTATGCAATTTATCCAAATGGATAATGAAACCAAGTCACTTATCAAGCGTAATGCCAGCAACTTGCGTATTCCAGAGCAGATAGCTCAAATGGAGAAGATAAACGACATACAGTTGGGGGCAGATCAAAAGCAAGCCATCAAGGAAGGCAAGCCTGTTGAACTCGAAGTAGGTCATGAAAAAGTCTCCGTTGGCGTAGATCTGAAAGAGCCACAAGGCTTTAAGGTTGTCAAAGGAGATATGGCAGAATGGGATCGCCAACAAAAGATAAAGTACGACATTGCCAATGAAGGTTTTATGGGCTATGTTCTTACGGATCAAAACCGTTGGGAATACAAGCAGGTTGTAGATAAATTGAAATACAAGGAACAAAGGCGTGAGGTCAAAGAAGAGCAAAAAGTTTCTACTGGCATAAAGCTATAATCTTTATTATCTTCTTATTATTACACTAAGAGTTCCATAAAAAACTCATTAAATAACCAATCCCTTGATTGGGACACTTTAATACAATTACCGATTTAGCTGACAGTTGTCTTCTCGGTAGTCTTTAATATATTTCCCCAGTTTTAAAGACTGATTTCAAGGAGCATAAGATTTTGTTTTATGCCCAGAGAAGACTATTCTCCTGTCACGGGGAATCACATAATTAATATAAATATTTTCTATCAGGGACATGCCATGTTTCTGACAGGACTTGTTGTATGCTCGGCTTTGGCAATCTCTATTTTTAGATTGGCATGGTCGGGCTTTTTGCGTATTGTCTTCTTTGGCTACTCCATAACATTTAATCCATTTTACCTATGACTAAGGAAATTAAACCGTCGGTGGAGCAGGAAGATGCCATTCAGAAAAAGACCAAGTCTGTTTCTGATAAAAAGACTGCTAAAAAGTTAGAAGCTGTGTCTCCGATATTGAGACAGTATGATACTATGAAGACAAAGCATCCTGATGCTATGCTCCTCTTTCGCACAGGCGACTCTTACACAATGTATCGTGATGATGCCGTGAAAGCCTCAAAACTACTTGATCTATCTCTTACCAAGAAGGGCGATCATATAGAAAAGGTAAGTTTCCCACATCATGCCCTCGACATCAATCTACCAAAACTCGTTCGTGCCGGAGCACGTGTCGCTTTATGCGATCAGCT